>TARA_B100001057_G_scaffold433728_1_pt1 | contig 12320 bp, 13 predicted proteins | sample TARA_B100001057 | Tara Oceans TARA_B100001057 (sample SAMEA2621839) | marine metagenome | biome: marine biome (ENVO:00000447); feature: surface water layer (ENVO:00002042); material: "saline water (ENVO:00002010), including plankton (ENVO:xxxxxxxx)" | depth 5 m | reverse complement strand
GAGAAGAAGGTGAAGGATTTTAGTTTTACACCTTGTAAAAAAGGATATGCAATAAAGATTCCAGTATTCTCCTATGGAAAATTTCCAGATGTTAAGAAAGAGCTCGGTCCTGAGATGAAATCAACAGGAGAGGCCATTCGATTCATTGAAAATTTGAAAGATCCTTTCTTTAGAAAAGTGTATTCCGAAAGAAATATGCATTTGTCACGTTAATGACAACTTATATTAAACCCAAACGGGCTTTTTTTATATTTGTAGTATGTCGGGTATAGAGAAAATTATTGCGCCTGTTAAAGTTGAAATGAGTTCATTTGAAACTTATTTCAAATCGGCTCTTGAATCAAAAGTTCCTTTGCTTGATAAGGTGACCCAATACATTGTGAAGAGAAAAGGGAAGCAGATGCGTCCTCTATTTGTTTTCTTGTCTTGTAAACTATTTGGTGAGGCCAATGATACCACATTTCACGCAGCATCATTGGTCGAGTTGTTACATACAGCGACGCTTGTTCATGATGATGTTGTTGATGACGCGAATGAGCGTAGAGGTTTTTTTTCAGTGAATGCCTTATGGAAAAATAAAATAGCCGTCCTTGTTGGTGATTATATGCTATCTAAAATTCTTCTGCTTTCTATTGAAAAGGAAAATATTGATTTATTGGAGGTCGTAGCTCGGTCTGTAAAAGAAATGAGCGAGGGCGAGCTATTACAAATTGAAAAGGCGAGATCTTTAGACATTACCGAAGCCATTTATTTTGACGTTATCAAAATGAAGACGGCGTCTCTTATATCTACGTGTTGCGAAGCGGGAGTAATTAGCGTTGGTGCTCACGACCATCGAGAAAAAATGAGGGCTTTTGGCGAAAAAGTAGGAATTGCTTTTCAAATTAAAGATGATATTTTTGATTATGGAACCCCAAATAACATAGGAAAACCTACAGGAATAGATATTCGCGAACAAAAAATGACCTTACCCTTAATTTATGCGCTAGATCATTCGCCTTCTAAAATTAAGGCAGAGCTTAAAAATATCGTTAAAAATCATAACGAAAAAGGACCAAAAATAAAGCGTGCAACTGACATAGTTATTGAGTATGGAGGAATAGATTATGCATATAAGACCATGAAAGCCTATGCTGATGATGCAATTTCGATTCTTGATGATTTTCCGGATAGTGACGCAAAGGAGTCTTTAAAGGCTTTAGTTGATTACACCATGAATAGAAAAAAATAAAATGAAATTGAGCTTTATTTTTTTGTTGGTTGTAATCATTTCTGCTTGTAGTGCGGAAGAATCCACAGGAGCCGCTAAATCGATACTTGTGATGCCGAAGGAGGTTTTGATCGATTCGCTGAATGGTCAATATAAAGAGTGGTACGCTGGAAAACAGCAGCTAAAATATATTGGTGGACAGGATAGTAAAGGAAGACGCCATGGAAGATGGATACATTATTTGGAGTCGGGAATTGAAAAATCCATGACTACCTATACACATGGCCTCCGTGAGGGTTTTTCCATTGTGAGACGTGACAACGGAATGCTTTTTTACCGAGGAGAATGGCATCAAGATGAAAAAGTGGGCGTATGGACAACATATAGCCCTGAAGGAAAACAGGTTTCAGAAATCAATTATTCGAAACCATGAGTAAGATACCCACACATATTGTTGACGAAATTATGCAAACCGCTCTGGTTGAGGAGGTCATTGGTGATTTTGTTCAGCTCAAAAGAGCAGGTTCAAACTTGAAAGGGCTCAGCCCGTTTACCGACGAGAGGACGCCCTCTTTTGTCGTTTCACCCGCCAAACAGATTTTTAAATGTTTTTCTACCGGGATAGGAGGGACAGTTGTGACCTTTTTAATGGAAAAAGAACACTTTACATATCCTGAAGCTTTGCGTTGGTTGGCTGATAAATATGGCATTAATATCCCTGCACCGAGGGAGCAGACCAAAGAAGAGTTAGAACAAATTTCGGAAAAGGAAAGTCTTTTTGTAATCAATGATTTTGCCAACCAGTACTTTCAAAATAATATCCGCAAGAATCCGGAAGGAAAAGCGATAGGTCTCTCCTATTTTTTGGAGCGAGGATTTACACAAGATACAATAGATCAATTTCAACTGGGTTACTGTTTAGATGTAAGTGATGACTTTACAAAAGCCGCATTGAAAAAGGGATATAAACTTCAGTACCTTACAAAGGTTGGTTTAACAAAGCAAAAAGAGGATTATACCTTTGATTTTTATCGGGGACGTGTCCTTTTTCCAATTCATAGTATTTCAGGCCGTGTTCTTGGTTTTGGTGGACGTACCTTAAAAAAGGATAAGAAAGTTGCAAAATATTATAACTCGCCGGAAAGTCCAATATACAACAAGAGTGAAATTTTGTACGGTTTGTATTTTTCGAAAGGTGCCATTATTAAATATGATGAATGCTTACTTTGTGAGGGTTATACGGATGTGATTTCTATGTTTCAGTCTGGTGTTGAAAATGTTGTTGCTTCGTCAGGAACCTCACTTACGAGAGAACAAATCCGTTTGGTTAAGCGATATACAAAGAATTTAACCATCTTATATGATGGAGATGCAGCTGGAATAAAGGCATCATTCAGGGGGATTGATTTGATTCTTGAGGAAGGTTTAAATGTCCAGGTAGTTTTATTTCCAGAGGGAGAGGATCCGGATTCTTTTGCTAAAAATCATACACTTTCTGAAATCAAAGAGATGATTTCTGTTAAGAAGCAAGATTTTATTTCTTTCAAGGCTGGCGTACTCATTGATGGTTCTGAAAATGACCCGATTCAAAGGTCGAAATTAATTAGAGAGGTTGTCCAATCTGTGGCCTTAATTCCAGACCAGATTACGCGCAGTGTTTATGTTCAGGAGATAGCGAAGAAGTTTGAAATCGATGAAAAAACCATTTCCAATGAGCTGATTAAGCTCTTGCGGGCAAGATTGACCAAAGAACAACAAGGAACACGTGGATTTCAAAGTTCAGAGGTACAAACTTTACAAAAACAGGCTATTCAGGTAGGAGAAGCCAAAAATAAACAGACTCCTACTTTTGAATACGAGCTTGATTTAATTCGATTAATGCTTCTTTTTGGAACTCACCAAATTAGTATTCCTAGCGAAACCGACGAGAAGGCTGCCACGAGTGTTATTGAGCTCATTTATGACGAGCTTGTTGAAGATGATTTGAAATTTGAAAATCCATTATGTAAAATGATTTTTGAAGAATTTGAGTGCAACCTAAAAAATCAAATCCTATTATCAACGTCCTATTTTAAAAATCTAGAAAATCAAAAAGTCGTATCTTTCGTATCACATCTTCAAAGCAATGACATTGAGCTGAGCTATAATTGGGTGAATAAATATAATATTGTTACGAAGTCGGAGGGGGACGATTTGTATAAATCTGTCATGAATTCCATTTATAACTTTAAATACCATAAAGTGGATGAAGTGATTTTAAATATTAAAAGTAGAATCAAATCTGGAGCGACTGATGAAGATATGCTTGAGCTCCTAGCAGAGCAAATGAGCTGGGAAAAGATTAAAAAAAGCTTCTCTGATAAGTTGGGGCGAATAATAATAAAATAATGAGCGAAGTACTATTTAATATTGGTCCTTTTGATGTTAATATATGGAACATCCTTGTTTTAGTTTTGATATTTTATCTTGCTTTCAAAGGTAAAAAAGAGGCTGGAAAGCTCATTGATAAGTATTTGGCAAAAGCTGAAATCAATATTAAGGGGAAGAAGTTAGCTCGGCTGAAGCTTATTAGCCAAAGTGTATATTTTTTGGCATTTTACCTATGTATCATAAGCCTTAGAGTAAATAATCCATCTGTCGGTTTCGAGGATTTGCTGAATTATCCCATCATTAAGATCGCCAAATTCGAATTTTCCTTTTACCATATTCTAGTCATTCTCACTGTACTTTTTTCAGCGCGCCTTTTTGTGTTTTTTACCCGCTTGTATATTGTCAAAAAATTAAGGGAAAACCCAAATCATGATGAAGGAAATGAATATATATATACGCAGCTAGCCAAATATGTCATATATGTGTTTGCATTTCTCTTCTGCTTTCGTGCTTTAAATGTACCGCTGACGAATCTTTTTATAGGTTCAACGGCTGTACTTGTTGGTATCGGTTTAGGTCTTCAGGATGCATTTAGAGATTTAATTGCTGGGTTTATCCTTCTTCTTGAGGGAAATATTAAGGTTGGAGATATTGTCAAGATTTCGTCAACATCCCAGCAGGAGGATCTGATTGTACGTATAAAAAAAATCAATATTCGAACAACTCAAATTCAAACCTGGGAGGGCAATGTATTGGTCATTCCAAACACTATTTTAACACGAGACAAGGTCGAAAACTGGAGCCACGGATCAAAGCTAACGCGCTTTATCATTAATGTGACTGTTGCTTATGGTTCAAATACAGAGCTTGTAAAGGATTTATTGAAAGAGGCAGCTAATGCGCATCCAAAGGTTAAAAAAACCCATCAAGTGATCGTAAGGCTCGCAGATTTTGGTGACAATGGATTGCACATGGAACTTATATTCTGGGCAGATCAGCATTGGGATGTTAAAACATATAAATCAGAAATTAGATTTGAAATAGATCGACTCTTTAGAAAACACAATATTCGCATACCTTTTCCTCAAAGAACCCTTCATATGCCAACTCAGGACTAAGAGAGACACTCTTTGTATGCGTGAATCGCCTTTTCAATTCCGATGTACAAGGCATCTGACACGATGGCATGACCTATTGACACTTCCGAAAGGTATTTTACGTTATTTTTAAAAAATGCAAGGTTCTCGAGATTTAAATCATGCCCAGCATTGATTCTCAATCCTAATGTATTCGCTATTTCTGCGGCATATACGTATTTCTCCACTGCTAATTCGCGGTCCTTATCAAAGTCTTGGGCATATGGACCAGTATAAAATTCAATAGCATCTGTATTAATCATACGCGCTAAATCCATGCTCTCTTTATCGGCATTCACAAAAATAGATGACCTCACGCCAAGGCTTCTTAGTTCTTCTATTGTTTTGGTAAGTAGCTCCTCGTTTTTTGCTATATCCCAGCCGTTATCCGAGGTGAGCACTCCAGGAGCGTCTGGTACGAGTGTAGCTTGTTTTGGTCTTACCTCTCTGATTAAGGACATAAATCTATCGTCAGGATAACCTTCGATGTTAAATTCAGTTTGTACAATAGGTGCGAGATCATATACATCTTTTTTGGTGATATGTCTTTCATCTGGTCTGGGATGTATCGTAATTCCATTGGCCCCAAATGTTTCACAATCCTTCGCGAATTGAACGAGATTTGGCAAATCTGAACCTCGAGCATTTCGAAGGGTAGCAATTTTATTGATATTCACACTTAAATTAACCATGGCACTAATTTTGGAGTGGTAAATTTACAAACTCTTAAATGATTTTACTACTTTGTACACAAGCATGAATGCAATTGATTTAATAACATACGACATCCCTCCTTTGGTTCATTCTGACTCTGGTGAAAAAGCTATGAGTTGGATGGATGAATTCAAGGTTTCGCATCTTCCTGTACTGAAAAACGGGAATTATGTCGGACTTGTTTCCGAGGCCGATATATTGGATAAACTTGATTTTGATCAAACCTTGGATGAGCTGTTTCAACATTTGCCTCGACCATATGTAAAATCAGATGCACATTTATTTGAGATTCTCTCGAAAATATCTGAGTTTAAAATTAGCGTTATGCCCATATTGGACCGAGATGAGAAATACCTCGGATGCACCAATATTTTTGAATTAATGACCACAATCGCAAACACCGCAAGTATAAAGGATAAAGGCGGTATTTTAGTCTTAGAGGTGAGCCAATCGGACTATTCAATGTCACAAATTGGTCAGATTGTAGAAAGTAATAATGCAAAAATTCTAAGTTCAACAATTCTGTCTAACCCAGCTTCAACAAATCTTGACGTGACGTTGAAAATAAATCAAGAAGATTTAACCGCAATTATCAGGACTTTTGAGCGTTATGACTATGTCGTAAAGGCAGAATATCAGAATGGCATGGGGTCCGATGATCTAAAATGGCGTTACGATGCTTTAATGAACTATTTGAAATATTAAATATGCGAGTTGCAATTTTTGGACGTAAAGTAACCAAACAGACCTTATCTGCTTTTAGCGAGGTCTTCGAAACGATACTTTCATTTGGTTGGTCTATTCTTCTTGAGGAAGATTTCTCAAAATCATTAGCGCAAAAGACTACTCTCACGTTCGATTTCGAGACCTTTTCAAAATATTCAGAGATTGGATCAGGTGTTGACTTGATGATTAGCATTGGCGGTGATGGTACTTTTTTAAAGTCTGTTGATTACATAAGAAATTCCGAAATCCCCGTTCTTGGAATTAATACAGGACGATTAGGATTTTTGGCCAATGTTTCACGGGAACATGTTCAAGAGGCTCTGGATTTGGTAAAGGAAAATAAATACGTTTTTCAGAAAAGATCTTTGCTGACAGTGGGCGTAGATGATGGTGAAGATGAGAAATATTTTTACGCTATGAATGAGCTAGCCATCCATAAAAAGGATTCGTCCTCAATGATTAATGTCAAGGTATCATTAGACGGTAATTTCTTAAATACATATTGGTCCGATGGATTGATTATTTCAACACCGACAGGATCTACAGCCTATAATCTGAGCTGTGGAGGACCAATTGTTACACCCGGTTGCCAGGTGCATATTGTGACACCTATTGCACCCCACAATTTAAATGTTAGGCCGATGGTGATCCCAGATCATATGCCCATTACTTTGAATGTAGAAGGAAGGGGAAGGACGTATTTAATGAGTATTGATGGAAAATCCCATAGCATCAAACAAGGTCAAGAAATTGTCATTAAAAAGGCTGATTTCATGATCAATGTGATTAAATTTGAGAACAATAACTTTTTGGATACAATTAGAAATAAGATGCTTTGGGGCATCGATAAAAGAAACTAAACAATTATGAGAATATCCGCACTTTTGCTATGCTTAGCATTAGCACCTGCTAACTTTAGCCAAAATAAATTGGAAAATGAGGTTGATACCATATCCTATCTTATTGGACAGACCATTGCCAAGAATGTTTTACGAGATCTGAGTGAAGCAAATAAGGAGCTTGTTATCAAAGGCCTTAGTGATGCACTCAATAGCAAGGATCCATTATGTACTGATGCTGAGAATGCAATTCTTGGTTCATATTTCACAAAAAAAAATCAATTAAAAGCACAGCAAGTAGAAAAAGAAAATCTTGTTTTTAAGGCTGAAGGCGAAAAGTTTTTAGAAGAGAATAAAAAGAATAAAGATATTCAAGTAACGGCTTCGGGACTGCAATATAAGGTCTTACGAGAGGGTAGTGGTGAAAAGCCTTCTTCAAGTTCAAAGGTTAAGGTGCACTACCTGGGTACTACTCCAAAAGGAGACAAGTTTGATAGCTCCTACGATCGGGGCGAGCCCATTGAATTTGGTCTGAATCAGGTGATTCGTGGATGGACAGAAGGACTTCAGTTAATGTCAAAAGGAGCTAAGTTTCAATTTTTCATTCCACAAGAGCTAGCCTACGGAGCAAATCCACAACCCGGAAGTATTATCAAGCCATATATGCCGCTTGTATTTGAAGTAGAGCTTATTGATTTCTCTAACTAACCATCATATAATCTTATTGAAATGAAAAACATCATTTATAGTTTTACAATTATACTTTGTTCCTTGTTTTCTTTTGGTCAAAATACTGAACTTTCTGAGGGGATGTATGCGGAGATTCAGACCTCCAAAGGAGCTATTTTATGCCAGCTTGAATTTGAAAAAACTCCGATGACAGTTGGAAATTTTGTAGGTCTTGTAGAAGGAGATTTTTCCGTAGATGCTGCTGTAATTTCGAATCCGTATTACAACAAACTTAAGTTTCATAGAGTAATCAAAGATTTTATGATTCAAGGTGGCTGTCCTCTGGGAAATGGGACTGGAGATCCTGGATATAAATTTTATGATGAAATTGTTGAAGGTTTGACTCACAGTGGGCCTGGTATTTTATCAATGGCGAACTCTGGGCCAAATACGAATGGCAGTCAATTTTTTATAACACATAAAGCTACACCTTGGCTAGACGGAAAGCATACCGTTTTTGGACATGTTGTGAATGGAATGGATGTGGTCAATAAAATTGAGAAAGATGATGCTATAAATAGGGTAACGATTATACGGAAAGGAGCGGCGGCAGACTCCTTTAATGCAATGGAAGCATTTCATTTTATTTATGACCCATTAAAGGAGTCTGAGTCAAAAAGAGCTGAGGAGCTTAAATTTATTGCAGAAATATCTGAGGATGAGTATGGTAAGTACATGTTCAAGCAGGTTAAGAAAAAGTACAAAAAAGCGAAGCGGACGAAATCTGGTTTGGTATATGTACGTAAAAAGAGGGGTAAAAGAAAGCCAAAACTGGAGGAAGGAATGGAGGTTCAATTGCATTACACGGGAACATTCAGGGCCGATGGTAAAAAATTTGATTCTTCTTTAGATAGAAATCAGGTATTGAAATTTAAGTATAAAACTCAAAAGATGATTGCTGGTTTTGAAGAAGGCATTACCCTCATTGGCAAGGGCGGAGAGATCAAGGTAATTATTCCATATTATCAAGCTTACGGAAAAGCCGGCAGAAAAGGAGCAATACCTCCTTACTCCGATTTGATTTTTGACATTCAGCTCATTGATTTCAATCGGGTTAAACCAGCGAAGTCTAGCCACGATGGTCATGACCACAATCATGAACATCATGACCACCAGCATTAAGTTTAGTTTGTAAATACGTATTGTATAATATTAGCCCCCATCTGCAGGGCCTCTTCTCTTTTGTTGACAGGGTCATTGTGTACATTTGTATCCTCCCATCCATCACTAAGGTCTGATTCAAAGGTATACAAGCAGACCATTCTTCCGTCGATAAATATTCCAAATGCCTGTGCTGGATTACCATCATGCTCGTGTATTTTTGGTAAACCGTCAAAATTAAAGTTCTGATGAAATATAGGGTGATTGGATGGTAGCTCCACCAACTCTAGGGTTGGAAATATTTTTTTTAGCTCAATACGAATAAATGGGTCCATTCCATAATTGTCATCGATATGCATGAATCCTCCTGCATCAAAATACATACGTAAATTGCGAGCCTCCATTGGAGAAAAAACCACATTTCCATGGCCAGTCATGTGAATAAATGGATAATCGAACACGTCTTTACTTCCAGCCTCGACATAGGGTACTTCATTTGCGTTTAAATCGGTCCCTAAGTTTGAGTTACAAAATTCGATAAGATTTGGAAGTGCTGTAGGGTTGGCATAGTAATCTCCGCCACCATTATATTTGAGTACGGCAAGAGATATATTTTCCTGTGATAAAATCAAAGCTGAATTGAGAAAAATAAGTATGAAAATGATCGATTTCATGTCAATAAAATTAACAATTACGAGGAGAAGTAAAGTAATAAAATTGAGATTAAGGCCGCTACAATACCGATAAGCTTTTTGGGGTTTAAACTTTCATTAAAAACAATGAATCCTGTGATTACGGAAAGTAAAACGACTGAGACATTCACTACGGCTAAAATACTCGAGTCTTGCCAAGGTAAGGATTGATATGATTCTAATAGAAAATAAATAGAATAATAATTGGGTATGCCCAACAGAAATCCTGCAATTAAGTTTTTTGCTTTTATAGGTTGCGCCTTTCCCCGAAAGCTTTGAATTATGTACACAAGAACTCCTAGTATTCCCGCTGCAGCAAAACCAAAGGCTGTGAATATTGAGCTTGAAATATAGGTGAGTACATTATTTTGTGCATAATTTAGATTCAAATCCAAAAGACCGCTTCCAATGAAAAGAATTATGAGCAAATAAGCCGTATTTCTTTTGTTACTTTTTGATCCTGAGGAAGCGATTAAATACACGCCTAGAAGTGCACAGAATATTCCCAATAACTTAGGACCGGATAGCGCTTCATTGTATATTAAAATCATCCCAAGCATAGATACTGCCATACTCATTTTTACCGCAACAGAGGTTGCGGCTATTCCATTTTTTTGAGCACTAACGGCCATCATCATGAATAATGTGATGAACAAAATTGAGGATACTATAATATATGGAAGCCATTCGAGGTGAATAAAAGCATCTGTACGAACCTCATTACGATATAATAATATCCCACATAAAAAGGCGGTAAAATAATTTGCAATAATGGCCTGAAACGTTCCAATATTGAACCTTTCAAATATTCTAAAAATCACAAAGATGAATGTCGAGCAAGCAACAGTTCCAATCAGTGCAATCATTTTCGCTTATAATAGTGGATCATATCTTTACCAAAGGGCATCGATTTAATAGGAACCTTATTGATGATTGGCGCTTTGTACCCTTCTTTGAAGTATTTTTGACCGACGATAACTCTTGCCTCGTCCCAAACGTTATCTATGATAAAGTATTGTAAAGTTCGGCTGCCGCCTTCTACAAACACAGACTGAATGCCACGTCTGTATAACTCTTCAAGGATGTTACTGGTACTAGTCTCTTTTATTTTAATCCATTCAACATTATTTTCTTTTTTGTCTTTTACTCTATTAAATACTATGGTAGGTGCATCTTTTGAATAAATATTTAAATTACCACTGATTTGTAGCTGGCTGTCGATGACCAATCTAATGGGGTTCATACCTCCGTAATCTCTCACTGTTAAAGACGGGTTATCATTTGTAATTGTATTTCTACCAACCAAAATGCTCTGTTCTTCACTGCGCCACTTATGCACAAGTGTTTTTGTTTCTGGTTCCGAGATCCAATTGATTTTTTGTTCTCCGTCCTCTCGAATTTGATCTGAAAATCCATCTAATGTTTGGGCCCATTTAAGAATAACGTATGGTCGTTGCTTTTCGTGAAAAGTAAAAAAACGTTTGTTTAGCTCCAGACATTGTTCTTTCAAAATACCTTCCGATACGTCAACACCGCTGTTTTTTAATTTCTCAATCCCCTTACCACCTACTAGTGGATTTGGATCTTTCGTGCCTACAACGACTTTTTTGATACCTTTTTGGATAAGCAAATCGCAACATGGCGGCGTTTTACCTAGGTGTGAGCAAGGTTCGAGTGAGACATAAAGCGTTGCATTCTTAAGAAGACTTTTATTCGCGACATTGTTTATGGCATTTACCTCTGCATGCGCCTCACCATATCGCTCATGATATCCTTCACCGATGATTTTATCTTGAATAACTATAACACAACCTACCATGGGGTTTGGGGCAACCGCTCGAATTCCCCTTTTGGCGATGTCTATGCATCGTTGCATGTAAATTTCATCAGTCATAAGGCCCTTTTTTACGCCTTAAAATTAACAAAAGACATCCTTATAGGTCTCAAAGCGTAAAGATATTCTGATTTGTAGGTTAAAGCATTCTTGTTTTTAAGGGCGTTGAGACGAAGTGCTTAATTTTGATACTCAATGTTACCCTTGTTGTCATACCAAATTGCCTCAATTCTATCGCCCTTCTTATAGAGCTCGTAGCTTTTTGTTTTACCATCAATGAAATAGGTTGTATACTCTCCGTCATAGTCTCCATTCGTGAAATATCCATGTTCCCAAACCACACCATCGTGATAGAATTCAAAAAATTCTCCGTTTTTTTTACCCTCATTGTAGGAGCATTTTACAGAGATTTGACCATTCTTATAGTACTCTCTGTAATCGCCATGTAATTCTGAGTTTTGGTAGTTTTCTTCCTCTTTGATTTGGCCATTTACGTAATAGGTCATCCGTTTAGAAACAAATTCATAGCTACCGGAACCTGCATAGGTCACCACCAACTTTTTTTCTCCCGAATTGTAGCGCTCAATGATTTCCTCTCGTTTTTCCGAGACTGGGTCCATAACTGTGCCTTCATTTTTTTTGAGTAGTGCTATTTCTGCTTTCAGCGCAATGATCTCTTTTTCAGCCTCCGAATTCGTGCAGGCGAAGGTTGTAAGAAGTATGATTGCAGATGTGGTTATAATAAATTGTTTCATCCTTTCCATTGTAGAGATTTCTAACTAAACTTTCAAGCATTAGGCTATTTATGCTCTAATTATAAGATGAATTTTAGGACTAAAAGTTGCCTGTGCATTCGAAAAAAACAAAAAGCCTTGAGAAATTGATACTCTCAAGGCTTTTCTAATCCCACAGCCATATGGGCTTGCGGTCTGGACGGGACTCGAACCCGCGACCCCCTGCGTGACAGGC
>TARA_B100001057_G_scaffold488689_1_pt1 | contig 12331 bp, 15 predicted proteins | sample TARA_B100001057 | Tara Oceans TARA_B100001057 (sample SAMEA2621839) | marine metagenome | biome: marine biome (ENVO:00000447); feature: surface water layer (ENVO:00002042); material: "saline water (ENVO:00002010), including plankton (ENVO:xxxxxxxx)" | depth 5 m | reverse complement strand
AGTTAGCCCTCACTCAGTATGCTCTTCCAATTGATCCAGATGAAGTTGAATGTTTTGATGAATTTCATAACAGGTTTGGTAAGTACGTAACTGCCGCTCAAGCGGCTTAGTCGAAGGAAGTTTGGACAGTCTTCCATAAAAAAACTGTCCATTTTTCTTGACAAATAGAATTAAATATGTTATTATATAAACATAATAAGGCACTGAAACTAGGAGGCAACAATGACAATAGAAACTAAAGGCTTTGAACCTAAAGAACTTACAGACGAAGAACTTAAGGTTATGAGAGCTGATGTACAGGATAGAATCATTGTAGCTAGAGTTGGCTTACTACTAAGACATCCATTTTTCGGTAATATGGCAACAAGGTTGAAAGTACAACATTGTGATGATTGGTGTCCTACTGCCGCTACAGATGGCAAACATTTATTTTACAACACCCAATTTTTTAATGCTCTTTCTAACAAAGAAATAGAATTTGTTATAGCACATGAAATACTTCATTGTGTTTTTGATCATATAATTAGACGTGAGGATAGAGATGCAATAATATATAATATCGCTTGTGACTATATTGTAAACAATACATTGGTCAGGGATAAAATCGGTGAACCAGTAAAAATGATACAAATTTTCCAAGACTGGAAATATGATGGTTGGACTTCGGAAGAAGTATATGACGAGATACACAAAAAAGCAGAAGAGAATGGTAAGAAGTTTTTAGAACAATTAGGTGAATTGCTTGATGAACACGTTGACTGGGAAAAAGCACCAAAAGGGCAGAAGCAGGGTAAAAAAGGAAAAGGGCAAAGACCAACATACACAAAAGAACAACTTGGTAAGATTAGAGACGAAATAAAAGAAAACATGATTTCAGCCGCACAGGCGGCAGGCGCAGGTAACATACCTGGTGAGATTGAAAGAATGATTAAAGATCTCACAGAGCCTAAAATGAATTGGAGAGAAATACTTAGGCAACAAATACAGGCAACTATTAGAAATGATTATACATTTAGTCGACCTTCACGTAAAGGCTGGCACACTGGTGTTGTACTTCCGGGTATGAATTTTGATCAACAGATAGATTGTGCTATTGGACTAGACATGAGCGGTTCCATTGGAGATGATCAGGCAAAAATTTTCCTTTCAGAAGTTAAAGGAATTTGTGACGAGTTCAAGGAATACAATATTAAGATTTGGTGTTTTGATACTAAAGTATACAATGAACAAGACTATTCTTCAAGTGACGGAGAAGATATTTCAACCTACAAACCAATGGGTGGCGGAGGAACAGAGTTCGAATGTAATTGGGAATATATGCGAAATCAAGATATAACTCCTAAGAAATTTATTATGTTTACAGACGGATATCCATTTGGAAGTTGGGGTGATGATTCATATTGTGATACAGTATTTGTTATTCACGGTCATCATGATAAAAATCTACAAGCACCGTTTGGAGTTACTGCCCATTACGAAGAGGCCGCATAATGTATGAATAAAATTACAGTTAACCCTAATGATTATTTTAAAGTAAGGAGGTTAAAGCATCAGCCTCCTCATTTAGAGACTATTGATCTCAATCAGAGATACAATCTTGAAGGTGCTATCCAAAATTGGATAGAATCCAAACTAAAAAAACGTTATTTTCTTGGAAAAACAGTAGGAATAACCACGGAAGAGAAGATAGAACAAGTCCTAAGGGTAGGATTTGAGGATCCTAAGGAACTATCTTATTTCGTTTTGGCGTGTCCACATTTGAAGTACAAGTAAATAATACTAGCATATATAAATTACAAGGAGTATAAAATATGTCTGAAGAAACAAAACAAGCTACACAAGAACCTCAAGCTACTGCTCCGCAAGGTGATCAAAAGCCTATAGAGCTTACAGTACAGGATCTAGGTGTGCTTAGATCTATTATTGATGTAGCATCACAAAGAGGTGCTTTCAAAGCAAACGAAATGGAGGCAGTTGGCAAGACTTTTAATAAGCTAGACTCTTTCCTCCAAACAGTCCAAAAGGCTGAAGAAGAAACAAAAAAGGCTAACGAAGCTAAAGAGTCACAAGGAGACAAATAATGTCCGATTTAAAACACGTAGGTCGCATTAAGTCAAACCAAAGAAAAATTGTGGTAGCATATAAGGTAATTCCAAAAGAAGTACCAGCAGTCAACAGTTTAGTGGTAGATACCGCATCATTAAGTGATGCTGATCACGATAGACTTATTTCGACTGTAGAAAGCAACGCAGGTCAAACAGCATTTGAATTTGCGGAAGTTATGGCTAGGTCACAATTATCCGATGGTTCAAATATGTTGGCAAGATTTCATGCTACAGGTAAACTTACAAAAGTTCCTATGAATGAAATTGAAATGACCCCTAATACAAATCAGGTGGTTATGTTGGATGCTGTAGTAAAAGCTATTGCCCAACAAAAAGGCACAACTATTGAAGGTCTTGCTATGAAAGATCCAAACGAACTTCCTGAAGGCACAACCATTCAAGAAGCTGGATCTGTCAACGAGATTAAGCCAAGAACAGATAGTGTTGTGGCAGAATCACAAACAGCAAGAGTTCAGGCACCAGATAACGGTGTAATTTCAGATGAGCAGTTGGCGGCAAGCTATAGGTCACAAGCAGATCGTATGTACAAAGAAGCAAAACGATTGAGAGAACAAGCAGAAGAGCTAGTACCTACTACTAAGAAAAGTAAAGCAAGTGCCAAAGCGGCTTCCTGAGGATGTAATAAGACACTGGCCCGACGTTTTCGCAGATATTGATATACATACCGTACCCATAGCCTATTTAAGTTCTATTAAGGTTGAATTTAAAAAAGGTAGGGTATGGGAAATAGATTGTAATGCTAAAAGGTCGACAGGAGCAGACTTAGATAAGAGCATATCTGACCTATTCAGAGAATACGGAGATGATATTGTACACGTAGATTTCAGGCTCAATACACCTAAATTAAAGCGTGATATAGAGAAACGCACTAGAGCTTTTTTAAAAAACCCAACTAAAAAGAAGAAGTAAATAATTATGTATTTGGCATAAATATATGTAACAATGAATTAGGAGTATTAGATGGGTACTTTAAGACTAAAAAGAGGAACAAAAACAGCATTAACAACCACCCCAGGGTTTACACCTGCTGAAGGTGAACTTGTTTATACAACCGACAGTAAGGAAGTTTTTGTAGGAGATGGTGCTACACAAGGCGGTGTACCTGTTTCAGTATCCACACAAAACTTAGAAGACTTAGGTAATGTACAAGCACTTGCCGCACAAAAAGATCAAATATTAGTATACAACGGTTCAAATTGGGCCGCATCTGCTAATCCAGCATTAGATGTACGTGGAAACATTTATGGTGACGATTCAACATTATTAGTTGATGCTATTAACGGAAAGATAGTCGGACCAGTAGACACCACATCTGTTACAGCAACAGCTTTATTTGGAAACTTGGTCGGCGACACACAAGGATCACATACAGGTGGTGTAGTTGGAAATGTAGTAGGTAACACAACAGGTTCACACACAGGACCAGTTATAGGTGATACTACAGGTTCAGTTTTCGCTGACGATTCAACTATACTAGTTGACGCAGTAGGAAGTCTTGTTGTTGGAAACGTAAAAACAGCTTTAGTTGAAGCATTTACAAAAGATGCTAATATCAAACCACAATTAAATATAACAGGTGAAGGAACTTATGGCGAGTTGAACTTTGCTAGGGGAGACGGCACAGGCGATCTTAGATCAGGAGCTTCTAATGCTTATGGACAACTTAAATTTTTTGCTAATGACTCAAACGGATATGCTTACAACGTATATGTACAAGGCGGAAATAAAGGACTTAAATTATTCCTATTAGAAGATTTTGCTACATTTGATTCAGAAAAAAGTTTCATTTTTGAAAATACAGGAAGATTTGGTATAGGTACACAAACACCTGCGGCTAAGGTTGATATCAGTGGTGAAGTTCTTTTAGGTAGATTAGACCAAACAGCTATAAATGCATTGACAGCCGTAAACGGAATGATTGTTTATAATACTACAACAAACAAATTCCAAGGTTACGAAAACGGTGCTTGGGCAAACTTAATTTAAACCTTGTAACGATAAACAATATTTTCTTTTACAGAACCAACAAGTAAATCCCTATTGTTAAGATGTATGCTATATCCGAACCAATCTTTATCCGGTTCCGGAATAATTGTTTCTTCGATTTGATTTGTGTCTAAGTTATAAACAAAAACGGCACCTCTTTCATTATCACCGTATCTATAACTTCCGATAGCAAGTAGATTGTCATAGTTAGATATACTTCCTCCAAAGAAACTATTGTTTTCACCTTTGGTAATTGTTTGCCAATTATGGCTATTCCTATCAAATATACAGACACTTCCGTTATTGTTAGTTTCATATGCTCCTATCATAATATATTCTTTGTTGACACAAATACTATTTCCAAATCCTTTAGTCCCCTCTACTTGTAATTCTTCTATAAGTTTTGCTTCCAAATCAAATACAAATACCGATCCTTGCTTATTCCTTTTATGGCTACCTATGTAAACAGTTTCATCAAATATTGCTACAGCCCTTCCAAAGTTTTCATTTTGTATAGGATAAGGCGAAACAAAATTAGTAATACATTCCTGTTTATCAAGATCAAACAAATATGCTTTACCGTCTTCGCCGTTTACTATATTTTTAGCATAAGCACCTACAACTAGTAAGTTTTTCTCTATTGCTATGTTATATGCGAAGTAATCTTTCTCAGCTTTATCTGGTGCGTATAACAAGCATACAAGCTCGTACAGTGCGCCTTGACGTTTATATACATATACACTGCCGCCATTATTAGCCACAGTATTTTCCCTATACGCACCTATACATAAGTATTGATCGTTAAGTGCTATACTTACACCAAATCTTTCTCCAAATGTATTTCCTTGTAAGGTTTGAACATGAACATCATCTATGTAAACATCTACATATCCCGGACCTACAGGATCGTAAGGGCTTCCACACCTTGCTCCGTATACAGTAACATCCTTGTGTTTTCTAATACAGCAACCAAAAAAAGATACTGGATATGCTAAAGGTAAAACCTTAGAATAATTTTTCGTATTCATGTTTATGTTCTTCAGTGAAGTTAGCAAAAAATGTCAATCTATATTCGTTATTGTTAGCAACATTATGTGGAACTTGAACATTAGTTAAGATGGGTTTTTCATAATTATGTGAATCTATCACTTGGGTATGATCATCGTTGTAAAATAAAATTTCTGCTGATCCTAATAGCTTACATCCTATTCTATATGTAATATAGCTTATGTCTTTGTGTACTACCATTTCATATTGTGGAGGCATATAAACATATTGGTACCCTCTACATTCGTAAGGCAACATTTCATAAAATAAATCTTTACCTTCCTTAAATGTAAAATACATTTCATAGTAATCTCTTGTCCCAAGAATTTCTCCTTGAGCATTTTTAATTTTATATTGGGATAGTTTGTCTTTTTTATTGTCTTCAAATACTTTTAACAAATATTCTTTATCAATATCTAAATCTAATTCTTTATATATCATTGTTCCGCCAAATTATTAATTACGTAATCTACCATGTCTTTACATAGTATCGCATTAATAATTAGCCAAATACTATCTCTAGTAGCACTAGCATTGAAAAGAGTATGTTGTTTAGTAGTGTTTATAAAATACATTTTATTGTATTCAAAATACAAAGGTTTGTTTTCTAAATTAAAATTACAATATGGCGGATTAAAATTTTGTATGGGTAAAATAAGTCTAAAAGTATTTTGTTTTCCCCGTGTATGATCACGATGTGGTGGAAAAAATCCTCCAGGTGCTAGTTTTATAAAATGCGTTCTCACACAATTATGTAAAATATCTCCTAACAGAGACTGTAATGCTTTACTAGAATGATACAAATCTGTTGGCTTGTTAAAATCTGTTTCATTCCAATTAGTATTATTTTCTTTATTGTATTGCTTCAGACTATCTAGAGCAGGTCCTGGACCTACTTCTCCACGTTCATTTAAAACGCATAATCCTTCACGTTTTATATTTCTTCTAGGATTATAAATGCTCCACTTGTCTTTATATTTTTGTAAATCCTGTTTAATAGAATTATCTATAAAAACATTTAAAGGAATAAAATCTCCAAACTGTAGTATATCCCAAATACTATATTCTGAGTACTGCATCTATATGTCCTTTGAACTTTCTGTTTATACCTCTCCATAGATCTACCATATCAATTTGACACCAGTTATCCACTAACCTATCACCATCACATGTCCAGAAGTCCATAACAAAAGGTTTTACCTTGCCGCTTTTCTGAGGTTGGAATCCAAAATACTCTCCTTGATGAGTTGCTGTCATACTATGGCAACCCATTAGCGCCGCATAATTTCCTTGATTAAAAATAACTTTGTTTATTCCTTTACTTCCGTCCCTATCTGGAATAAACTCCAAAAATCTTTTTTGATGATATTCTTCAAACTCTGCTAGTCCTCTCAAATGTCCTATTGCTTCAGGACCGACCCAGTGCATATTTTCAACGTCCCACCAATCTTTCATTCCCATAGATTGTAAACTTTTCCCATCATAACTTCTTAGTCCTTTAATCATACCCCACAAGATTTCCCAACAATCATTGTCGTTATATTGTATGGTAGGAGTATGTACATACTTTTTTCTGTCAGCATCAACACAACTAGGAGCTTGCCAGAATGTCGTTGCTTGATAAGGAATACTTACCTTGCTTCGCCAGAGAAAATCTGTAATATCCATGTTTATAAAATGACCGTGACAGTTGTCGTGTTCTCCTATTTGAAAAATAAATTCTTCATTTGTAGGTTCAATGGTTCTCCATTTTTTTGTATGTCTTCCTATTTTGTAATAACATTTTGCTTTAGAAAATTTTCCATTGATAAGAGCATTACTTTTGATGTTCATTACTTCGATAGTTTTTATATCATCGAAACAATTCCAAAATTTATCAATGTTTAGATTATTAAATGGATAGCTATAGTATATCATATTTTTTTTACCTCATGTAATTGTTTGTCAACTTTTATGACTTCTTTGTCTATAGGCGAATAACCAAACTGCTGTTTATACTTATAAGTGATTTGTACTTGCTTGTCAAATGTGATAGCTTCCGGCATATCTGTTTTTCCTAGATAGCAGTCTAATACATTACAATCACCAATTAATGTATCATAAGTTCCTGTTTCAAATCCTCCAGCAGGCCTACAATTGAAGTCTAAATTATATAAATTTCCGTTTCTTTCTTTGACAAATTGCCAAAAAATTAGACGATCTCTTATCTCTATTTTGGTTTTTAATTTTTCCAAATATTTTATTAATTGTTCCGTTTCTTTGCCAAAATATGGAACCTGGCAGTATGTTGGATTATTGTCTATATAATCCATCCTATGAAAGCAAAAAGGGTGCATAATGGCGTCTAAATCCGCGTATGCTTGTACAGCAATGGTGTATTCTATATCTATGTACCTTTGTGTATACTCGTTGGCTTTAGGCGTGTAATTAGACCTCTTAACAACTTTAAAACCATCTCCTCCGCTGTATCCTGTATCTAATTTTACAATCATTTTATCCGATTCTTTTTCCAAAACAGGTATATCCAATTCCTCAGCTAGAGTGTGTTGGACACTTTTATAGCAATAAAAATCCATAGTATCTGTATTCATTTTTTGAGGCAAGTCTTTATCAATAGCTATTTCATTTTCTATTCGTAACCAATTCTGTTGATCTCTAAAATTGATTACTTTTTGTATTTTCTTATCTTTGTAAAATTGTAAATTAAAAAAATTATCATATCCTATGTACTCTGGAATTATTTTTTCACTGTAATTTTTTAAGCCCTTTTCTGCTTCGTACACTTTGTGGTCAATACCGTGTTCTAATAATTTATTCACAGCACTTTCATTTTTGACTCTTGCTCCTAAAACAATATACATCAAATCTTCCTCTTAGGTATTTTTGAATCAGCTGAACTAACACAACTCTTGGTAATACATTTTCTTGGCTGTTTGAGAAGAGTAAAACCTGTTTCTATATTACCAAGTGGCTCGTCATGACAGGAATAACTTCTCTTGACTGATCCATCTGGTTCTCTAATAATAACTCCACTGTATCCAGCATTACATTCCCAGCCTTCAAACTTATTAAAGTTAAAAGCATTGAAACGTTCTGCTTGGTCCATGTACCACTTCTCTCCTTTAGAATCTTGTAATTCAACCTGCATGTGCCAAGGCACTGTCTTATCATTTCCTTTAGCAATAGGACTAGGAGGAATAACAAAACTAGGAACTGGTCTATTTGCCCATTTTCTTTTTGTTTCTGTAAATCCTAATTGTGGCATTCCGTTCCATAATCTTTTCAACATAGCATCAGTATATCCGTCAACTACTCTAGACGCGGTAGGATCACTTTGTGGTTTGAGAGTGACGTTAATTCCTTGTTCATGGAAGAACAAAGCGTTGTCCCAACTCTTTTCAAAAATTTCTGGCACCATGACCATGTTAATCGTAACTTGTACATCATATTCTTGACACAGTATTAGCTTATCAGCAAAATCCTGCATCTTCTCCTTTGTGTTTACGTGTTCCGTATGTAGACTTGCTGTAATACTAGCTCTATGGAAAGGTTTAGTGTATTCTACATACTTTTCGAACCAGTTTATCTTTCTTGAACAATTTGACGTCATATGGATACTGGTATAATTTGTATTATCTACATCATCAGCTAGATGTTTTAGTATATCTAAATATCCTGGGTGGAAAGTAGGTTCCCCTCCAGATAACGAAAAGTGAAAAGAATTATAGCCATTTTCTCTAGCTTGTCTTTTTATTTCATTAATAGTTTTAAAACAAAGTTCACTAGGCCTATGATCCTTACGGTCCGATCTAGCGTATGGCCAACAGTAAGAACATCTGTAATTACAAAATCTTCCTAAAATCCAACTAACTGTAAATAAATCTCTATATAGTAAAGTACGCTGTCCAACCGAAACTATGTCGTCGAATGGAATTTTTGTAAAGTCATACTCACTCCATTTTAAGTCTTCAGACATACCTATTGAAGCCCCAGTACCTTTCTTCACACCACCAACAGTTACCACAATGTTTATCTATATCATATGTTTTCCAACGTTCAAATGCTTCGCAACTGCGTGTAATTGGAAACAGTGTATCCATTAAATCTAATGATTCATACAGCTCTGCTACACCTTTTTTATCTATATTCACCAAGTGTCGGCGTGAATTTTTTATTGTGATGGGAAAGTTTTTTCCATTTCTGTTATCACTCGGTCCACTATCTTTAAAAGTATCCATAACTTCTTTTGGAGGATTACCTGTGATGCCGGAATAGTTCATTTGAAGTCCTTCGGCATGATATGCTTCCATCCAAATTCTATCCTGTGCTGGAATATAATCCTCACTATCAACTGCTGTATTAATGTAATGGTATCCGTAAATATTTCCAAATTCTTTCTTTAAAAACTCAATTACTCTTTTAGCATATATTTCTTGATATGGCTTTTCTGCGTGTATTGTGGTGACTGGAATAATTTTAATGTCAGGACGTTCTTCTACCACGTATTTGGATAACATATAAGCTACTAAAGCACTGTCAGCTCCTCCTGAAACTTTTAGTCCAACAACTTTTATAGCATCCCCTTCATCAAATATTATATCTTGCTGACTGTTTTTAAAAATCATAAGTTTCTCCATCTGGTAGTAGTATTTACGGCAAAATTGTACATGTAACCTTGATCATGATAATTTTTCTTTGATAAATTTATCTCGTCTGTTTTCTTTACATACTTGTTGACATCTTGCTATCTTAGTATCCGATGTCCAACTGTTTCTAATAGCTGTCCAAACTTTTCCATTAATTGCTTTTTCTATAGTAGTGTTTTTTAAATTTATATCTTTCATGTAATTCTTTTCAAAAAGAATATCTTCAAATTTATCTTTTTTCCTATCAGTCACGGCATATTCTAACATCTTAGCATTAAGGTGACAGCAAGGAATAACATTACCCATATGATTTACAAATATACGTTTTTGATTAGCATATTTACAACTAATACAATTAGATTCTTCTACTTCTATTTTTTTATGTTTTACTCCGCCTGTATCTTTCCTGTGACTAATAATAGTTTTAAATTCTTCAAATCCTTCCTTCTTAGCAATTTCTCTTGCTATTTCTAACTGATGTTCATTATGTTCAAAACTTATGAATTGCCAGTTTGCTCTGCCTCCAGCTTTGATAAAAGCTCTAAAATTATTACGCACCTTTTTGAAATTACTTCCTTCTCGATATACTTCTGACAATTCATCACTGCCATCAATCCCCCACACAACTTTGTGACTTTTAGGCAGTACCTTTGCTAATTTTTCCCACCATGTAGTAGTTCTAAGGCTTCCATTAGTGGCAATGTTTATAAAGCAATCCCAATCTGCGAAGTGTTCTATTATTTGAAAGAAATTAGGATGTGTAGTTGGTTCATCTACACTTCCGCAAAAATTAATTATTTTTATGTTGGGAAACATTTCTTTTTGGAATTTTTCTTTTATAACTTCTATATCTAAATACGTTTTGTTTAATATTTTGTCTGCTTCTTTAGATACTACTCTAAAACAACCCTTGCACTTAATATTACAAAAGCTGGTAAGCTCTATATCAATCCATTCTAACGTATTTGTAGTCCACATTATTTAAAACACCACGGTACAACTTTTCTGCTATCCGTGCCCCTTTTCCTATCAAGATCTATTAAAAAGTTTTTCATTTGGTAATTTCTATCTTGATCATAAGCATAATCTTTATAAAATGTTTTTAACTCTGGTACCTCTGTAGTATCCAATACTTTTTCTACCACACGTGGTTTCAAACAATTGACAGCAAGATGATGAGGTACAGTAAGTTTATGGATGTCATATCTGCCATTCCAGTGTTCTTTTATTTTTCTTGTCAATTTATCTATGTTTGGCAAGTTCAATGCTTGAACTGTTATATTAAAAAACAAATACGTACAATTCAAATCTATTAATTGTTTAGTGTGTGCTTCAAGAGTTTTTTGCTTTGTAGGATATCTTATCAATTCATTAACAGATCCCCAACCATCTATACTAATACTGAAAGATAATCTTTTGAATCTTTTTAATATTTCTAAAAATTTATCTGTATTACTTACTCCGTTTGTTTGTATTTGTATTTCTGTGTTTTTTCGATTCCATTCATGCTGAGATAACTTATCTAAAAATTTTTGACAGCTTTTCATATAAAAAGGCTCGCCACCTGCTATGTATATAAATTCAGCTTTATCTATACTTTGTTCGTAGATATAATTCCAATCAATATTTTCTCTCGGACGTGAATTAGCTTCATTAATAACATTTGTAGAATATTTTTTAAACACATCTACATCCTCATACCATTTACTGCTGTTCCAAGGATTACACATTACACATTTTAAATTACATGTATTACCAGGACGAATGTCCCATTTTACTACTCCATTTTTGTTTTTACGTTTTAAACTGCCAAGTCTCTTACTTTTCTTACCCATTGATTCATTCATAATACAATCAATACACTCAGGCCTTTTCCAATCACCTTTAAATCCTTCTCTAATAGCGTTACTAATTGGATTATCCATCAAGTCAGAAATATTAGGAACAAATTCTTGCTGATCTCTTCCTTTATACAAACAGCAAGGAATAGTAGAATAACCTAATTCGGTATGTTCTACAAATAAACTGTTGATAGATTCTAAACATTTATATTCAGACATTTATCAATTCCTTTTCTAAAATTTGTTTGTATATCCATTCAGATTGTTTTATACTTGCTTCTTTACTGAAATGTCCTCCACTATCAATAGCACTGTCTTTCCATTCCTTGCTTGACAACTGTTCTTGATAACTGATCAAATTTTGGCTTTCTGGAAGCCAAGTGTAATGAAAGTTTTGATGAGCAAAAACAAAATCTGCTAGTCTTGAAGCATAGTCTACTTCTGCTCTGTAACTTGTTTGGAAATACTTTTTATTAGCATTTAAATAAATTTTTCTGGCCAATTCATAATTTTTATGTGATAGGTCATCTAAAATTCCAGTGTTAATTTGTGTATAGTAGTTTTGTATGTCTACATCGAAAGCCCAATAATTTTCGGTTACTTGCTTTAAAAATTTTTTTACTTTCAGCTGATCTTTCCAAAAAGTAAATCTTCTAGGATTAGTCACTTGAAATATAGAGATATC
>TARA_B100001057_G_scaffold153624_1_pt1 | contig 12335 bp, 14 predicted proteins | sample TARA_B100001057 | Tara Oceans TARA_B100001057 (sample SAMEA2621839) | marine metagenome | biome: marine biome (ENVO:00000447); feature: surface water layer (ENVO:00002042); material: "saline water (ENVO:00002010), including plankton (ENVO:xxxxxxxx)" | depth 5 m | reverse complement strand
GGTATTAGGACTTCCATCTTCATTTATCATCATATCACTGTTGCCATGATCTGCTATTATCATTACTGAGTATTTATTTTTAATTGCTTCTCTAACAACTGCTCTAGTACAATAATCTACAGTTTCACAAGCTTCTACAGCTGCACTAAAATTACCTGTATGACCAACCATATCAGGATTTGCAAAATTTAAGCATATAAAGTCAGCGTTAATATTATTAATCTCTGGAATGATTGCTTTTGTAATATCATTAGCACTCATTTCAGGCTTTAAATCATATGTTGCAACTTTTGGAGATTGACATAAAATTCTCTTTTCATTTTTAAATTTATACTCAGATCCACCATTAAAAAAGAATGTAACATGTGGATATTTTTCAGTCTCAGCAATTCTTATTTGCTTGCGATTATTATTTGCTAAAACCTCTCCTAGTGTATCACTCAAATTTTCATTTTCATAAATTGTTGAAACACCTAGATATTCATCATTATATTTTGTCATTGTTAGAAAATTTAAATTCATTTTTTTTAAATTAAAATCATCTAAATCATATTGAGTCAAAACTTCGGTTAGTTGTCTTCCTCTGTCAGTTCTAAAATTAAAAAAGATAACAAGATCTCCATCTTTAATTTTAGCCATTGGTTTATCTCCGTTCATCATCACTATTGGCTCTATGAATTCATCGGTAATACCATTATTATAACTTTCTTGAATTGAATTTAGTGCTGATATTGAATTTTTACCAATACCATGAACCAAAAGATCGTAAGCTTTTTTTATACGATTCCATCTTTTATCTCTATCCATCGAGTAGTATCTTCCACAAACTGATGCTAATTCAATATTTTTATCTTTTATAAAATTCAAAACTTTTTGAATATGTTTAATTCCTGATTTTGGATCAACATCTCTTCCATCAGTGAATGCGTGAATGAAAGAATTTTTTGCATTTTTTTCTTCCAATAAATTAATGATTTCATTAAGATGTGAAATATGAGAGTGAACACCGCCATCAGAGGTTAATCCAATTAAGTGAATTTTTTTATCATTTAAAATAGCTCGATCAATCTCTTCATTTAATTTTTGCTTTTCTTTAAAAATCCCGTTATTTATATCATTATTAATTTTTAATAGTTGTTGAAATACAACTCTTCCTGCTCCAATGTTAATATGGCCAACTTCACTATTTCCCATTTGATTTTTAGGAAGGCCAACATTTTCTCCGTGGGTTAATAATTTAGCATTCGGGTAATTATCAATTAAGTGATCAAAGTATGGCGTGTTAGCATTAGCAATCGCAGATGTTTTTTTATCATCCGAAATACCCCAGCCATCTAGAATTAACAGGATTAATTTCTTTTGCTTTTTCAAATTATTTTATATCTCCAAATTTAGTTATAAAATATTATTTCAAATCACGATTAATTTGTAGTAAGTTATTGCTTAAATAATCTGTAATAAATTTTTCAGTAAATAACTCTTTACCTTCGATATCAATTTTTGATATTATTTCAATTATATCAATTTTTAGAAATTCATTTAAATATTTTTTTGAAATAGGCAGGTAAGTATAATGCCATGGTTCATATTCAAACCCTTCTCTGCTTGAATCATCGGTGTAAACTAAGTAAAAACCAAATTTTTCTGAATTTTCATCCATCCATTTTTTTAATTTTGAAAAAATTCCATCATTTTCATATTTTGCGGCAATCAATGGATTTTTCTCGTTTTTATATTTTTCATCTATTACATCAATTTCAGTTCCCCAGTGGTGCCTAGAAGTACCTGGAATAGTTGAGAAACGAATAATTTCATTTATAGCATCAATCCCACTTAATTTTTTTTCTTTAGTAAATCTCAAAAACTTACCATTCCAGATTTCTTTTTGTCTATTGAAATCACGAAATCCAGATATAACTTTTATTTTTATACCATCATTTAATGCTGCTTTTCTCATTTTTTCGAATGCTGTAAAAGTGTTTTTTTCTAACGGTATAGAGTCACCTACCAAACTAGAATGTTCAATTCCTAACAATGTTTTATAATTAATATTTTGTGATTTCATTATATCAAATCCAAAAACCAAGAATATCAAACATACTAATTTATAATCTATCATAGTTTTTTATATATTAGAAAGTGAAGCCCAATTTCTCCAATAGAATAATTAATATTTGTGTTTGTATAATTTAAATTTAAATAAAATTGAACAGCAGATTCTCTCGCATTCATCCAAACGTTATCAATTTTTAATTGCTTTAACTTTTTCTCAACATTTTTGACTAGTTTCTTACCAATTCCTCTGTTTTGGAATGAATCATCAATACAGAGTCCTCTCATTTGGTAACAATTTTTAATTTCCATTTTTTCACACTTATTATTAATAAGAGTCACTGCTCCGATAATATTATTTGAATTAAAAGCTCCAAAATGGTAAGTGTCTAAATTATTGTCACCAATAAATTTACATTCGCTTGGGTCAATATTGTTCCGAAGTATTTTACTCCTTAACAATAAAACATCATCAGAATTAATTATTTTTATTTTAAAGTCCAATAATTTTAATTTATTTATCATTTAAATTTATTAATAAATTGGTCAACTAAATATGAGTTTCAAACATAAAAACATTTTTTTTCTATTATTCATTTTTTTGATGTCTAACATATCAGTTTTAGCACAAAATGATTACAGAACTTGGATTCGAGGAAAAGTTATTTATAAAAATGTAAATGTTCCTAACGCTAACGTAATTAATAACACTTCACAGAGGGCAACAATAACAAATAATGATGGTGAATTTGAAATTGAAGTTAAACTTAATGATAAATTAATTTTTTCATCAGTTCAGTACCAAATTACTGAATTAAATATTACCAAAAATATTCTTCAAAAAAATAGAATATTAATTGATGTGAATGAAAAAGTGACAGAATTAGATCAGGTTGTTGTGACACCTGATAATAAAGAAAAATTTTTAGACCTAAAAGAAGAAGAATTTAAACAATATGACTATAGTATTGACAAATCCACAAGAGTGACAAATATCATCAATGAACAAGGTAAGCTCAAAGATGGATTGAATTTTAATAATATTTATAAGTTAATATCAAATTCCCTAAAAAAAGACAAGAATATTGATGAAATAAATTTTAAATATAATCCGAGTGACTTAATAAGAGAATTTTATGATGATATTTTCTTTACAAAAAACTTATCAATTCCAAAAGAAAAAATAAATCAATTTTTATTGTATTGTAATGATAATTTACCAGACAGAGTTTTGTTAAAAAAAGATAATGAGTTTAAACTTATTGAGTTTTTAGTTAAACAAAGCAAAAAGTTTAATAAAAGTATTGGAAAAAAATAATTACATATTAATATTTTTTTTGTTTGTAAATACTATTTTTTCACAAGAAAAAAATTTTAAAACAATAATTGGTCAAGTTGTTAATGATACAATATCAATTGGTGGAATTCATGTTATAAATAGTAATTCAGGTAGTAAAACAATAACAGATAATCTTGGTTTTTTCGAAGTTGGTGTAAGATTAAATGACTCTATTTTTTTTACATCAGTACAAATTAAACCCCAACTTATTATAATTGAAGATGATGTTTTTATGTCAGATTCGATAAGGGTTTATTTGGAGCCGTTAGTAAATGAATTAGAAAGTGTTACAGTATCACCAATGAAATTATCTGGTGACTTAATTTCAGATTTAAATAAGGTAAAAGAAAATGATGTATTTAATTTCGATGATGTTGGTATTCCAGGTTTTAAGGGTGAAAGACAGGAGAAAATAGCATATCAAAATAGCTCACAAATCCTAGTTAATGTTATTTTACTTCCTGTCATGCCGTTAAATATTGATGCTGTTTATAAACAGCTGAGTGGTTATTACAAAACTTTAAGGAAAGCAAGAAAGCTTGACTCTAGGTTTGGATCCGCGGCTGATATAATTCAATTTTATGGATTAGAATTTTTCATTAAATCTTTTAATCTAAAGAAGGAAAGTGTTTATGAATTTGTAATTGGTTCAATGGAAACTCATGATATTGAAAATGATTTTAAAAACTCTAATCATGTACTTGTATTAACAAATTTTAAAAAATTTTATGAATCAAATTATAATTAATTTTTTCTTACTTATAAGTATTTTAATAACACATAAATATTATGTTAGTTCTACTCTGATTGATTATAATAATAAATCAGGTAATTTTCAGATAAGTTTAAAGATTTTCTATGATGATATTGAAAAAGAATTAGGTTTTGACTATAACCAAATGGATTTTTCAAAATATGATGAAACCAATATTATAATTAAAACTTATCTAGAGGATAATTTTAGTATATATAGTGACGATGTTGTAGTAGATTTAGATTTTATTGGATATGAGAAAAAAAGAGATTTAGTGATTTATTATATTGAGCTTTTAAATCACGAAAAATTAAAAAGCTTTACTATTGAAAATAGAATATTGTTCAACTCATTCAGAAACCAAAAAAATATAATATTATTTAGATTCAATAACTTTAAAAAAAGTTTTATTCATACTCGCAAAGATTTTGAGAGTATTATTACTATTCCATAATATTATATTATTAAATTTATAAATCAAAAGTTTATTCTATGAAAATTAATGTTATTTCTTCACTAATAATTTTTCTTGTTCTTCCATTTAATATTAATTCTCAAAACGAAAAAGAAGAAGGACATATTAATACAAATAAATTTAGACAACTTAATCAAGAGTTTTCTTCACCAAATATTTATAGAACAGCATCTGGTGCACCGGGTCCAGCATATTATCAGCAACAGGCAGATTATAAGATTGATGTGGAGTTAGATGATGCAAATAAAAAAATATATGGTAATGAAATTATAACTTACACAAATAATTCGCCTGAAAGTTTGAATTACTTATGGGTACAGCTAGATCAAAACGTAAGAAAAAATAACTCACCTAGTTTGGAAATTGAATCTGATGGTGTTGCTCCTTTTTATAGACCAAATACATTCGATAAAGATTTCTTAAAGGAGCCATTCAATGGTGGATTTAATGTCGAGCATATAAAAGATTTGAATAATAATCCCTTGGAACATATTATTAATCAAACTATGATGAGAATTGACCTTCCAAAACCAATTTCAACAGGTGAAAGTTTTAGTTTTAAAATAAAGTGGTGGTATAATATTAACGATCATGTAAATGATGGCGGTAGGTCTGGATATGAATCTTTTCCAAATGACGTTAATCGTGCATACATAATTGCTCAATTCTTCCCAAGAATGTGCGTTTATAATGAAGTTGAGGGTTGGCAAAATTATCAGTTTTGGGGTGATGGAGAATTTGCTTTACCATTTGGTGATTATGAAGTAAATATAACAGTTCCATCCGATCATATTCTAGAAGCTACTGGTGAATTGGTTAATAGAAAAGAAGTTTATACAAAAGAAATGCTTAAAAGATATAATAAAGCAAAAAAGTCCTATGATGAACCTGTCATCATTGTCTCGGAGACTGAGGCAATTGAGGCAGAAAAATCCTTTTCTAATAATAAAAAAACATGGAAATTCATAGCAAAAAATGTTAGGGATTTTGCTTTTGCAACATCAAGAAAATATATTTTAGATATGATGGCTGTGAAAATTGGTAATCGAGATGTGATGGCTGTTTCAATGTATCCAAGAGAGGGAAACCCACTTTGGGAGGATTATTCAACAATAACCGTTGTTGAATCACTCAAGTCATATTCAAAATATACGTTTGATTATCCATATCATAAAGCGGTGTCAGTTCATGCTCATCAAATTGGTATGGAGTATCCTATGATTTGCTTCAACTTTGGCAGACCTAATATTGATGGTTCATACTCAGACGATGAAAAATTTAGAATGATTGGGGTTATAGTTCACGAAATTGGACATAATTTTTTTCCAATGATTGTTAACAGTGATGAAAGACAGTGGGCTTGGATGGATGAAGGTATTAATACTTTTGTTCAGTATATTGCTGAACAAGAATTCGGGGAGAAGTATCCAGATATAATTTATCCTTACACTAAGTTCCCCTCAGATAGAGGACCTGCAGAACTTATAACAGATTACATGAGTATTAATCAAAATTTTTTAGCTCCAATAATGTCAAATCCAGAAAACGTTTACAGTTTAGGTCCAAATGCATATGGGAAGCCTGCTGCAGCTTTAAATATTCTTAGAGAAACAATTATGGGTAAAGAACTTTTTGATTATGCATTTAAAACATATTCGAATAGATGGAAATTTAAACACCCAACTCCCGAGGATTTTTTTAGAACGATGGAAGATGCATCAGCATTTGATCTCGATTGGTTTTGGAGAGGGTGGTTTTACACGACGGATTATGTAGACATTTCCGTTAAGGAAGTTAATCAATACTTCGTTTCACCAAATCCTGGTTTAGAAATGAAGAAAATTATGAAACAAAGAGGAATCTCCAGAGAAAGACTACGACCCTTAATATTTTTTGAAAAATTTGAGAATGATAGTTTAGACTTAAAAGAAAAAACACCCAAAGAAAATTCTAAGCTTTTAACTAATTATATTTCGGAAAATTACTCTTCGGAAGAAATTGAAAATTTAAGAATTCCAAAGTACTTTTTTGAAATAGTATTTGAAAAGCCTGGAGGATTAGTTATGCCTATTATCGTTGATATTAAATTTGAAGATGGTGAAGTTGTTAGAAAAAAATATCCTGCTCAAGTTTGGAGAAAAAACGATAAAGAAGTCAGAAAAGTTATAACATCTGATAAAAAAATTATTCAAATTAATTTAGATCCAGATAAAGAAACATCAGACATTGATACGAGAAATAATAGTTGGCCAAAAGTTGAAGAAAAATCAGATTTTGATAAATTTAAATCCAAAGTAAAAGGATGATTATACCATTATTCATTAGCGGAGCTGAAATAATATTTGTTTTTTTTGTTATTCTGATGGTTTTTGGTGCAGATAAAATACCAGAAGTTGCCAAAGGAATGGCGAAAGGCATAAGAAAAATGAAAGATGCAACTCAAGAAATTAAATCAGAAATCAAGAAGAGTGCAGATAAAAAAGGTATTGATACTGAATCAATTTCAAATGAAGTCGAAAAAGTTAAGGACGATATTGATGATCTAACAGGTTCAATTAAAAGAAACCTCTAGTTTTTTATTATTATGTTTAATCCATCTCTAAGGGGTAATATTATATTTTCAACCCGTTTGTCATTTTTTATCATAATATTAAAATCTCTAACACATTTGGTAACATAATCATTGTGTTTTTTTTCATCAGTTACCTTACCTGACCATAGAACATTATCAGCAATTATTAAACCACCTCTCTTAAGCTTATCAATGAATAAATTATAATAATTTATATAATTTTCTTTATCTGCATCCAGAAATACCAGGTCAAATTGTTCATCAATATTTTTAATTAATTCAAGTGCATTTCCAGAATACCTAAGGATTGAATTTGTTTTTTTTGTTTTTTCAAAATATTTATTTTGGATTGAATTAAGTTCTTCGTTTATTTCAATTGTATGAATTACTCCATTTTCTACTAATCCCTCAGAAAGACAAATTGCTGAATATCCAGTATATGTACCAATCTCAAGAATTTTTTTTGGATTACATAATTTACTTATTATAGAAAGAAACCGCCCCTGTACATGCCCGCTGAGCATTCTTGGGTTTAAAATACTTAAATTAGTTTCTCTATTTAAATCCTTTAAAATATTTGGTTCTTTTGAGGAATATTTTTCAATATAATCTTCAATTTTTGAATTTACTATTTCGCTCATTTTTTAGGTCTAGCGTATTCAAATCTTTCAACTAATTTAGTCTCTGCGTATCCGTCAAGTCCATTTATAGCAACAGTTTGTGCATGATCAAGTCTAATCCATCCATCATCTTGTAAAACTTCATCATCAACATGAAGCTCCTCAATTGATGCAACAATTAATACTGTTCCATTTTCCTTAATATTATACTCATTTAGATATTTACAGCCAAATTTAATTCTAGAACTTTTGACATAAGGTGCAATAAAAGAACCAATAAATTCTTCATCTAATTTTGTTTTGTCAAATTCTGAAACATCTCTTGGATATTTGGCAGACGTATGGTGTGCATCTTCAATATCATTTAAATTTATGTGATTTACTGTAAAATATTTTGTTTTAAAAATATTATTATAGGTATTTCTTGGTACTGTCCTAGGCCTAAGAATAAAGCTTATCATGGCGGGATTACTACCAAGATGAGTAATGGAGCTGAAAACTGCTAAGTTTGTTTTACCATTTCTATCTATGGAACCAAGCATATTTGCAGATTTATATCCAGTACAGCTATTGATTAAGTTTAGCCTGTATATTTTTTCAAGATTCTTAATTTTTTCTTTACTAAAATGTGCCATTTTTCCTACTTTTAAAATTATGAATTTTTATTTCAGAATAATCATTTTTTTACCATTAATATTCTCATTAAACTCATGCTATAAATTATCTAATGATTTTGAACGACCTAATGTTATTTTGATAATGGCCGATGATTTAGGATACGAGACTCTAGGCATTAATGGTTCAAATTATGATACCCCTGTTTTAGATTCGCTAGCCCTAAACGGAATAAATTTTACAAATGCTTTTTCTCAACCTTTATGTACACCATCAAGGGTTAAGATTATGACTGGAAAACCCAATTACATAAACTATGAATACTTCACTTTCCTAAACCCCAATGAAAAAACCTTTGGAAACTTATTTAAAGATAATGGATACAGGACGGCTTTAGTTGGTAAGTGGCAACTAAATGGTGTTCAATTTGATTTAAAAAACAATCAAGATTTAAACAGACCTTACAATTTTGGATTCGATGAATATTGCTTGTGGTGGTTAAATGAACGAGGAAGCAGATTTGCAAATCCTTATATCATTGAAAACGGAAAAAAATTACAATTAAATATTGATGACTATGGACCTGATATTTATACAAACTACATAATAAATTTCATAGATAAAAATAAGGAAAATCCTTTTTTCATTTATTATCCAATGGCTCTTGTTCATGACCCTTTTCAACCTACTCCTAACTCAAAAGATTGGGTAGACCAAAACAAAAGACAGAAGGGTAATAAAGTAATTTATTTTTCTGAAATGGTAAATTATATGGACACTGTTGTTGGAAGAATAGTTAATTCTTTGAAAAAAAATAATTTAGATAATACTATTTTAATTTTTATTGGAGATAATGGTACAGATACCAGGGTGGTTACCTTAAATAATGGTAAAAAAATTAGAGGCGCTAAAGGATCCACAATTAAATATTCATCAAATGTTCCATTAATAATTAATTGGAAAAAAGAACTAAAAAATAATTTTCAAAGCGATGTACTAATTGACTTAACTGATTTTTATTCAACATTTGAAGATATACTTGATAAGAAAATAAAACAATCATTTGGTAAGAGCCTATTACCCCTAATTTTAAAGAAAGATTATGAAGAGAGAAAGATTTTAATTACTTATTATAATCCAATGTGGGGAAATTCAAATCCAAAAATAAAAAGAGGAGTATATGCACAAACAAAAAAATACAAACTATATAAAAATGGAAAATTTTATAACTATAGTAATGATTTGTTGGAAAGAAGCCCTTTAAAATTTAATGACCTTTCAAAAAAGCAAAAAGATATATACAAGAATTTATTGCAATCACTTGAAACAATACCTTCACTTCCAAAATACAATCATAATAAATGGATTGAAAAAAAAATAATTAAAAAAGGATAATTAAAGATATTATGAATTTAAAGTATAAAATATCTACATCATTATTGATTATTGGAATAATGTGTTTTGTTTTTTATTATTTATTGGGAAGCGATGTAGACGATGATGGTTTTTTGAGAGAACCATTTGCGTTACTACCTACAGGATTCATCTTCATATGTTTATCCACGGCATTATTTATAATATTTGCGATAATGAAAAAGAAATAAGTTTTGTTAAGTCGACTTAATTAAACTATTTAGTTTTTTCTTTCTTTATCTTTTTCTTCCTGACATTTAGCATGTATTTCTCTCATTTCTTCATGTGAATTTACTGTGTATTGAGTTTTTTCTTCCTTATCTGAAACCCAGTAAATATTAATTGGAAATACAAAAACTACTCTCTCTTTAGATTCAGGATTGTCTTTATGCCAATTTTTTAAAGCTTCGCAATGAGCTTTTCTATCAGCTATTTCAAGTATTGAATTATCTGGAAATTTTAGGTTAATTGGATATTCTAAATAAAAACAATTCTTCTTTTTTTTGTTATTTTTTTTATCATCTCTTTTATCATCTTTACCATCTTCATTTTTATCTCTTTTTAACTCTCTTCCTTTCAAATCAAAGTAAATGTTTTCTGATTTACTACCCATGGCTAAAAAATCAATGGTTCTAAGACTAATTTCATATCCAAGATTTACATCCATATTTCCTTTATCAAAAAAGTCGTCTGGCATTTCAATTTCAATAGTATTTTTTGCAGAATTAGGAAGATCTGATTCAATAATTTCAATTTTTTGATCAGAATTAATTATAGCATCAATTAATTCACCGTCTGTCATTTCATCTTGGATTTGACAAGATGATAGAAACAGCAGGAATACTAAAATGAGGGGGCTTTGGTAAATATTTTTCATACTTAAAAATAATTAAAATTATTTTAATTATGAAAGTTCTATATTTTATAATTTGCTTTTTGATCTAGAATATTTTGAATAAAATCATGATTTTTTCTTGAGAGAACTTCAATTTTTAAAAATCTATGATCAATATGAAATGTATATTCTTGTTTATCAACCTTAAAGACTACTAGTTTGTAATATGGTATAACCAAAGCATAGGTTTCTAGCAAAACTCTAAAATAAATTATAATACCCTTTGTTCTTCTTTCAATATTACAATGGTTTATGTTGTGATCTAAACAAAGAAGACTCTCTATGTCCTTATTCGCTTTTTTAATAATTAATTTTCCAGATCCAATACCTTTTTGTTTGAGCCTTTCCATGAGGGTGAAAGGTTTACCAACGTAGTTGTCAATCTCTAGTTCTTGTTTATTATTTTTGTAAGAAACGTTTCTTAACATAGATTAGCAAATTTTAAAAATATTAAACAATAAATGAGCCAAATAACTAAAAATATTTTGATGATTCGACCAAGTTGTTTTGGCTACAATTACGAAACATCTTTAGATAATTATTTTCAAAAAAAAAATGAGTACACAGATGATAAGGAAATAAAAATAAAAGCTATCGAAGAATTTAACAATATGGTATCACTCTTGAGAAAACATGATATTAATGTTGTTGTATTAGAGAATGAAGAAAATAAAAATCTCAAAGACGATATTTTTCCAAATAATTGGATAAGCTTTCACAGTAATAAATATATAATTCATTCAATGTTTACTAAATCTAGAAGAAAAGAAAAAAATAAAACATTTATTGAATCACTTAAATTATTAGGCTTTGATTACAAACTTTTAAATGATTACTCAAAACAAGAATCTTCTGGTATTCATCTGGAAGGTACCGGAAGTGTTGTATTAGATAGAATAAATAAAGTTGCATACTGTTCCATATCAAAAAGATCCAGTGAGAAGCTCTTTCATTTATTTTGTGAAGATATAGGATATGAGCCAGTTTCATTTAAATCTTATGATTCAAGGGATGAATTAATTTATCATACAAATGTAATGATGAGTATTGGTGATGATTTTGCTTTAGTTTGCCTTGACTCAATAAAAAATAAAAAAGAGATGTCTCTTGTAAAAAATAATCTAATCAAATCTGGAAAAAAATTAGTGGAAATAAGTCAAAAGCAAGTCGATTCTTTCCTTGGTAATTTAATACAGCTTGGTGATTCAAGTAATAAAATTATTGTAATGAGTAGAAAAGCTTACCGTTCTTTAAATATTAAGCAAAAAAATATTTTATCCAGAGAATCTAAGATTGTTGATATTCCTATTCCAATAATTGAATCTGTTGGTGGAGGAAGTGTTAGATGTATGATAGCGGAAATCATTTAATTTCTCAAACTTGTGAATTTTTAAAAAGATAGTTGTAACATTTATTTATCAACTATTTTAAGATGGAACTAACCTTTGTAAAATTTATGTTATAATCTTGCATTAATAAGTTACTTTTGCTGCGCATGAGTGACTTTTTATCAATGGGTCTAAACAAACCCATTATTTCAGCAATCACAGAATTAGGCTTTAAAAACCCAACTGAAGTTCAATTAAAATCAATTCCATTA
>TARA_B100001057_G_scaffold2519_1_pt1 | contig 12339 bp, 11 predicted proteins | sample TARA_B100001057 | Tara Oceans TARA_B100001057 (sample SAMEA2621839) | marine metagenome | biome: marine biome (ENVO:00000447); feature: surface water layer (ENVO:00002042); material: "saline water (ENVO:00002010), including plankton (ENVO:xxxxxxxx)" | depth 5 m | reverse complement strand
ATTTTATCTGCTGATTTTAGTCAATTAGGTAATGAAATTAAAAGACTTGAAGAAGGAGGTGCTGATTTAATACATGTTGATGTGATGGATGGTCATTTTGTTCCTAACTTAACGATTGGACCACCTGTAATAAAATCATTAAAAAAAAATTGCTCATTGAAATTTGATGTGCATTTAATGATTTCGCCAGTGCATAAATATATCAAAGCATATTCTGATGCAGGTGCAGATATAATTACTATTCATCCTGAAGCAACAGAGAATTTATCCGCTTCCATTGATAAAATAAAAGAACTTGGAAAAAAAGCTGGTGTATCTTTAAATCCAGAGACAAGAGTAGATGTAATAGAAGATTACTTAAATAAGATTGATTTGGTTTTAGTTATGAGTGTTAATCCTGGTTTTGGTGGTCAAAAATTTATGCCTGAAGTTTTGAATAAAATCAAAGAATTAAAAAACATACAAACTACAAAAAATATAGATTTTGACATAGAAATCGATGGTGGAATTAATTTTGAAAATTCAAAAATTGCAATTGAAGCTGGTGCAAATATTCTAGTCTCAGGCACTACAATATTTAAAAGTAATAATGGAGACATAAAAAAAAATATAGATTTATTAAAATCAAAATAATAAAATGTTTTTAATAAATCCTTTGAATTCTATAAGTCAATTCCTTGAAAATATAAAAACATATCTTAGAGATATTTATCTAAATTCAAATTTTTATAATAAAAATATTTCCAAAATTCATAATAGCGAATTAGTTTATAAACCTAGCCCTCATCTGCTTTCATCACTTATTAAATATCAGAATCAAAAAATAAATATTAACGATATTTCAATTGATAACTTATGGGAAAATATAAATTTAAGTTCAAAAAATTTTAAAAAACTAAATAATTTCTACTGGTTTTTTACTCTTGACCTAAAATCATCCAAAAATAATACTCAAAAAATTATATCTGACTGGATAAATAAAAATCATAAATATAATTCAAAAAGTTGGGAATTTGATTTAACTTCTAAGAGAATTATTGCTTGGCTTTCAAATTATAATCTTACGATTAATGAGGGAGATAAAGATTACTCAAATTTATTTAATGGAATGGTACAAAAACAGACAAATCATCTTATTAATGAAGTAAGTAATTCAAAAAAAATTCATAATAAAATAATCGGTTGTGCTGCAATTATTTTAGTTGGACTTAGTTATAAAGATAAAAAAAATTACCTTTCGTATGGATTAAACTTATTAAAAAAAATATCTGACTTAACATTTGATAATTATGGCTTTGCAAAATCTAGAAGCATAAAACAAATGATTTTTTACCTAAAATATTATATTTTAGTTAGGGAATGGTTTAAAGAGGCAAGAGTTGAAGTTCCAGATTTTATCAATGAAACTATATATTACTTAGGACAAGGATACGCATTTGTATGGCAAAATATTAATTCTGATATTTTGATGAATGGTAACAACATTTCAAATAACTCTGAATTTGACCAATATTTAAAAAGATTTAGCTATAAATTTGAAAATAAAAATAAAGAATTAGGTGGTTATGCAATTTTGAATAACAAAAAAATTGCTGTCGTTATGGATGTAGGTACACCCCCTTCTCATAAATTTTCTAAAGAATATCAATCAGGTGCTCTTTCATTTGAAATAATTTCAAATGGTAAAAAATTAATTAGTAACTGTGGTTATTACGAAGGCAAGAACGAAAAATTAATAAATTTATCAAAATCAACTGCGATGCAGAGCACATTAGTTATTGATGACAGATCTTCATGTAAATTTAAAAAATTTAATAAAAATTATTTAATAAATGAAGGATTGAAAATTTTGAAAAAAAATATTGTTTTTGAAAAAAACTATTGGAAAATAAATGCTTCTCACGATGGATATATAAAAAAATACAATGCAATTCATGAGCGAGAGATTGAATATTACCCCGAACAATTCAAATTTACTGGCACAGATAAAATTTTTATAAAAAAATCAAATTCAAATGTTAAATTTGATATACGATTTCATTTAGAACCAAATGTAAAATTAATGAAAACACAAGACAATCAAGCAATTCTTATTGAATTAGGAGATGAAGGATGGAAATTTACATGCGATAACTTCAATATTAATATTGATAATGGATTATATTTCGGTAATAAAAATTCTTATACACAAAACCAAAATATTTTTATTTCAGGTATAACAAATAGCAAAAATGAAAATATTACTTGGGAATTAAATAAAATTTAATGAAAAAAATTAAAAGAGCTTTAATTTCTATTTATGATAAGAAAAATCTTAGACCTTTACTAAATTCTCTCAAAAAAAATAAAATCGAAATTATTAGTTCAGGCGGCACTTTCAGAGAAATTAAAAAATTAAAATTTGAATGTACTGAGATTTCTCATTACACAGGATCAACTGAAATATTAGGCGGGAGAGTTAAAACTCTACATCCTAAAATATATGCTGGTATTCTTAATAAAAGAAATAGTAAGTCCCACCATCAAGATTTAATTAATAATGATTTTAAAAATATTGATTTAGTAATTGTTAATTTTTATCCTTTTGAGGAAACTTTAAAAAATACAACTAATCATAAAAAAATAATTGAAAATATTGATATTGGCGGTCCAACTATGGTTAGAGCAGCAGCAAAAAATTATAATGATGTGACTGTTATAACCTCAAACTCACAATATGATGAACTGATAAAAGAATTATCAAAATTTAAAGGATCAACATCTACAAATTTTAGAAAGAAAATGTCCCAAATAGCATTTACAGAGACAGCATATTATGACGCTTTAATATCAAATTATTTTAATGAATTAAATAATAATAACTTTCCTAAGAAAAGAATTGTTTATGGGAATTTAATTGAAAAACTGAGATATGGTGAAAACCCACATCAAGAGAGCGCGATTTATTCAAGAAGTAATTTTTTAAACATAAAGCAATTACATGGAAGACAATTAAGTTATAATAATTATAACGATATTTTTTCAGCATTAACAATTTCAAAATCTCTACCAAAAAATACCGGAATAGTAATAGTTAAACATACAAATCCATGTGGTGTTTCTATCATTAAAGATAATGTTAAATGTTATAAATCATCACTAGCATGCGACCCTATAAGTGCTTTTGGTGGTATAGTTTCTTGTAATTTTAAAATAAATAAAAAACTTGCCCGTGAACTTAGCAAGTTATTCCTAGAAGTGATAATAGGAAATAATTTTGAATTAGATGCTTTAAAAATTTTAAAAAAGAGGAAAAATCTAAGATTAATTGATAGTTCAAATTATAATAAAAATTACAATTTTAAATTTTCATCTGTGAATGAAAATATCTTAATACAATCTGAGGATAATAAAATTTTTACAAAAAAAGATTTTAAGGTTATGTCTAAAAAAAAACCTACTAAATCGCAATTTGATGATCTAATATTTGCTTTTAATGTCTGTAGATATGTCAAATCAAATGCTATTGTTCTTGTATCAAATAAAACAACTGTAGGCATCGGCTCAGGTCAGCCAAGTAGATTAGATAGTTGTCAAATAGCAATTGATAAAATGAATAAATTCACATCACCATCATCCGATATTGTAGCTGCCTCTGATGCTTTTTTTCCATTTGTGGATGGTATTGAAAAATTAGTTCAATCTGGAGTTAAAGCTATAATCCAACCTTATGGATCAATTAATGATAAAGAAATTATTAAATTTGCAAATAATACTAACACAGTTTTAGTATTTTCAAAAACTAGGCATTTCAGACATTAATAATTTGATCAATTTTTGCAGCTAAAATGAAATCATTTTCACATAGCCCCTCAATAGCATGAGTTGTGATATTTATCTTTGCGTATCCCCACCCAAAATAAATATCTGGATGATGGCCTTCTGTCTCAGAAATTTTTCCAACATGATTTACAAAATCTTGACTTTCTACAAAATTCTTAAACTTAAAATTTTTTTCTAAAAAATAAATATTCTTATCATTTTTTATAATATTCCATCCATCAACTTTTTTTTGGTATCTATGTATTTCTGAAATATCAAAAGCAATAACACCACCTTCACATGGCTTACATTTTTTTTTTAGAAGATCATTCATAATATTTATTGTAACCAAGATTTATTAAATCACTATCAAAATCTTTATTCATTTTTGCAATAATTTCTTTAGGTAAGAGTTTTCTCCAGTCATTTTTAAAGCCCATGTTAAAAAAATTAATTTTTTTTCCCTCTTTATTTATAGTGCTTTCTTTAAATCCTTCATTATTTTCTTTATTTCTTAAGTTCGAAAAATTTGTAGAACTTATTGAATTATAAAATTTATCTTCATCAAATTTACTTTTTTCTTTACCCTTTAATTTTTCAATAAAATCTATTATTTCTTTAAAAATTAATTCTTTATTATCTCTTAAATCTTCGTATTTAATAAATAAAACTTCAAATTTTTTATTATTTTTCCAAGATTTATAGTGATCTGACCAAGATCCAAGATAAGTAAAATTACTACAATCTCCATTACTAGCTTTTTCAGATAATGACGCATTTTTATCTAACATTTTTTCGAGAGCAAAATCTAAATTCATAGAGTAATGATTACACATTGATGTAATTGTATTTCTAGGATCTCTAACAATATAAATTCCCCCAAGAGTTTCGTTATCTGTCGTAAATTCAATATTATTAAATTTATTTAGGGTATTATGTGTCTTTAGAAAGAATAATTTTTTTTTATCAAAAAAATATTCTTGATTTGGAATCCAGTTATTAGCTGCATCATTAAAAGATAAAAAATCCTTTTTAGAAAACCTAATAGATGGAAATTGAGGAATATTCATTAATAAATTGAAATCAAATTTTCCTTTTTTTGAAAAATAGTAAGATGCAAGAAAAGATCTTAGATAAGTATTTCCACTTTTAGGGTAAGAAGCAATCCATAAAATCATAAAAAACATTGGAGCGGGCAAAGGGGGTCGAACCCTCGACCTTCTCGTTGGCAACGAGACGCTCTACCACTGAGCTATGCCCGCGTTGAGGACAGTATAGTTAGCTATTTTTTTTAATTCAAGCAATATAAAATATGATATATTTTTTCATATGAAAAAAGAAGAATTACCAAAAAGCGTGCCTGTTTTTCCTTTAAGTAATTTTATCATATTTCCTAAAACAACAGTGCCTCTTAACATTTTTGAACCTCGTTATATCGATATGATTAATGATAGTATGAAATCCAATAAAATAATTGGTATGATACAACCAAAATCTATAAATGATAAACAATCTTTATTACCCTCCCTTCATCAAATTGGATGCTTAGGAAAAATTACAAGCTTCAAAGAGACTGAAGATGGAAGATATTTTATCGATTTAAAAGGAATTATTAGATTTAAAATTTTGAAAGAGGAAAAAACGGAAAAAACTTATAGAAGATGTGAAATCAACTGTAATGATTATTTAGATGATCTTAATGAAAAAAAAGAGAACCTAAAGTTTTCAGATCTTGAATTAATATTTAAAGATTTAAAACAATTGTTTGAAAAAAGAGGTTTTATAATTAACTGGAAAGCTCTTGAAAAACAAAGTTTAGATGAAACTATAAATGCGTTAGCAATGGCATCTCCATTTAGTTTGGAGGAAAAACAAGTATTGCTAGAGGCAACTAACTTAGATTTAAGAAAAAATAAAATAGCTGAAATTTTATCTACTTATACTTTTGACGAATATAATAACACTACTCTTCAATAATTCAGATACTAATACCACTATCGGCAAATTTTTTAAGAATTGTATTAACTCTTTTATTATTTCCAACTAAATTAATTGTTTTATTTATTAAATTTGAATTTATTTTACTCTCTAGGTTGAATAATTCATAGATCCAATCGATACTAGAAGAAAAAATATAATTTTTATCTTTAGATTTTTTTTGGAATTCCTGACACAATGAATAATCAAGATCTAGACCTAAATTTATTTTTTTATCAATCAAATTTGATAATAATTTAATATCACGTATGGACATGTTAAAACCCTGACCTGCTAATGGATGTATTTTATGAAGTAAATCTCCAAAAGCTAAAACATTATCTTTATAATAATTTCTTAAATTAGAGGATCTTAATTCAAAATGATTCCATTTATTAATTTTTTTTATAAAAAAAATGGGATTATATTTTCTTACCAAATTATTCATCTCAAAATCACTTTTTTTAACAAAAGACCTCAAAGAATAAACTATAGAGGTTTCTGACTCTGATATTGGCAAAAAAGCTATCGGACCATTTACAGTAAAATTTTGGAATGCAGTATTATTTTTAATTTTTTTATGAGTAATTGTAGATGTGTAAGCATAGCTGTTATACCTTTTTTCAAATTTTTTTGAGAAGAATTTTTTAGTATATTTATGATTTGGATCACAATTTATGATTAAATTATATTTCTTAATAAAATTAGAATTATGAAGGTTGTGTTTAAATTTAACGAATTTACTATTTTTTAATCTATTGTTTAACAATTTATACAGTTGACGATTTCGTATAATAGAAAAAATTTGTTTGTTTTCATTATCAAATTTAAGTATTTCTTTTTGAAAATTTTTTTCTGTAAAAATTTTGATTTTTTTTATTTCCCACAAAATTTTTTTAATATTTACTATATTATTATTAAAATAATCTATGTTTGATTTAGATATACCCAATGTCCTAGATTGATTATATAGATTGGTTTTATTTTTTGTTAAAATATCTACGAATATATCTTTTTGTATTAAAACTTGAGCAAGTGTTAATCCTACTAATCCACCACCAATTATACAAATTTTCATAACAAATTAATTTTAACAACAAAAATTAGATGATACAAAGTGTTATATTTGATTCACTAATATGAATATTAAAAAAATAGCTAACAATGCTTTAGAATTTATAATTTATAGATTAATTGAAATTATCGGTTTGGCTGTAACTTTAATTGGAGTTTTGCTTTTTATAGCTCTTATTTCATACTCCCCTAATGATCCTAATTTTATATTTTCAGAAAATACTGAAATTAGGAATGTATTAGGGTATCAAGGTAGTTATATTTCAGATTTATTTTTTCAATCATTTGGTATTATCTCATACTTAATTTCAATTACTTTTTTAATTACTGGATTAAATATTTTTAGAAAAAAAAATTTATTTTTAATTATAGAAAATACATTTTTTTCGATTTTTTACTGCATCATAGGAGCTATATTTTTTAATTTTTTTTATCAAGATACTTTTGAACTTTATGTTAATGGAAATGGTGGTTTTGTAGGAGAATATTTAAATCAAACTTTTACTAGTGATTTAATTAATTTGCAAAAAACTATTTCATATTATTTTTTGATAATTTTAATTATTATTTTTTTTTTAATTAGTGTTAATTTTAATAAACAAGGATTTTTATATTACTCAAAAAAATTAATAAGTTTATTTAATAAAAATAAATCTTATACCGATAAGAGTGAGATAATAAGTGAATATATACCTCAAGATGAAATTAAAGATCTAATTCAAGGAGATCTTCCTTTTATCAAAGCGGATAAAATTAAAGAAAGTGAAAAAAATAAATTTAGACTCCCAGATCTTAATTTATTAGACACCCCGACCAAAAAAGAGAAAGAAAATATCAATGTAGATGAAAATAATGATCCTGCATTTCTTGAAAAAATTTTATTAGATTTTGGTGTGAATGGTAATATAAAAAAAGTAAGCCATGGACCAGTAGTTACCTTAAATGAATTTGAGCCTGCTGCAGGTGTTAAAGTATCTAAGATAATTAATTTATCTGATGATATTGCAAGAAACACGAGCTCCGAATCTGCTAGAATTTCAATTATTCCTGGAAGAAATACTGTTGGTATTGAATTACCAAACTCTTCAAGAGAGAATGTTTATTTAAGTGAATTATTAAATAAAACTGATTTTAAAAAAAAAGATATAAAACTTCCAATTGCTTTAGGGAAAAATATTTCTGGCATACCAATTATTAGTGATTTAACTTCTATGCCTCACTTACTAATAGCAGGAACAACTGGTTCGGGTAAGTCTGTATGTATTAATACAATAATTTTATCTCTACTTTACAGACATACTCCCGAAAAATGTAAATTTATTTTGATAGATCCTAAAATGTTAGAACTATCTACTTATGAGGGTATTCCTCATTTATTATGCCCTGTAATCACAGAAGCAAAAAAAGCGGCATCAGTTCTTGGATGGGTAGTTAAAGAAATGGAGAGTAGATATCGATTGATGACCAAAGAAGGTGTAAGAAATATTGATAGTTATAATTTAAAACATAAATTATCAATGCCCTATATTGTTGTTGTTGTAGATGAAATGTCAGATTTAATGCTTGTAGCCGGCAAAGAAATAGAAAATTATATTCAAAAACTATCTCAAATGGCTAGGGCTGCAGGAATTCATATAATAATGGCTACTCAAAGACCAAGTGTGGATGTAATAACAGGTACAATTAAAGCAAACTTTCCAACACGAATTTCGTTTCAAGTTACTTCAAAAATCGACAGTAGAACAATTTTAGGAGAGCAAGGTGCAGAACAACTTCTTGGGAAAGGAGATATGCTCTACATGTCGTCAGCTAATAAAATTTTAAGAATTCACGCTCCTTTTGTGTCTGATAATGAAATAGAAAAAATTAACAATTTTTTAAGATCTCAAGCAGGACCAGATTATGTTGATGAAATTTTGAATTTTGTTGATGAAAAAGAAATTGGTGAAGGTTCTAAAAACATTGGAGATAAAGACGAACTTTATCAGACAGCTTTAGAAATTATTAAGTCTGAAGGTAAAGCATCAACCTCATTTTTGCAAAGGAAACTACAAATTGGTTATAACAGAGCAGCAAGAATTATTGATATGATGGAAGAAGAGGGTTTTGTTAGCAAAGCAAACCATGTTGGTAAAAGAGATGTTCTTCAATGAAAAAAATTTTATTATTTTTCATAATTATTAACTTGAATAATTTAGCTTTAGGCTCAATCAAAAAAGATATAATCAATAAATTAATTAAAACTGAAAATTTAAGTTTTAAGTTTGAACAAAATATAAACGGAAAAATTGAAACTGGAAATTGTACAATTGAATATCCAAAAAAAATCTTTTGTAAGTATGATAATGTAAATAATAAAATTTTAGTTTCTAATGGAGAATCTCTAGTTATAAAGTCTCAAAGTGCAGGGTATTATCGATATTCTATTAAAAGAACGCCCTTCAATTATATTTTAGATAAGAATTTTTTAATTAATGAAATAAAAAATCTAGAAGAGAGAATAATTAATAATAAGTTAATAAATTACACAATTTTAAAAGATGAAAATGAAATAAATATTTTTTTTGATAAAAATAATTTTAATCTTATTGGTTGGCAAACATTAGATATTTATCAAAATTTAAATATTACTTATCTATCTTCATTGAAAATAAATCAAAAAATAAAAAAAAATATTTTTAAGCTTCCAACATCAAATTAAATTTTAATAGTTTCCTTTTTATAAACTTTCATTCCTCTTGCTAAATAATTTTTAAGTGCATTTTCATGATCAAGGGTACATGTGTGAACCCAAATTCTTTTAATATTTTCTTTTTTGAAACAATTTTTAATTGCTTCTGAAAGTAAATAACCACCTAATTTTTTATTATGATATTCCTCTAACAGACCAAAATAAGCTATTTCAATTTCACTTAAATCAGTATGTGTAATTAATTCAAAATACCCAGCAAGATCATTGTCTACTTTTAGAATATAAGTTTGTACCTTAGGGTTTGATGCATAATTAATCCAATCTGTTTCAGACCAAATTAAACGATCTGTCCATTTATGTTTCTTGCCTACATTTTTGTAAAAAAATTTGTTAATTTGAAAATCAATATTTTTTTCAAGATTTATTGAGTGAATTAATTCCACAGGCTCACTTTCAATTAAAGCATCTATTGATTTAATTTCTAAATAATTTCTTTCAATGGTTTCCGTCACTCGACCATTTTTCCTACTTTTTCGCCACCAAATAAATGAAAATGCAAGTGTGGCACTTCTTGTCCTCCATCCTCGCCTATATTTGCTAACGCCCTATAACCCTTACCATTGTCTACAGAAATATTAAGTTTTTTTGCTACTATATGTATTCCTTTAAACAATCCAACCATTTCGTCTGGAGAAGCATTTTGACTAAAGTCATCAACATTAATATATTTTCCCTTTGGTATTACTAATGCATGAATTTTTTTTTGTGGATTAATATCATGAAATGATAATACATATTCGTCTTCATAAATTTTATTGCAAGGAATTTCTCCCCTTAAAATTTTTGCAAATATGTTGCTGTCATCATAACTCATCTAAATTTTTTCTAATACAGACTTAACGGTATCGCCCATTACAGACGGATTTTTTGATATAGTTACTCCACACTCTTTCAAAATTTCAACTTTTTCTATTGCACTTTCCCCATAAGCTGAAACTATAGCACCGGCATGACCCATAACTCTCCCTTTAGGTGCAGTTAATCCAGCAATATATGCAATCACTGGCTTTTTCATATTTTCCTTTGCAAATTTCCCAGCAGCTACTTCTTGAGGACCGCCTATTTCCCCAATCATTAAAATTGCATCGGTTTCATCGTCAGTTTCAAATTTTTCAATTATGTCTCTAAATGAACTTCCATTAATTGGATCTCCTCCAATACCAACACTTGTCGAAATTCCTATATTCAAATTTTTCATTTGCTGTGCTGCCTCATAACCTAATGTTCCAGATCGGCTTATAATACCTACTCGACCTTCTTTGTAAATATGACCTGGCATTATTCCTAACATTGATTTACCAGGACTTATGATACCTGCACAATTTGGTCCAACCAATGTCATTTTTTCTGTACGTGAGTATCTTCTCATATATCTTTTTATTCTAATCATGTCATGAGAAGGAATGCCATCAACTATAGCCACGCAAGTCTTTATTCCTGCATCAGCTGCTTCCATCGCAGAATCTGCGGCAAAAGCTGGTGGCACGAATAAAATTGATGCTGTTGCGCCAGTATTTTTTACTGCATCTTTGACAGTGTTAAATACCGGTCTATCTAAATGTTTTTGACCACCTTTACCGGGTGTAACGCCACCTACAACATTAGAACCATATTTAATCATTTCTTCAGCATGAAATGTTCCCATTTTTCCTGTAAAGCCTTGAATTATAATTTTTGTATCTTTATGAATTATTACAGACATTCTATTTTAACGCGGCTACTGCTTTGTTAGCAGCCTCCTCTAAAGTACTTGCCTCAATGTAATTTATTTTACTTTCTTGAAGTATTTTATTTCCTTTTTCAACATTCGTTCCGGCTAATCTTATTACTAAAGGAACCTTAATTTCTATTTTCTCTAATGCTTGAACTATTCCTTCTGCCACCCAATCACATCTGTTTATTCCAGCAAAAATATTAACGAGAATTACTTTTACTTTCTTATCCATTGTAATTAATCTAAAGGCCTTCACTATTTTTTCAGGCGTTGCTCCTCCACCGACATCAAGAAAATTAGCTGGTTCTCCACCTGCTAATTTGATCATATCCATTGATGCCATTGCCAATCCAGCACCATTAATGATATTTCCTATATTGCCCTCTAGACTTACATAATTTAATCCTCTATCAGAAGCATATACTTCTTTTTCTTCCTCTTGAGTTTTATCTCTAAGTTCAGAAACTTTATTTCTTCTAAACATGGCATTATTATCAAAACTCATTTTGCAATCTAAAGCTAAAATTTGCTTTTGTTTTGAAATTACTAATGGGTTTACCTCAACCATTGTTGCATCTAATTCACTAAAAGCTTTAGCACAACCTATTATAGTTTCTGAAGCTCTTCTTATCAATTCTGGTTCAATACCTAATCCAAATGCTAATTCTCTTGCTTGAAAACTTTGTATACCCACTGCTACTTCTATTTTAGATCTAATAATCGAATCTGGTTTTTCTTTAGCTATTTCTTCAACACTCATTCCACCCTCTGTTGAAGCTACAACCATTATACTTTCTGATGCTCTATCAAAAACAAGCCCTAAATATAATTCCTTTTCAATGTCGGTTGCTTCTTCGATATAAATTCTATTTACAATTTTTCCCTCGGGACCTGTTTGATTTGTAACTAATTTTTTCCCTAAAAGTTTGTCGGTTGCTTGCGCAACTTCAAGAGGAGAATTACAAACAATCACCCCACCAGCTTTACCCCTTGCACCAGAATGAATTTGTGCTTTTACAAC
>TARA_B100001057_G_scaffold463785_1_pt1 | contig 12341 bp, 13 predicted proteins | sample TARA_B100001057 | Tara Oceans TARA_B100001057 (sample SAMEA2621839) | marine metagenome | biome: marine biome (ENVO:00000447); feature: surface water layer (ENVO:00002042); material: "saline water (ENVO:00002010), including plankton (ENVO:xxxxxxxx)" | depth 5 m | reverse complement strand
ATCACTCTTCAAGTTTAGACCCATTAGAATTAAAAAATTTAGTTATAGGAGTTAGAAGAATAGAAAAAAGTTTAGGAAATTACGAAAAAAAAATAACAAAAAATGAAATTAAAAATAAAAAAAAACTAAAGAAATCAATAGTAGCCTTACAAAAAATTATAAAAGGAGACATTTTAAGTTCAAAAAATTTAACAACGAAGAGGCCCGGAAATGGTATTTCACCGATCAAATGGTATAAAATTTTAGGAAAAAAAGCTAAGAAAACATTTTTAAAAGATGAACAAATCAAAATTTAAAAGACAAAAAATTGCAATTGTTACAACAACTAGGGCTGATTATGGTTTATTAAAAAATTTAATAATGAAACTAGAGAGATCAAAATTTGTAGATAGCAAATTAATAGTTTGTGGAACCCATACTATTAAAAAATTTGGATTAACGATAGATGAAATTAAAAAAGATAAAATTAAGATTTTTAAAATAATTGAAACTAATTTAGAAAATGATCAACCATTTGAAGCAACAAATTTTTTCTTAAATCTCGGTAAAAAATTTAATTTACTTTTTAATAAATCTTTATTTGACGGGATTATTATTCTTGGAGATAGATATGAGGTTTTATCGATTGCATCGATAGCTAAAATTTATAATATACCAATAATTCATTTACATGGTGGGGAAAGCACTATTTCTCTAATAGATGATTCTATAAGGCATGCAATTTCAAAACTATCATGCTTACACTTCACATCTCATAAAACATATAAAAAACGACTTGAAAATATGGGAGAAAATCCCAAGCATATTTTCAATGTTGGAGGGCTTGGAGCGTCAGCTATTAATCAGATTAAGCTTTTAAGTAAAAAAGAGATTGAGAAAATCATCAGAATCAAATTAGACAAAAAATTTTTTCTAATTACTTTTCACCCTATTACTCTTGAAAATGAAAATACTGAAAAGGAATTTAAAAATTTGCTTAAAGTGTTAAAAAAATTTAAAAAAATGATACTTATATTTACTAGCCCTAATGCAGATGTAAATTATCAAGTAATTAAAAGTTTACAAAATAGTTTTATTAAAAAAAATAAAAACTCAAATGTTTATCATTCTTTAGGTACAGAAATTTATTATAATCTAATGAGATATAGTTCCGGTATAATTGGTAATTCCTCTAGTGGAATCTTAGAAGCACCTTCATTTAAAATTCCAACTATAAACATCGGTGAAAGACAGGGAGGTAGGCTGCAGTCCAATTCTATTATTAATTGCTCTGGAAACAAAAAAAGAATAAAAGCTTCTATAGATAAAGCATTAAGTGCCAAGTTTAGAAATAAGATAAAATTTTCTAAAAATATTTATTTCCAAAAAAATACTGAAAGTAAGATAATTTCAGTTATAGAAAAGACCAATTTAAGATTATTAAATAAAATAAAATTTATATGAAACAAATTAGAATAGTTTATTTTGGTGCATCTAATTATTCACTTTATTTTTTAAAAAATTTAAAAAGACAAAATATTGATATAGCAGGCATATGTTCAATAAAAAAAAATAAAGGTTTTTTGACTGATTGTATCGATTTATCAAAATATGCAAAAAAAAAAAGAATAACAGCAAAAAAGTGGTCAAATAATAATTCAAAGCAAATAATTAATTGGATTAAAAAAATTAAACCTGATTACATATTTTGTATTGGCTGGCCATTTTTATTAAATTCTCAAATTTTAAAATTACCAAAGTTTTTTTGTGTTGGATTTCATCCAACTAAAATACCTGATAATAGAGGAAGGCACCCAATAATATGGTCTATAATTTTAAAATTAAATAAAATTTATCCATCCTTTTTTATTATGACAAAAAAACCTGATTTTGGACCAGTAATATCTAAAATTGAAATAAAGATTAAAAAAAATGCAACATCAACAAATTTATACAAACTTATGGTAAAAAAAAGTTTTCAACAATCGGTAGACTTACTGAAAAGATTAAAAAGATATAATAAAATTAACTTAAATGATTGGTTTAAAAAAAATAAGAAAAATATGGGTAATTTACTGAGAAAAAGAGATTATAAAGATGGATTGGTAGATTGGAGAATGAGCTCTGAAAGTATAAATAACCTTGTAAATGCACTAAAATATCCTTACCCCTTAGCTAGTTTTTTTTACGAGAATAAAGAATACAAATTGAGAAAAGTAAAAATAGTAAAATGCAAATTAAGTTTGGAACCTGGTAAAATAATATCAGTTAAAAATAAGAAACCTGTTATAAAAACTGGTGATAGTGCGATACAATTATTAGATTTTAAACCAGTAAGAAATTTTAAAGAAAAAAAATATATTTTATGAGAACATTAGTTATTTCACCTCACCCAGATGACGAGACACTAGGGGTTGGCGGTACTATTCTTAGTAGAATAAAAAAGAAAAAAAAAGTTGCATGGTTAATTGTAACAAGTCTAGAAAAGAATGATCAAAATGAAAATTTAATAAAAAAAAAAAAGCAAGAAATAGAGAAAGTTAGGAAGAATTACAAATTTTACAAAACTTTTCAACTAAATTTTCACGCCACTAAACTTGATCAAATACCACTAAACAAAATAATAGACTCTATATCTAAGGTTATAAAAAGTTTCAAACCAAACGAAGTTTTTCTTCCACATATAAGTGATGCTCATACTGATCACCAAAAAATTTTTTTAGCTGTTTCAGCATGTACAAAAACTTTTAGATATCCTTACATTAATAAATTATTATGTTATGAAACGATCTCAGAAACTGGATACGGAATTAATTCCAAAAAGAAAAATAATAATTTTAATCCAAATTATTATGTAAATATTGAAAATTTTATAAAGAAAAAAATTCAGATTGCTAAATTTTATAAAACTGAGATAAAAAAACACCCTTTTCCAAGAAGTATAAAAAATATGAAATCATTGGCAATTTTGAGAGGAGCAGAATCTAATAATAAGTATGCAGAGGCTTTTGAATTACTAAAGTTTATTGAAAATTAATGAATAAATGGAAAAAAATAATTATTAAAGAAAATATTAAGATAAGAGAAGCTGTTAAAAATTTAAATAAATCATCTTCACAAATTGCATTAGTAGTCGATAAAATGAGCAATTTTGTTGGCACAATTACTGATGGAGATATTAGACGTTCTTTTCTTAAAGGGTCACAGTTAGGAGATAGTATAAAAAAAATAATTAATAAAAAACCAATAATTGTCTCAAAAAAAACACCAAAAATTGTTGCGATAAATATTATGAGATCAAAGCAAATTAAACATATACCAATCATCGAAAAAAAAAAAATATTTGGTATCCATTTTTTAAATGAAAAATTCAAAAATAAAAAAATTTTAAATACTAATTTTATAATTATTGCTGGCGGTAAAGGTAAAAGATTAATGCCACTTACTAAATTTACACCTAAACCGATGCTTAAAATTAAGAATAAGCCAATTTTAGAACACATTATTATAAAGGCAAGAAACGAAGGCTTTAAAAATTTCACAATTATTGTTCATCACTTAAAAGAGCAAATAATCGACTATTTTGAAAACGGTAAAAATCTTGATGTAAATATCAATTATTTAATAGAAAAAAAACCATTAGGAACTGCTGGAGGTTTAAAGAATTTAAGTAAAAAAATATCCAAACAAGTAATTATATCTAATTCTGATGTTATAACTGACTTAAGCTATAAAGAATTATTAAATTATCATTTACAAAATAAGTCAGATGTTACTATGGCAATAAAAGTAATTAATAAAAAAGAAAAATTTGGTTTAGTTAAGTTAAGAGGAATTGATATTAAAGGTTTTGAAGAAAAACCCTTAACAACAAAATATATAAATTCTGGGGTTTATATATTTGAGAAAAACTTATTTAAGAATATTTCTGGAAAAAATGAAATGGATATGATTTCTTTTTTAGAGAAACTTAAGTCAAAAAACAAAAAAATAAAAGCTTTCCCAATTTTCGAAAATTGGAGTGACATTGGAATAAAACGTCAATACCAAAGATTTAACACATGAAAGATTTTTTTAGAATAATTCCTTGGTTAGAAGTTAAAAATTCTAATTTGATAAAGGGTATTAATATGGAAGGTTTAAGAACTATTGGCGACCCAGTAAAATTTGCACAGGAATATTATAATAATAATGCTGATGAAATAATTCTATACGATGTTGTCGCCAGTTTATATGATCAAGATACAATGTTGCCTTTAATTTCAAAAGTATCTGAAAATATATTTATTCCTCTAGTTGTAAGTGGGGGTATTAGATCAATTAAAGATATAAGAAAAGTACTTAGAGCTGGAGCAGACAGAGTTTGCCTCAATTCTGTTACATTTGAAAAAAAAAATTTTGTTAAGGAAGCTGTTGAAATATTTGGTTCTTCAACAATAAGTATTAATTTGCAAATTATGAAGCAAAAAAATTGTAAATATTATTGTTTCTTTAATAATGGTAGAGAAAAAACTGGTGTAGAATTAAATTACTGGATAAATCATCTAATTGATCAAGGTGCAGGTGAACTAATAGTTTCAAGCATCGATAAAGATGGCTCCATGCAAGGTATTGATTTAGACTTAATTAAATATCTTAATCCAAAAACAAAAATTCCAATAATTCTTCACGGAGGCTGCAATGGTTCTGAGCATAAATTAAATTTCGATAAATCAAAAATTGATGGTTTAGCAATAGCAAGTTTGTTTCATTATGATTTAACTAAAAAGCAAAGGTTTAATGGATATGTAAATAAAATTGGAAATTTTGAATATCTACAAAATAAAAAATCAATTTATTTTAGCAATGAAAATAAAAATTTTTTAAGTTTAAAAGATTATAAAAAAAGAATGAGCCCCTCATTCAATATAAGAAATTGATAAATTTATGTACGATACAGCAATAATTGATTATGAAACTTCAAATCTTAAAAGTGTCATATCTGCATGTAAATTTGCAAAAATGAGCTACATTATTACCAATGATATTAAAAAAATAAAAGCCTCAAAGTCTCTAATCATTCCTGGTGTTGGATCTTTTAAAAGTGCAATAAATTATTTAAGAAAAAAAAAATTAGATTTAATTATTTTAGATTTTTATAAAAAAAAAAAACCTATTTTAGGAATTTGTTTGGGAATGCAAATATTTTTTAATTCAAGTGAAGAGTCAAAAAATATTAAGGGATTAAGTTTAATTAAAAAACCAGTTAAAAAATTTCATACTAATACAACAAAAAAAATACCTCTTATTGGATGGACTAAAATTATAGGAAATTTTAAAGATAGTTTGGTTAGATCAAATAAAGACAAAAATTATTATTTTGTTCATTCATTTTATATAAATTTTTTTAGAAAAAAGAATTTTAAGATTTTTTACAGTTACAATGGAAAAACAAAATTTTGCAGTTACATAGAACATAACAATTTATTTTTAATTCAATTTCATCCTGAAAAAAGTGGGGCAAAGGGTTTAGAGATTTATAAAAATTTTAAAAAAAAAATTAAAAATCAATAAGATGGCACAAGGTTTATTTAATCTTCCTCAAAAAGTATCTTTTTGTAAAGAGTGTGTCATGTCAAACCAAAAACCATACTCAATGAGTGAGTTCAAACATACTTTCAAAAGGAGAGGTGCAAAGTATATGAAAATTGATGATGATGGAGTTTGTTCTGCATGTAAAGTCAATAAATTAAATAATTCTATTGATTGGGTCAAAAGAGAAAAGGAATTATGCAAACTCTTAGATAAATTTAGAAAAAATAATGGTGAGTTTGATTGTTTAGTTCCAGGCAGTGGTGGCAAAGACAGTGCAATGGTTTCTCATGTGCTTAAATATAAGTATGGCATGAATCCACTTACATGTACTTGGCAGCCAGTAATGTACACAGATTATGGATACGATAATTATAAAAGATGGTTAGATGTGGGTGGATTTGAAAATATAATCATAAAACCAAATGGGTATGTTATGAAGTATCTGACTCAACAGGCAATATTAAATTTATTACACCCGTTTCAGACGTTTATATTGGGCCAAAAGAATATTGCTCCTAAAATAGCTCTTAAATTTAATATAAATCTTATTTTTTACGGTGAGTCTGACTCATTATATGGCAGTGGAAATCCTAAAGATTTTTTTAAACCAACAATGAGTGAAAATTTTTTCACAACTTCTTCATTTAAAAATTTGAGGCTTTCAGGCCTGAAAGTGAAAGATATCCTCAAGGACAAAAAAATAAAAATAAGTGATCTTAAGGTTTTTTTTCCATTATCTAAAAATCAAATAAAAAATAAAAAAATAGAGTTTCATTATTTTGGCTATTATCAAAAATGGATTCCCCAAGAAATTTATTATTACGCATTCAATAATACTGGCTTTAAACCAAGACCATTTAGATCACAAGGAACTTTTCAGAAGTATAGCAGTATAGATGATAAAATTGATGATTTACATTTTTATACACAATTTATTAAATTTGGTTTTGGAAGAGCTACAGTAGATTGTTGCCAAGAAATAAGAAATAAGTATCTAACCAAATCGGAAGCTATGCGTTTAGTGAAAAAATATGATGGAGAATTTCCTCACTTATATTTTAATGAAATTATGGATTATTTAAATATTGATAAAAAAAGTTTTTTTAAGAAATGTGATGAGTCTAGACCACCACATTTATGGAAAAAAACAAAAAATAATTGGATTTTGAAGAATACAGTTTATAGAGAAGAAAAGAAATTTCCTGTAATAGATTAATAGACAAAGTATAATAAGATAAATTATGAAAATTACATTTTGTAAAAATTGTTTAGCTATGTCCACAAGACCAAGAATAAGCTTCGATTTGAGAGGTTTTTGTAACGCTTGTGTTTGGTCTGAAAAAAAGAAAAAATATAATTGGTCAAAAAACGTATTAGATTTAAAAAAAAAAATAAAAAAAATTAAGAAAACTGACTCATATGATTGTATAGTTCCAGTCAGCGGAGGTAAAGATGGTTCATACGTTTATCATAATATAAAAAATAAGTTTAAGCTAAAACCACTTGCAGTAACAGTGAACCCACCTTTGCCACACGCTTTAGGTGAGAAAAATTTAACAAATTTTATCAGTAATGATGTTTCATTAATAAGAGTAGATCCGCCTTATGAGGCTATGAGAAAACTCAATTTAATTGGATTTGAATATTTAGGTTTCCCATATTACGGTTGGTTGATTGCAATTCATACTGCTGTTTTAAAAATTGCAATAAATTTTAATATTAAATTAATTTTTTATGGAGAAGATGGAGAATTAGAGTATGGGGGAACTACACAAACGAATAAAGATATTTTTTATGGAGTAGAGTATCAAAAAAAAATTTATCTAGAAAATGGTTTCGATTATATAATAAATAAGTCTAAAATTAACAAATCTGATTTAACTTTCTTTACATACCCAGATAAGAAAAAATATAAAAATATTCTTTTAACTCACTATTCATATTACGAAAATTGGAATCCATATAAAAACTATTTAACAGCAAAAAAATATTATGGTTTAATGGAAAATGAAAACACCAATTTAGGAACTTTTTCAAATTTTGCGCAAAATGATCAAAAGTTGTACTCTTTACATACATACCTAATGTATTTAAAATTTGGATTTGGAAGAGCAAATCAAGATGCTTCAATTGAAGTAAGAAGGGGAGCAATGAAAAGAACCCAAGCCCTAGAATTGGTAAAGTTATACGACAACTCTTATCCTGAGGAATACATTAATGATTATTTGAACTATTATAGAATTTCAAAAAAAAAATTTGATAAAATTATTGATAAATGGGTAAACAAAAAATTATTTAAAAAAATCAACAATCGATGGATGCCAAAATTTAAAATATATTAATGATTTCAATCTTAGATCTTAATTTAGGTAACACCAAGTCTCTCTCAAATTGTTTTAGTTATATGGGTGTAAAACATTCTTTAATAAACAAAGCAAGTGAAATTAAAAAAACAGATTTATTAGTTATTCCAGGTGTAGGCAGTTTTGATTATGCAATGGAATTGTTACATAAAAAAAAACTAACTGATATCATTATTGAACATTCAATTATTAAAAAAAAACCAATTGTGGGTATTTGTATAGGTATGCAAATTTTTTTTAGTTCTAGTGATGAGGGAAGTAAAAAAGGACTGGGCCTATTTCCCTATAAATTACAAAAATTGAAAAAAAATGATGAATACAAGGTTCCAAATGTTGGTTTCAGAAAAATACACAATTTCCAAAATAAAGGTATCTTTAAAGATGTTGAAGAGGATTCAAATTTATATTTTACTAATTCTTTTGGACTAAAATTAAAAAAAACTTTTGATTTTGATAATTACAGTATGACAAGACATAAGTTTAATTATTTAGCAGGTTTTCAAAAGAATAATATTATTGGATTACAATTTCATCCTGAACTATCTCATGTTTCTGGTATGATTATTTTAAAAAATATTTACAAAAATCTATTTTGAAAAGAATTATTTTTACTTTACTATTTTCAGATGGTTACTTTTTTTTAAGTAGAAATTTTAGACTTCAAAAAGTTGGAGATATAAAATGGTTATTAAGTAATTATGATTTAGAGAATATTACAAATTATATTGATGAACTTGTAATAATTAATCTATCCAAAAAAGAAAAATTCAAATTTTTAAAAGTAATAAGTAAAATTTCAAAGAAGACATTTATACCAATAACAGCAGGCGGAAACATAAATAATTTAGATGACGTTAGAAAAATTTTAGACTCGGGCTCAGATAAAATTATTATAAATTCCTTATTTTTTGAAAATCCTCAAATATGCAGAGAAATCTCAAGTAAATATGGAAAACAATTTTTGGTAGGCTCGGTCGATTATAAATATGTAGGAAGAAGTATTAGGATAATTAATTCAAAAAAAAAGATGTTAACTGATAAAGACCTTAATTCTTGGATCAATCATCTAGTTTTTTATGGAGCTGGAGAAATAATTTTACAGTCGATGGATCAGGATGGAACTGGCATGGGTCTGGATTTAAAAATATTAAATCAATTTAAAAAAAAGCAGGTGCCAATTGTACTTATGGGTGGCGTTGGTAATTATGAACACATATTAAAAGCTATTAAGAATAAAAGATGTGATGCTGTCTCAACTGCTAATTTATTTAATTTTATAGGAAATGAGTTTTATTTTTCTAGGAAAAAAATCGAAAAAACAAATAAACTACCAATTAAGAATCAACAACAGATTCAGTTATTTAAAAATATGTTCAAATGATAAATTTTAATGACTCAATATTCATTATTGGAAAAAGTGATATCGCATTGCGTCACTATAATTTAATAAAACAAGTTTATAAAAAAAAAATATATTTTATTTCACAAAATAAAATATTAATGGAAAAAAAAAAAAGAAATTTTATTTCTACAAAAATAAAATTCTCAAAAAACTTTAAACCCTTTATGGTAATAATATCTTCACCATCTAATTCTCATTTATATTATCTAAAAATTTTTTTAAATAAAGCAAAATTTATTTTAATAGAAAAGCCCTTATCAAATAATTTTAAGTCAGCGCAAATTTTTTACAATAATGTTAAATTAAAAACTATAAAATCTAAAATTTTGGTTGGATACAATATGAGGCACATGCAAATTCTCAAAAAATTTAAAGAATTGATTGAAAAAAAAGTGTTAGGAGAAATATTTTTTGTTGAATGTATTGTTGGTAAATCACTAAAACTTTGGAGGAAAGGAAATCTAAATTTTGCTTGTACAAAAAATAAAACTGGAGGAGGTGTTTTATTAGAACTTAGCCATGAATTAGATTATTTAAATTGGATATTCGGAAATCTAAAAGTAATAAATAGTTTTATAAATCCCAAAAAGTTTTTTAAATTTAATGTAGAACAAAATGTTTTTATAACGCTTAAAGCTAGGAATTTTCCAATATCAATTGGGATGGATCTTATTAGAGAATACCCTGAAAGAATTTGTAAAGTAATCTGTAAAAATGGAACAATTATTATGGATTTAATTGAGAATAAAATAATTATAAGGAATAAAACGAAAATTAGTTATCTTAAGTTTTCAAATAATGATTTAAATCTTAGTTATAAAAAACAGATCAATTATTTACTTTTAAAAAAAAATGATAGTTTAAAAAATATTCGAGAAGCAATTAGAGTTTTAAAATTGATCGACGAAATAAAAAGATGAAAATTAAAAACTTAGCTCTCATTTGTGCAAAAAAAAAATCATATGGTCTTAAAAATAAGAACCTGAAAAAGATTAATAATAGATCTTTATTTGAGATAACATGTGATCATATTCAAAAAAGTAAATTAATAAATCACACCCTAGTTTCGACAGACTCAAAAAAAATTTTAAGAATTGGAAAAAAATATAAATTTGATACTCCTTTTTTAAGACCAAAAAAATTAAGTTTGAAAAAAACTCCAGAATGGAAAGTTTGGCAGCATGCGATTGAGTATTTTAAAATCCACAATGGTTATATTCCACAAGCTTTAATAATTTGTTCATGCACTTCTCCAAAAAGAGACCCAAAAATTATCGATGAAGCAATTAAAAAATTTTATAAGACAAAATCTGATGTTATTTTGTCAATTACAGAAACAAACTGTAATCCAGAGTTTAATTTAGTAAAAATAAAAAATAATAATATAGCAATTTTAGCTAAGTCAAAAAAGAAAAAGTATAATCGACAAGATTTAGATACAATTTATAAAATAACCACTAATGTATATGTATTAAAGCCAAAATTTATATTAAAAAAAAATCACCTTTTTGACACAAAAAAAATTAATTATGTCTTTGTATCTAAAAAAAATGCAATAGATATAGATGATTATTATGATTATGAAATTGCAAAAAAAACTTAATTAAAATAAATGTTACTATTTAAGAACAAGACAACCTTTATAAGTGGAGCTGCTGGCAACATTGGTAAGGGATTATGTGAAAAGTTTGCATCAGAAGGCTCAAACCTAATAATTACAGATAAAGATAAAAAAAGATTGCAAATCATAAAAAAAAAACTCAATAAAAATTTTAAAACTAAAGTTGAGTATGTTGAATCTGACCTAACAAATTATGAGTCTAGAGTAGTTATGCTAAAATTTATAAAGAAGAATTTTAAGAAAATTGATTTTATAATTAATAATGCTGGCTTCACCAGCTCTCAACTAAATAATTTAGATTGGAATGGTAATATTGACGAACAAAAAATTGGACTTTGGAATAAAGCTATTGAGGTGAATCTTTCATCAATTTTTCACATTTCTAAGGAGTTAAAAAAATTACAAAAAAAAAGTAATAACTCAGCAATAATAAATTTAGGTTCAATTTACTCTGTGTTAGGCCCTGATTTAGAATTATATAAATCAACAAATTTAGGAAGTCCAGCTGCTTATTTTGCATCTAAAGGTGGGTTGCTTCAATTAACAAGGTGGTTGGCATCAAGTTTAGCTCCAATAAGAGTCAATATGGTATCGCCAGGAGGAATTTATAATAATCAATCGACTAAATTCGTTAAAAAATATGTTAAAAAACTTTTGATTAAAAGAATGTGCAAAGTTAATGATGTTATAAATTTAGTTAGATTTCTTTGTTCAAATCAATCTTCATATATTACTGGACAAAATATTTTAGTTGATGGAGGAATAAGTTGTATTTAGAAAAAAATATCATTGATAAGTTTTATCTGAATGAAAAAAAATATTTTAATAAGCCAAAACACACATCTTTAGTATTATTTAATTTAATTAAAAATTTTTATACTAAAAGTGACAAAAAAACCTTTTTAGACGTAGGTTGCGCGAATGGTGCTGTTATTAAGTTTTTAAGGAATAAATTTAAAAATTTTAATTATATAGGTACCGATGTTGAGATGAAATTTAAAAAAAATTTGAGCAAGATTAGTAAGGATATAAAATTTTACTATGATGATATAAAAAAAAAAAATTCTAAAAAAATTTTTGGTGATATTGTTTATTGTTCAGGGGTATTGTCTTTATTTAAAAATCCAAAAATTTTATTACAAGGTTTAATCAATAGGTCAAAATCTAGTTCAAAAATTATTATATCATCAATGATGAATCCCTATGATCTTGATGTAATTTTAAAGTTTAGAAATAACTTTTCAAAAAAAGAGGAGTTTGATGGTGAGGGATGGAATCTTCACAGTATTTTTAGAATATCTAAAATTTTAAAAGAAAGCAAAAAAGTTAAATCTTTTAAATTTATCAAGACTAAATTCCCTAAGAAATTGAGAGTAAATCAAAATAAAAAAGATCAATTAAG
>TARA_B100001057_G_scaffold501254_1_pt1 | contig 12343 bp, 15 predicted proteins | sample TARA_B100001057 | Tara Oceans TARA_B100001057 (sample SAMEA2621839) | marine metagenome | biome: marine biome (ENVO:00000447); feature: surface water layer (ENVO:00002042); material: "saline water (ENVO:00002010), including plankton (ENVO:xxxxxxxx)" | depth 5 m | reverse complement strand
CCTTTTGGAGCATCTTTTAAGTGGGAAATAATTTTTCCTTTAACGGCAGCGTTGGCTTATTCATCTCTTCAAATATTAACTAGATATTTAGGTGTTAAGGAAAAAGCTGCAACAATGGCCTTTTATATTCAAATATCTTTTATAACTTATATGGGATTATTTTCTATTTTATTTCAAAATGGTAGTTTTGATGTTATAGATCATCCTTCACTACAGTTTTTTTTAAAAGGTTGGATTTGGCCAGATAAGAAAGATTTTATTATAATTTTTTTTATTGGAGTTTTTAATGCATTTGGAGGTTATCTTATAGGTCAAGCTTATAGATTAAGTTTTGCTGGTTTAGTTGCCCCTTTTGAGTATTCAGCTTTAGTTTTCTCAATTTTTTGGGGTATAATTATTTTAGGTGAATTCCTTAATTTATTATCTATTATTGGTATATTTATTATATTAACATCTGGAGTTTTAATTGCTATCAGAGAGACTATAAAAGATCAGCCACTATCACTTAAAAAAATAGTGGATCGTAGATAGAATTAGCCTTACATAAATTATTGCTCAAAAAAAAAGTTAAGTATAGTTTATTAAATATATGGAAGACTATGAAATGAAAAACAACAAATATTTTTCAAGCCTAGGAGGAATGCCTGATCCTAAAAGTTCTTTAGATGAAAGGGCAGTATTTTCAGAAGCTTACATTTTTATTCCGAAAGGATGTATGAGAGATATTGTAGCTAGTCATTTTCCTGATTGGGAAAAAACAAGGTGCTGGATATTAGCTAGACCATTATCAGGTCATACTGAAACTTTTAGTTATTATATAATGGAAATTTCTAAAGATGGGGGAAGCAAAAATCCAGATCGAGATAAAAGAATTGAATCCTTAATTTTTGTGGTTGAAGGTAATCTTTTATTAACATTAGAGGGGACTAAATACCAATTAAAAGAAGGTAGTTATGTATTCATTCCACCTAATACAAGATGGGAAATAACTAATTTAGGACAATCAACTGCTAAATTTCATTGGGTAAGAAAAATTTTTGAAAAAGAAATAAATTTAGATGTTCCAGAGTTTTTTGTTATAAATGAAAACGATGTATTAGATTCAGAAATGCCAAATGATAAAAACTGGAAAACTAAAAGGTTTGTTGATCCTAGTGATTTAAGACATGATATGCATCTAAATATTGTTTCATTTGAACCAGGTTCATCTATTCCTTTTCCAGAAACCCATGTAATGGAGCACGCCATTTATATTATCCAAGGGAGTGGGAGGTATTATTTGAATGGAAATTGGGTTGATGTTGAGGCTGGAGATTTTATGTCGCTAAGAGCGTTTTGTCCTCAAGCATGTATAGGAACTGGAAATGAAACATTTAGATATTTATTGTACAAAAATGTTAATCGTCACGTTCAATTGTAGTTATAAATTTAATTGAAAATAACTATCAAAAGTATGTGTTTCTAAATTATTTCCTTTACCTATCCAATCAATGACAGTAAAAATAGCATCATCATCTATTGGAGCCAAAACACCATGCCATATATCCTTATGATAGTTTACCCCTTGGCCATGCGTTGTTATGAAAGCTGTTGGATCTGATGGAAGTCCATTAACTTCATTTGCAACAATCACTATGAATCTGCAACCAAAAACAGGAATAAAGGCCTGACTACCCAAAGGATGCTTTTCCATAAAATTAAAACTGTAGGGAAGCGTTATTTTTTTTGATTTAAAAAGGCTAATACCTGCTTGTCCTTTATTAAACGATAATTTTGCTAGGTTATTGTATCTAAAGCAGTTGCCATTATTTATCTCAAATGGTAACCGCTGTTTTGTGTCTATTATGTCCCCAAAAGGTTCAAATTGGTCTTTATTTAATTGGTATAATTTTAATTCTTTCATGAATTAAATATTTCCTGAATTCTAAAGCCTGCAATTTTCTCAACTTCTTTACATGCGGTATTAAATTCTTCTTGCCTTGAATTATTCAGTCTAGTCTTGAATATTCTAAGAATTTGGGACCTTGTTTTTCCCTTCACAGCAATAATAAAAGGATGATTAAATTTCTTTTTATAATCAATATTCAATTGATTAAAATCATTTTGTTCTTTTTCTGTAAGAGATGTTAACCCAGCATTTTTTTGTTCAGTTTTACTGCTGACAGTTAATTGATTAAATGTTTTAACTTTCCCTAATGCTAAATCTGGGTGTGATTTTAAAACTTTTAATTTTTCAGAATTAGATGAAAGACGAAATTCTAAGCACATAAATCCGTGTAATGCTTGTGCATTTCCCATAGAGGGATTTACCCCTCTGAAGTAAGTTTTTTCAGCTACCCATGAACTATGCTCAAATACATTACCAAAAATCTTAATAAATTCTTTTTTTGACATTTCATATGGAGATATTTTATTTGGTATATATGGATGGTACTTTTTCCAATGATCAGCGATCTCAATTCTTTTAGCAAACCAGACGTTTTTATGGTTTTTTACATATTTGACAAATTCTTGAATTGCTTTCATTCTACCTGGTCTTCCAGCCAAACGACAGTGTAATCCTATACTCATCATTTTTGGATTACCATGGTTCCCTTCATCATATAAAATATCAAATGTACCTTTTAGATAATCATAAAATTGGTTCCATGAGTTAAATCCTTGTGTTGTAGCAAACCTCATGTCGTTTGCATCCAGTGTATATGGAATAATAAGTTGAGGATTTTTTTTACTTTTTACCCAATAGGGAAGATCATCATTATAAGCATCAGATATATAATCAAAATAACCTAATTCAGAAACAAGTGATACAGTGTTTTCTGTACATCTTCCTAGGTACCAACCATTAGGTTTTGATCCCGTTGTTGCAGTATGTAGCTTAATTGCTTTTTGAATGAAATTTCTTTCTTTCTTTTTTGAAAAGTTTTTATAGTCAATCCATTTGTATCCGTGGGAGGCAATTTCCCAATTTGCTTTAAGCATTGCAGATACTTGAACGGGTGATCTTGCCAAAGCAGTAGCAACACCATAGACAGTTATTGGAATTTTTTCTTTAATAAAGAAATCATGTAAACGCCAAAATCCTCTCCTTGCACCATACTCATATATACTTTCCATATTAAAATGTCTTTTTCCGATCCATTGTTCTGCTCCAACTATTTCAGATAAAAAAGCTTCAGAAGCGGGATCGCCATGAAGTAAACAATTTTCACCGCCTTCCTCATAATTTATTACAAATTGAATAGCAATTTTAGAACTATTTGGCCAAGATACTTTGGGTGCATTCTGCCCATATCCTAATAAATTTCTTGGATATTTCATTTTTTTCTCACAAATCAAATAAAAGCTTTATTAAGTAAAATATCAACTATATTCTATTTACAACAAATTTATTAAAAAGGGAAAAAAATTGTCAGGTAGATTAACAACGCATGTTCTTGATACATCTATTGGATTTCCAGCTGAAGGTATAAGGATAGCTCTTTATTCCATGGAAAATAAAGATAAGAATTTTATAAAAGAATTGACAACAAATTCAGATGGTCGAACAGATCAAAATTTGCTTAATAAAGAGGAATTTTTTTTAGGTAATTTTGAATTAAATTTTCATGTTGGTGAATATTTAAAATTTAACATTAACAATTTTCCAAATTTGCAGGGGTTATTATATGACGTTATTCCTATCAAATTTACTATATTTTCAGATAGAAATTATCATATACCGTTACTGTTATCACCTTTCGGATATTCTACATACCTAGGAAGTTAGCTTTTTGTTTTGTGAATTAGGTTAATCTAAATGATAGAAATTATATTATTAGAATGGTTAGAATTTGCAGTACGCTGGGTGCATATCATTACGGCTATTGCGTGGATTGGTTCTTCATTTTATTTCATAGCTCTAGATTTAGGATTAAAGAAAAATAGCAGTTTACCATACGGTGTAACGGGTGAAGAATGGCAAGTACATGGAGGTGGATTTTATAATATTCAAAAATACTCAATAGCTCCGCCAAATTTACCTCAAGATCTAATTTGGTTTAAATGGGAAAGTTATTCAACCTGGTTGTCTGGATTTTTTCTATTAGCTATCGTTTATTATGGTGGAGCAGACCTTTATTTAATTGATACAGAAATTGCTGAAATTAATAATTTTCAGGCTATATCAATTTCACTGGGTTCAATATTATTTGGTTGGATTATATACAATAGTGCGTGTAAGTCACCTCTTGGTAATAATAGTAATTTATTACTTATATTACTTTTTTTCTTTTTATTATTTCTGTCATGGTTTTATACATCTATTTTTAGTGGAAGAGCAGCATTTTTACATTTAGGAGCTATCACAGCAACTTTAATGACAGCTAATGTATTTTTTATAATTATTCCAAATCAAAAAATAGTGGTTTCAGACTTGAAAGCTGGCAGAAACCCTGACCCAAAATTTGGAATTATAGCTAAACAGAGGTCTACACATAATAATTATCTAACTCTACCAGTAATTTTCTTTATGCTTTCAAATCATTACCCCTTAGCTTTTGCATCAGAATTAAATTGGGCCATAGCTCCTTTAGTTTTTTTATTAGGTGTATCTATTAGGCATTATTTTAATACTTATCATGCAACTAAAAAAAAGTTATATTGGACTTGGATTATTACTTTTATCATTTTTGCAGTGATTATAGGTCTTTCATCTTATAAGAAAAATAGTCTAGTTCTGTCTGAAAATCTAGATGATCTAGAAAGAATTTATAACTTAGAAATTACAGATCTTAATAATGAAGTTCATGACATCATTTCTGCTAGATGTACTATGTGTCATGCTAAAGAACCCCTCTGGGACGGTTTCTTAAACGCTCCTAAAGGTTTTGTTATCGAAAATAAGGAGGATATTAAGAGATATGCTAGACAAGTATATGTGCAATCTGCATTAAGTAAAGCTATGCCTCCAAATAATATTTCCTATATGGAAGATATTGAAAGATTTACCATCCAATATTGGTATGAAAATACACAAATAAAGTAATATTTTTTGTTACAAAATTAGTTAGCATTAGGATAGAAAAGCTGTATGCCGTTAACTTTATATTTTTGAATGGCCTCCTGTCCATTTTTTGATAAAAGCCAGTTTAAAAAAATTTTTGACTCCTCTACATTTGTATGAGGACACTTTTCAGGATTTACTAATATTGCTCCGTATTGATTAAACAAATTTTTATCACCTTCATATAAAATTTTTAAATTTTTTTTATTCTTAAAAGTAATCCAAGTTGCTCTATCGGATAGAGTATAAGAATTTAATTCTGCAGCTATATTTAGTGTGGTTCCCATACCAGAACCTGTTTCTTTATACCATTTTCCAGAATAGTCACTAATTTCAATATTTGCATTTTCCCATAGTTTTTTTTCTTTTTTGTGGGTGCCGCTATTATCTCCTCTTGAAATAAAATTATGCTCAAATTTAAAAATAGAATTTAGTGCTTGTTCGGCTGATCTACTATCTGAAATTTCTGCAGGATCTTCATCGGGGCCAAGTATTACAAAATCATTATACATCAAATCATGTCTCTTAAGACCGTTACCGTTTGCTACGAAAGTTTCTTCATCATCTTTCGCATGTACAATCAAAACGTCAGCATCACAATTTTCAGCGTTTCTAATAGCTTGTCCAGTTCCTACAGCTACTACCTTGACCTTTATACCAGTTTTATTTTTAAATATTGGTAAGATATAAGAATAAAAACCAGAATTTTTTGTCGAGGTTGTTGATTGTAATAGGACCTCTCCTCCAAAAGTATTAGATGGAAAAATAATAACAAGCATTATGATTATTTTTTTAAAAAAAGTTTTCATACTTATTTTTAAATTTATCATAAAATGATTTCTCCTTTAAGGAATTGAACTATTTCTTTTGTTTTTGATTGTGTAAAAAATTTTGTAGCTTTGTTTTGCTCCAACACTTTTCCATTATTTATAAACATAAAATCTTGTCCTAGTCTTTTTGCTTGTGCAATACTATGAGTTACTAATATTATTTTCTTACCAGCACTTGCTTCCTCTTTTATAATTTTTTCAACTCTTAATGTTGTAAGAGGGTCTGCATTAGCAGTTGGCTCATCAAGTAATAAAATTTTAGAGTTTATACTGGTTGCTAAAGCTAAAGAAAGCCTTTGTTTTTCACCACCTGAAAGCTTATTAGCTAAAATATTTTTTTGTGGGACTAGATCAAACCTTTCGAGCACTTCTAGAATAGACATCCTGGTTTTATTCTTATTTAAATCAAGTATAAATTGAATATTTTGCTGAGTTGTTCTTCTTAAAAAAGTTGGTTTCTGCATCATAATAGATATAAAATTTTTGCAATTCTTGATTTGTGGATTAAATCTAATCGAACCACTATTTGGTGAAATCAAACCTTGTAAAAGATTTAATAATAATGTTTTTCCTGAACCATTATGACCCATAATTACTGAAATTGAATTTTTATCAAATTGAAGATCGGGAATGTCTATCAAATTTTTATTTTCTTTTGTAGAAACCAAAAGAAGATTTTTAATTATTATGAAGTCTTTCATTTTAATCATTAATTTGTTTACTTATATTAAGTTTCGTCCTAGTTGCTATTACATTTATAATTAATGATATGAAAAGCAAAATAATGCCTAAAGCTAATGCTAAAGGAAGATCCCCTTTAGATGTTTCAAGTGCAATGGTTGTGGTCATAACTCTTGTAAAATGATCTATATTCCCCCCCACAATGATAACTGCACCTACTTCTGAAATAGCTCTTCCAAACCCTGCCAGAAATATAGTTATTAAAGAATCTTTACTATCTACAATGTAAGTTATTACAGACTTATCAGGTGGTACTGAAAATATCATAAAAAAATCCTTATATTCTTTATGTAATTCTTCAAAAATTTGAGTAGATAACGAAATAATGATTGGAAGAATTAAAAATACTTGGGCAAGGATCATTGCATTTGGCGTATATAAAATTTCTAACCATCCTAAAGGTCCTGATCTTGAAACTAATAAATATACAATCAGACCAACCACGACTGGTGGCATCCCCATCAATGAATTAAAAACACTTATAAGTATGTATCTTCCTGAAAACCTAGTAATTGCTAGAATAACTCCAATGGGAAATCCAAGAATTGAAGCAATAATTAGAGAAGTCAGACTGATTTTTAATGATAATCCTATAATTTCGAATAAAGAATTATCGAAACTTAAAATTAATGTAAATGCTGTTATAAAAGCTTCTAAAAATACTTCCATTAAACTATAACCAAAATTATCTCAATATAAATTAATCGGAAATTATTAACACTTCATAACATAAAAAGTGAATCCAGACTGACCTTTTTCTTGGGTTTTTTTTAAAATTTTATTTTTAGTTTCATTACAGAAATGAGGAATATCAAGTTCTGCAGCTGGATCGTCAGTAAATATTTTTATTACATGGCCTTTATTTATATGTTTTATTCTTTTTCTTAATTTAAGAACTGGTAAAGGACATAATAATCCAGTTGCATCAATTTCATCTGCTATATTCATTATCTCACTCTGTTGAACCATGTACTGCAAAAGCTTCTAATTCAGCATCGTTAGCTTGAATATGTCGAAATTTTTCACGTATACCTTTTGCTGTAATTTCTCTACTAACCATAAGTAGAGTATTATCGGGATGTTCTTCACAAATTGAGTTCATAAATTCTATTTCTTCTTTGGCTACTGGAAGAGCTATTTGCAAATTTGGAGCTCCGTAATCATTTATAAATTTATTTGCAAGGGTATTGACCAGGTTTTCATACTCCTCTTCTAGAATAGTTGTAACACCAACAAATGTTGATCTACCAAAACTAGTTAAACCCATCCATCCATTAGTAAAAGCTTGTTTATGTTTTCCTTCTATTTGTTCTTCTTTCCAGTTAGAGAACTCAAAAGTACCAGAAATTGCCCACTCTCCTGGAGAAGCAGTGATTTCAAAAATTCTGGAATCAGACTCATCTAAGGTAATTGTTCGTGCAAACTTCATTTATTAGTCCATATAATTTATAAGTTTCTCTACAACTGTTTTTTTTATTTTTTTTATAACATGTCACCATTTTCATCTAGGCCAATAAAACAACCTTCTATAGGATAATTTATTTTCTTACCAATATCCTCACATTTTTCACACCATTCATTGTGGATTGGTAATAATCCATCATCTAAAAAACGATTCATCCATACTAAGGTGTGTCTTGACCAGCTTTCCAATAATAAATAAGGAGTTAGCACTGAACAACCTTCTTTAGACAAAACGGGTTCACTTGGTTTATTGCTAGATTCTATAGATTTATTCCATAAAAATGGTATACTTATTCCCAAAACTAACCACTCTGGTACTTCATCTTCTAATTTAGTAGATGCCTGATAAAAAGTAGATCCACAATATGCTCCATTTACTTTTATACGATTTGGCCAATTAAAATGTATTGCTAATTCTGGTGGACCCAATGAGCCTAAACTATCTGCTATACCCATTTGGTTAACAAGTATCATCCCTAAAGCCTCTTTTAATTTTATATCTGGTGCTAAAATTATTGAAGCATTTAACTCCCCAATATCTTCATTGTATAAAATTAAACCTGGTTCAATATTATTTTTTGCTTTTTCAATTGCTTCATGAAAAGTACTTTTTTCCAGTGGGCACGGTTCACCTCTAAATAGAGGGAGAAAATTTGGTATTTGATTTTCAAGTTTTTTCATTTTAAATTCAAATTACATATTTTATCTGCTACTTCATAAAATGTCTGTGCGGTTGGGTTCTGAGGATGACTAACAACTATAGGTACTCCAGAATCGGATGCTATTCTAGTATCAAGATCTAAAGGTAATTCACCTAATAATTGAGTTTTAATTTTTTTAGCTTCTTCTTTCAAAGAACCGCTGCTAAATGGGTAGTGTTTCATACCACAACCTGTACAAATAAAACACGACATATTTTCAATAAGACCGATAATTGGTATATTTAATCTTTTAAACATATCTATCCCTTTTCTTGCATCTAATAAAGCGATGTCTTGTGGGGTAGATACAATAATAGCACCTGCAACATTTGTTTTTTGACACAGTGTTAATTGAACATCCCCAGTACCAGGTGGTAAATCTACAAACAGATAATCTTGTTCACCCCATTGCACCTGATTTAACATTTGTTGAAGTGCCCCCATTAGCATCGGTCCTCTCCATACAATTGATTCATTTTCTGGGACCATTAACCCTAAAGACATTGTAGTGACTCCATGATTTCTTAGTGGCAGAATAATTTTACCATCAGGACTTGATGGTCTACCTGATAATCCAAGCATTCTTGGTTGACTGGGACCATAAACATCAGCATCTAATAAAGCTATTTTTTTACCTTTAGATGCTAATGCAACAGCCAAATTTGATGCAACTGTTGATTTCCCTACACCTCCCTTACCTGATGCAACAGCAATTATATTTTTTACACCTTCAGGATTGCTTTTGAGATTAACTTTAGGTTTTTGAATTGTAGGTGATTTAAGATTTGGGGGCGGGCTAGGAGTACTTGATGATTTATTTTCATCTGAAACGTGAGCAGTCATAATAACCTGAGTGTTTTTTCCATTTCCAAGGTTTTTTATAATTTGCTCAACTTTTGTCTTTATAGTCTCCATAGTTTCTAGTTGAGCTGAATCTATTTCTAAAATTACGACAATTTTGTCACTTTTTATTTCAGTAGATTTAACAATCTTATCAGAAATAATATCTTTTTTTGAAAGAGGGTTAATAATTTTTTTTAAATTATTATTAATCTCCTCAATTAAATTTTCATTCATGAATTGTCCTCAAGAATAATTTCTCCATCAATTTCATGATTTAGATCTAATTCTTTAATTTCAAGTTTAACTTTAACTTTAACTTGATTTGTGTTTACCAAATTATTTTCAATACCTTTTCTTACTGCGTCTTCAATTTTCTGCTGAGAAGTGACACCAACTTTCTTTAAAAATTTTCTCATTGAAATATTAAATTTTTCATGATCTAGTTCCATTGCATTTCCTAACTTTTTTTAATTTTAATAAATTGGTTTTATTATCATAAGGGGTAGAAGGAAATGTTTGTCAAGATTTTGAATAAAATACTACATTCCGAATCAAACCCAAAAAAAAGATTTTTAAAATCTAAATTCGTAGTTTTGCATCAATTCTTACTATAATTGTCAGGATAAATCCCAAGTAAATTACTCTGGATTTAAATAAAAATTAAAATTCTAACTATCTGTTTTTATTGATTTATTTCTTTATTTTCATTTTTTTTAATTTAGTTTTTTTTTCAAAAAATGGCATATTTTTGATTTTGGGATTATTTTTAATTTTCCCCATTTTTTTCTTGCAGTTTACCTTAAGTTAAGGTTGTATATTATTTAATGGATACGCAGCACGCTTATACGCCAGCTACGGAAGCTAAAACCAGAGGGGTGGTCGTTTCCATCAAACAGATGCTTTAAGTAATGGAGCTTTGCAATTTGCAAGAAAATGTAGCATTTGCCATACACTTGAGAGAAAAGATATTGGAAGAAGGGCTGGACCGCCTTTAAATTGTGTTTTTGGTAGAAGAGCGGGCTCTTTAAAAGGTTATCCTTATTCGAAGGCCTTAATTAATTCTGATATAATTTGGAGTGAAGATACAATTAATAGGCTCTTTGAAGAGGGTCCTGAAATAGTTACACCTGGAACAAAAATGCCTATTCAAAAAATAAAAAAAGATAGTGATAGGCTTGACTTAATTTATTTCCTGAAAGACGCTACTCAGTAGTTATAATATATATAAAAGGGTATAGTAATGGGGGATAAATACAAAAACTTATTCTCAACTAAGTCAGTTTATAAAATAGAACAGCATTTATATGAGAATGGTACTAAAGGGTTTTCTCTAATGATGAAAGCAGCTTTTGCTGCATACGAACATATAAATTTAAATACTGTAGGTAAAGTAATCATACTTTGTGGAAAGGGTAATAATGGTGGAGACGGGTTCGGTTTGGGTGCACTGCTTTTTATGGCAGGTAGGATAGTTGAAATATATAAAGTTGAAGAACCTATAAAAAAAGAGGCAAAGTCGGCTTTAAAACTATGTTTAAAATTAGGAGTAGAAGTAAAAAAGTGGTCTTATCCATTGAAAGAGGCTGATATTTACGTGGATGCATTACTTGGTGCTGGTATACAAAAATCACCAAAACAACCTTATAAAAGTATTATTAAAGATTTAATAAAAGTCAAAAATAAAGGTAAAGAAATAATTTCTTTAGATGTACCTAGTGGTGTTGATGGTACTACGGGTGTAGCCTACTTTCCTTCTGTAGATGCTACTACTACAATTACATTTTTGGCTATGAAAAAGGGCCTTTTAACAGGGGATGCAGTTGATCATACAGGTGATATAATATTTAAAAATATTGGAATTAACCGAACTAATATTTTACCAGATGCAACTTTATTAGAGGAATCAGATTGTCATTTTAGTATTTTAAAACCTTCATCACACAAAGGTACTAAAGGTAGTGTACTAGTATTAGGGGGCATGAAAGGTATGGAAGGAGCAGGTATATTATCAGGAATTTCCGCTTTAAGGTCAGGTGCTGGTAAAGTATTCTGGGTTACTGATACAGAGAAGCTTGATTACCCTCCAGAATTAATTACAGTTAAGCCAGATATCAAAGAAATATCAAAACATTTAATAATGTCTAAAGTATGTGTTTTGGGTCCAGGTTTATCTTCTGGATTTGAAGAAATTATTCAGACAATTTGGAGTTTTGAAATTCCTTTAGTTATAGATGCTGGAGGATTACGCTGGTTAGCTAAGTCAAATAAGAAACGTAATTACCGATTTATAGGAACTCCTCATGAAGGAGAAGCTATAGATCTTGTTGAACAAAAAAAGTTAGATCGATTTAGAACAATTGAGTACATTAAAAAGAAGTATGGTGGTGATTGGGTTTTAAAAGGAGCAGGTACATTAATACATGAATCCAATAAATTATGTATAAATAACTTTAATATGCCTGATTTAGGAACTGCAGGTTCTGGCGATATATTAGCTGGATTAATTGCTGGAATATGGTCAGCCGGTTCTAAAACACCAGCAAGATCAGGTGTTTGGCTTCATACTAATTTAGCAAAAAAGGCTATTGAAAATAAAACAAATGCATATCTCTCTGCTAGTGATTTATTAAATTAACATTTTGTATTTATCTACATATAAAATTCATTGAGTAATTCGAGAGATGATATATCTTAAATAAATATAAATTTATATTGGGAGT
>TARA_B100001057_G_scaffold92557_1_pt1 | contig 12362 bp, 7 predicted proteins | sample TARA_B100001057 | Tara Oceans TARA_B100001057 (sample SAMEA2621839) | marine metagenome | biome: marine biome (ENVO:00000447); feature: surface water layer (ENVO:00002042); material: "saline water (ENVO:00002010), including plankton (ENVO:xxxxxxxx)" | depth 5 m | reverse complement strand
CCTTCATTTACAAGTGGGGATCTGGTGGGCGGAGAAGCTTTTAAGTTCAAAGAGGACGAAAGGAAATAGAACCAGGAAATTAATTTGCGCAGAGTTTCTTCATTGCTTCACTAATGAGATAATAAGGCTAGGCGTTGCCATTCCAATGGTAACCTTGACGTTACGGCGATTCTTCGGCCGGACGAAAAAAACCGGCGGTATTTGCGAGTCGCTGTGAATCTCCGCTACGGCCTCCGGCTTTCGATACGAAACACAGCGACGACTCAAACCCAATCAAACTCTCATAAGAGTTGGCTCAAAGAATGGGGGATTGCGACCTCGTGTTCGAAGAGGGTTCATTCTTCAATAGTTTCCATATCGACCAAGCGATAGAACTGTTTTGGCTCGGCTTCCGGAGATATACTAAAGTCGATGGTCTCGGAGCCGTCGTCGTTTGCCGAACGAGAGTATCCTTGTGGGACTTCAGACCAAGTGTCTGCTTTGTTGAGGTCAGAAGACTGCTGGAGTTGCCATGTTTTGTTGCTGATTCCACGGACGATGAAGCTCGTGCGGTTGGTTTGGGGATCAAACTGGACACTTATGATGGCGAGGGCTTCCGAAGCTATGCTTCCAGCCAGAGAACTAGTGCCGAGAAAGGCATCAAGATCACTGGTTGCGTTTTTGATTTCCTCGATGGTTGCAGGAACCCAGATAGCTCCAAAGTCAAGGACAGTAGTTCCGGGTTCGAGGTCGTAACCTTGTTGAATGCTGGAGCGGACAAAGCCTATGCCCCGTCCTTCGTTTCCAGCGTCAGTGAAGGTAATGGCATCAACAATATCGGATGGTTGGACCTCTCCGAGATAGAGAACGAAGCTGTCGTCACCATTGAAGTAACCGAGATCATTGACGAGAGGAACTTGCCCGGCGGGGATGAGGGCGGTCGCTTCTGCATTGGTGATAATCAGGACACCACCAGCGGGAAGGACTCCACTAAGAGGAACTTGACGGAAAGGTGCGGCACCAATATTGCGGAATTCTTCCGCGAGAGTGGTGTTCCAACTTGTGATGATATAACCTTCCAGATCGAGGTCCTGGTTCGAAATGTTGCTCAACTCAATGTAGTTGTAATCACCGAGCCCGTCTACGAGTTGGGTGAAAAGGATGGGGCTCTCGGAATCCGGGCTGGTATCACCATCGTCAAGAACGGTCAGAGAGAAGTTAGCGGGAGCTAAATTTAGACCAGCTCTGACTCCTATACTGATTTGACTGTCCCCATTCGGGTAGGTGTCGTTGATCCCTGTAATGGTGAAGGTCGCTTCTAAGCCGTTTGTGATTTCGACAGAAGGTGGTAGAGAGATGCGACTAGATGGAAGCCCTGAGAAGCTTATGATGACGGGATAGCTGGCAGGAGCCTCACTGAGGGTTATGGTATAATTGGTGGAATTATTGGGTCCACTCTCAGAGATCGTATCTCGATCGGTTGTAACGTTGAAAAGAGGGCGAGATTGTCCCAGCGCGCTCGTTCCGAGATAAAGATCGCTTTCAGGGGAGGCATTCTCGACATCTTCAATGTTAACCTCTTCCCAGACATCATCGTAATCCCGAACAGATGTGCCGGACTGAAGATCATATCCGACAACCTTATTTCTTCTCACAAACCCCCGCCCGGTTCCCTCATTTCCATCGTTTGTAAATGAAATGGCATCAGCGATATTGGCGGGGATAATTTCGTCACGATAAAGAACCATAGAGTCGTCCCCATTGAAGAAGGCGATTTCAGAAATGAAGTCAGCTGATCCGCTAGGGAGTGGAGTGCTTGCACGGTCGTTCGTCAAAACAACACTATTGCCGGGTTGGAGAGTGCCTGAAAGGCTCAAGGAGCGTCCTGCTCGGGGTATATTTCCAGCTTCTTTGAAAAACTCGGTATCTGCGGTAACCCAACCTGTCATGATGTAGTTTGTGAGATCGACGGCTTGATCTGAAACGTTGGTGAATTCGATATAGTTGCTGTCACCAGGTCCTTCGTGGAATTGGGTGATCAGGATGGGACTGCTAAGGAGAGTTCCGGTGTCAGCATCATCATCGACCTCGATGTCGATCGTTGTAGTGCGGTAGTTTGGTGAAGTAGCAGTGATGGTCAGCGCTTGAGTGCCATCGGGATTATCGTCATCGATAGCGGACACGGTGAATGTTCCGGTGAGGCCACTTGTAATGAGGATGCTGGCTGGCACGGAGGCTTCGGTGGGTTCGCTGCTTTCGAGATCGATTTCTACCGGATAGGAATCCGGAGCGGCACCCAAGGTGATGGTGATATCCGCAGTATTTCCTGCGCCGGATTCGTTGATCGTGGCGGAAGCTGGTGACAATTCCAAAAGTGGAATGGAGGGATCAAAAAATTGGCCGCTGGTGGTGAGACCGGGCGTCTCTGTTCCTGAGAAGCCAGCGATGGAGGAGGCGGCGGCGAAGTTTCCAGTAAGATCGGGGTCACGGTTAAGAGATTGGTCTTCGGCTTCCGAGTTGCTCGCCCAGGAGACAGTCTGGATGACGTTAAAAGTGTTGTCAGAAAAGGTGATTGTTTCGCCGTCGTTGTTGAGACCGATATCACTGATGAGGACCTCGGCATCGTTGAGACGGGCTGGCGGATTGCCGCCGCGGAAGAGAACGACGGCTTCGAGGGGGCGTAGGATGAGACTCGGAAAAGTATAAGTGTCACCCCCAGCATCAGCGAGTTGGTAGCCGGTGAGATCGACAGCGAGCGGTCCGGTGTTGACAATTTCAATGAATTCATCGTCGTTCGGATCATAGCTTCCATCTTGATTGACGTCATTGCCCGGGGCTGGATCGAAAAGGACTTCGTTGATAACGAGGTCAGCGAAAAGGTTGGACGGGATGAGTAATATTGCGAGGAAGTTTCGAAGGTTCATGTTTTCAAATGAGATTTGCCGTACTTGGTGTATTTGCCAGCCCAATGGTAAGTGATATATTGTTATTGTTTTGCGATCAGTTGTGATCGACCTCATTTAGATCCACTTTTGGAACACGAAATTTTTTTGAGGGATCGAGAGTGATTCGAGAAGGGAGATTTTCGAGTTCGCCGGAGCGGAGGAAGGTGAGGATCTTTTGCCAAGTTTTTTGATGTTGATGAGAGATTGGGGAGAGGACCCCATGACCCCCTTGGTTTGCAATGATGGTGTGACTATTCGTGAAAAAGGGGGCGATGTGGTAAGTATTTTCGATGGGAGTGGAGGTGTCCCAGTCTCCTTGAGCAAAGACGACAGGGATGGGGCAGGCTTGGGCTCGGCGAAAAGCATCTCCCATGTTGGGGCTGGGCCAATCGTCCGTGCTGGTGATTAGGTGTTCGAAGTTTCTGCGACCGAGGTATCGGACGGCGGGGTCATTCCAAAGTTGGTATTTGCGCTCGGGAGTGACGCCCAGGCTTGAATCGATCAGGGGAAGAATGAGACGATAGCTGTCTTTGCCTCCGCGTGACTTGCGAACCCTCTCCCATCGCGTCGGGTCTGGTTGTTGATGGTAGAGTTCGAGGATATCAGCGGGGTCATAAAGAGGGAAGGACTTGGGACCGATGAGGCAGATGATTTCTTCTTTTCCGTCAGCTGATTTACGAATGACGGGCATGGGTTTAGCCTCGAGTCGTGCAATGACGGTGCGTGCGGCTTCAGCCATGCCGCCTGGAGGGAGGTAGGATTTGAAGGCGGGGTCAGCATCCACTTTTTGCCACATTCTGAGGATGGCGGAGAAGACATCGGAGGGCTTGTCCAATGAGAAGTCGAGAGGCTCAACTCCCGAGAGAAGAGCGCGCTCAACGATGTCAGGGAAAAGCTTCATCACTGCGAAGCTCCACTGCGAGCCGAAGCTGGTTCCAACAAGAGTGATTTTCTCGTAGCCGAGCGCTTGGCGAAGATCGGCGACATCGTAGGCGCACTCTTTAACGGTGTAGCCGGCGAGGTTGATTCCCTTCTCAGCAAATTCTTTTGTGGCACTTTGAGCGAACTTTCGGAAAGCGTCGAGATGACTAGGCCGATCAATGAGCGACCCTGCGGGCATCGTGGGTGTTTCAAAAGTAGCACGGAGGATGTCGCCTTGTTCAGTATAACCACGCTGATCAACGAAGATGACATCGGAAAATTCACGCATCCCTGAAAGGTCGAAGCGGCGGTTTAGGTCATCGACATCAGAGCGATTAAAACTCATGAGATAAGAATTTCCGGGGCCTCCAGGGAGGTAAAAGATGGGCGGAGCGGTGGCGTTATTTTTGGCTTTAAAGCGAGCGAAGCCGATTTTGATCATGCGACTTTTTGAGTCGCCGCGAACTTCCGGAACGACGAGAGTTCCAAGCTCGTATGCGAGACTCTTGCCATCGTCGGCTTTCATTTTCTTTTGCTGGAAGGAAACGGTGGTTTGGCCAAGGAGCTGATCGCGGACTGAAGTGAGATCGTCTGAGTCGAGGTCCCTAAGCCAGAAAAGGGCCTCAGAAAGGGGCACGGATTTGGGAAGTTTCTTTGCTTGGGGAATGAGCTTCGCGAGTTCGGTCTGTGAGAGAGTGGAGTCTTGATTGAGGTCGGCACGGGCGATGAGAATGGTAGACATGTAATGCCTCATCGTTTTGTGATAGTAAGAGGTGCTGCTAAGGATTTCGGCTCCATCAATCACTCCGTTCTTGTTGTCATCGTAGTAGGCGAACCGGCGGCGTTGGTCTTTGGAGAAGCCCTCTTCATCGGTGTCTTGGTCCTGGACCAGAGGCGAGCTGGCGGCGTATTCAGCGAGGGTGATTTTTCCATCGCCATCGACATCAAGGGGAAGCAATTTGTTGGGCCAAATGGCTAGAAGTGACTCAATAGTCTTGGCGAAGGATTGATAAGTCAGGTAGTCATCAGAGTGGAGCTGAAGCGCGTTGATGAACTTGCGGTCATACTTTGCAGCATTCTCTCGGCGGCGAATGTCCCAGCGGTCAGGTGGGTCTTCGGCATCACGAGCAGAGAGGCCGCCCACTTTGGCGAAGCCGTGGGGCATGAGCTTCTGAATGAAAGCGTTAAGTGTGATTTTTTCTTGTGTGTGAGAAGTAAGAGTTCTGAGAGTTGGGAGCCATTCGGTTGCAATATTCGCAGCATCTTGCTGAATTTTCTCCCGTGCTTCTTTGGGCAAGCTTTCGATCCCGGTCTTGGTTTCTTTGGCAGAGATGATCCCGGAGATAAGGAAGGTAAGGAAATATTTTGGGAGGCCGGACATGAGACACTTATTCGTCTTCGACACGTCGGAAGACTTGCCGGGAGGTTTTGAGAGGAAGGTTTTGTTTTTTACCGTCGCGGAGGATGGTCAACTCCAGGCTGCTGCCGGATTTGTGGACAAGTTTGACGTAAAGTTTGGCACCGAGTCCAAGGGTGTCTTTTGTCTGACCAGCAACCGCGATGATAATGTCGTTCTCTTTGAGAGTGTGTGCTTCTTCTAATAGTGCCTCGACAGGGACGTAGGTGATACGCGAGGCGAAGTTCTCGGGGAGAAGGTTGAGTTTCTTCTTCTCTGCTGGAGTTAGGATCTTCTCGTCGAAATGAACGAGAGGGTTGATGGTCAAATTACGATGGGTCAGGTCAGTCAACCACCAGTCGTAGGGTAGAGTGATTTCGAATGCTCGGTTTTCGCCTTTACGGAGAACTGAAATCGCAAGGGTCGTCGATTCACGGTCGACTTTGTCGAGGTAATATTGGAGGTCGGCTACGGTTAGGATCGATTGCATGTTGATCGACTGGATGAGGTCGCCGGGGACAATGCCAGCTTGCTTCGCAGCGGCTGTGGTCTTTTTGATTACGAGCCCTTTTGGGATGTCGATCTCAATCCCGAGACGCTCGAATTCAGGGTAGCGAAACATGGTATGCTTCTTAATAAGCGTATTCTGTTTTTCGGCGATTGTCGTTTGAAAGTGGGCAATGTGATGGCACTCAACACAACGATTTCGTTGGACAACATTCTCATTAAGTCCAGTGACATCTTTTGGGAAAACGGGAGTGTGTTTTGGATCGGGTTGCCGCTCTCCTGAGGTGAATTTTTGGTGTTCGGTAAGGCCAAGTGAAAGAGCAAGTTCCAGGCTTCCAAGATCAAGGTAGGCGTCGGCGGACTTGGTATTACGACCGCCGTAGCGGAGGTAGATGTCTTCTTTGGAGTTGATGATGAAATAGTAGATGGCGTTGTGGCGATCGAAGTCGAACTTGGCAAGGTCGATGCCGCGCATGTCGTTGATGCGAATTAGAACGAACTGGGATAGAAGCTGCCCGCGCGGTGAGATTGGGTCGGTGCGCAAGACCTGCGCATCAAAGTTTCTTCCGTTGACTCATGGTGCTCACCGGAAGGCGAGGAAGATGGGCTTCTTGTTCTGCTCCGCCTCGGCAAGAGCTTTGGCGTAGGAGTGGTGCCACTTCAAGGAAGCTGCCTTTAGTAGACTGCTGGTTAAGGTAAGAACTAGAAAAGTCAGCCGGATCAAGGGACGCCATTGGAACAGATTTAGCATCTTGAGGAGTGAGTAAAAGGGGCGATGGGGGGAATCGCCTCTAACGCAAAAGTGGGTTTTCTAAGCGCGGCGTCGTCTTCCAAGCAAAGCAATGGGAACAAGTCCAAGAAGCATGGTTGAGGATGGCTCGGGGATAAGGGAGGCATCGAGTCGCGACGTGGCCTCTAATGCAGTGAGTCCGTCGAATTCATTTGTGCTGACAAATGCGATAGCATCGGTACGGAAGTTTTCCTCGCGGCCTCCAAGCTGCCAAGTTTGGTCTCCGGCTGCGGCGACATTGAAAGTGGTGGAGTTTCTGTTAAAGCCGTTTGAGGTTGGTGCGTCTCCTGCAGAAACATTGAACCAGATGAACTCATCTTGAGTGATGCGGAAACGGTTCATCGAGGTCCAATCTGCAGTACTGTCAGAGGTGGTGTCGATTACTCCGAACCGAGCAGCTGTGAAGACACTGTCTTGACTATTAATCGCTGATCCTCGGTCTGTCCCAACCCGGAACCAGAGATCATAGGTGTCTGCAGTGTCAAAGGTGACGTTGTAGGTTACGACATGCGCGGCAGACGTGGGTTGGTCTGAAGTGAAATCGTCGTTGATATCAATAGGGACAATGGCTGCGTCACCTGAGGCATTGAGGGCACCGTTTTCGATGGTGAAGGCTGAGCCAAGAGATCCAGACTCAGCTTCGAAGGAAACAATGGCTGCTCCGGCTAGGCTGGGAAGAGTGACAAAAATGGCGAGGTTGATGGGGATATTTTTCATTTTTTTGATACATACCCGGGCGTGGAATCATCAACTTTAAAAGAGTCAAGGTGCACGACCAGGGAAGCATTAGTCCCACGGCGGTAGTATTTCTTTCGATCAGTTGTCAAATGTTAGCGTTGAAATACTTACTGATGAAAAAGACTTTAAAAGGGGCAGATGATGATTCTATTTGCATTCGTGCGGACAGTATTTTTAATCATAAAGGTTCTAGGATTAAGTCTCTGTTCACTCTTGGGAGAAGTAGTTATCAATGAAATTATTACGACGCATGCTCCCCGAAATTTACGTTGGAATTCTAATAATCAACCCTTTGCTGGTTCTGGTGATGCTTGGTGGTTGAAAGATTTTGATGACTCGGTTTGGGAAACTGGAAGTTTACCAATTGGTTATTCCTTGGGGACGATCGAAACAAATGTTCGGGATGATCTCTTGGATGTATCACCCTCGCTCTACGTGCGGCAGAAGTTCGAGATTGATGATGACCTTTTGGGAGGTTTTGAGTCGCTTGATCTCTCGATTCAGTATGACGATGGTTTTATTCTCTGGTTAAACGGAGTAGAACTGAGTCGCCGGAATATGGGGGCGTCAAAGGGGCATATTTATCACGACCAGATTGCGCACCGAGGGAGTGATATGGGTGTATCTGGCGAGTCGATTACGCTGTTGTCAGCAGCTGCCCTATTGGTGGAGGGAGAGAATACAATTGCGATTCAATTGAACAATCGCTCCTTGGCTGGAGATATGCGCCTTGATTTTTCCCTGACAATGGATCGCCCGGATGGGCCGGACCCTGTTCTGATTCCACTAGGGTCCCAGATCAGTTATTTGGCAGGACTAAGTGAGCCGACAGGCGATTTGGTGGAGACTGCGTCACCCACAAATGATCCATCGGATTGTATTGAGCTCTTTAACAATGGAGCGGAGGTCGTTGATTTATCGGGCTGGAGTTTGAGCGATGATGATTCCGTGGAAGATAAGTGGAGTTTCCCGGCAGGAACACAGATCGCTCCTGGTGAGTTTTTGATCGTGCTGGCTGACGCGCCTGAGATGGAAATTCCAGGGGCGCAGTATCTCCACGCAAACTTTCAATTGAGCGGAGTTGGCGAGTTTCTAGGGCTGTTTGATGATGAGGGAAATTATATCTCGGGTTTCGCGACGGAGTATCCGCCGCAACTTCCAAATTATAGCTTTGGGAGGGGCAGGGCTGGAAATCCAGTCTTTTTTGAAAAGCCTACGCCGGGACAAGCGAATGATGATGTCGAATTAACTGGTTTGCTTGATGCACCGCAGGCGAGTTTGCCGGGAGGGTTTTATGATGAGGCTATCAGAATCTCCTTCGAAACAGAGATACCTGAAACGACCTTGCGTTATACCACAGATGGTTCTGAGCCAACTCTTGTAAATGGAACTGATTTGTCAGGAGAATTAGAGTTGGGAGTGGTGTCGGCGACGGCAGGACATGTCATCCGAGTGAGGGCTTTTCGAGATGGTTGGATTCCATCCCGAACAACCACTCACACATACCTAGTGGGGGTGGATGAGCGTTTGCGGAATTCGCCAATGCTTGCATTGGCAGGCGATGAAAGACGTTCCCTCTATGACCCTTATGGGGCCTTGGCTCTTAATGGTGGGCAATATGATTCGTCACGTCGGTGGCTTCCAACCGGTCCTTTTGATTTCAACAATATCATAGAGCGAGGACGAGCTTATGAACGACCAGCTCATGCGGAGTTCTTTTTTTGTGAGGGTGTGCCGGGCTTTCGAGCCGATTTGGGATTAAGAATCGCGGCAAGTCCTGCGGAACGTCCGCGGATGAGAATGGCGAGGCCGTTTTTGTCTCCGTGGGAAACTCATCCCAATGAGAAGCCTTCCTTTAACCTTTACGTCAGGAATGATTATGGAAAAGAGGCGGTCAAATTTCCCTTTCAGGGGGAGAAGAGGTCATTCCATAAGTACGAGAGATTTCGGATTCGGGCAGGGAAAGAGGATATTTCAAATCCCTTCATAATCGATGAGTTGGTGAGGCGGCTCAGTCATGAGATGGGAATTGGAGCGAGCTTGGGGGTGATTAACAGCTTGATCGTGAATGGGGAATTCAAAGGGTATTACAATTTAGTTGAGCGCTTACGTTCTCCATTTTTTAGTCGATTGCATGGCGCGGATGATGAGACCGACTGGGATGTTTTAGCGCCAGACTTTGGTACGAACATCGCGGAGGGAGATAAGGTCGCTTGGAATAATCTGCTAAATCGTTTAAGCCAGCCACTCAGCACTGAAAATTGGAAGCGGATTTTGGATGTGGCCGATCCTGAGAATATGGCCAACTACTTTCTCCTTAATATTTACGCCGGAACGTGGGAGTGGCCAGGTCATAACTGGGTGATTGCGAAAGAACGTTCGGAAGCAGGAAGGTTTCGGCTTTATATTTGGGACGCCGAGGGAGCATTTGGTTTTTATGGCCCGCATTCTCCTTCGAAAGAAATGATTGGGCCATCGATCATTGGGACGGACCCGAATAGTACGGGGCAGTCGGGGATGAGAGGCGAACTTCGAGACCTCTGGAATGGATTGAATCGGTGGCCAGAGTTTCGGCTACTTTTTGCGGATCAGGTGCAGGAACATCTTTTTAATGGGGGAGTTTTAGATGATCGCGATCCAATGAATTCACGGGTGCAAGCCATGTGGGATGAACTTCGACAAGAATTTCAGGGCTTGGCGGAACTTTCAGGGATCACTCAGATTCAGACGGCCTCGTTTGACTCGTGGCTTCATCCCACCTGGGGCCGGCGAAACTATCTTCTTGGGCCGCGAGCAGAGGAGTTTAGAAGGTATAATTTGTGGCCGGAGCTAGCGGTGCCAAAAATGTCGAAGTTTGGTGGCGTAGTTGCTTCGGGTTTCTCGCTTGAGCTGACTTGGGATGAGGGTGAAATCTATTACACGACGGATGGAAGTGACCCTCGCTTGATCGGGGGGGGCTCGAATCCACAGGCAATCCGTGCGTCTGGAGGAAGTATTGAGTTAGTGGTTTCTGATCCGTTAACGGTGAGGGTAAGGGGATTTTCAGGAGGACAATGGAGTGCGTTGTCTACGGCAACTTTTTTGCTAGAATCAGTGCCTGCTGGGCCAGCGAACCTCGCGATTACAGAGTTACTTTATAATCCAATTGGAGCAAGTGCTGCAGAGGTCGAAGCTGGTTTCGATGATGGTGACTTTTTTGAATACGTGAGATTGCGTAATGTCTCGGATTCTGTCGTTGATCTTAGTGAGGTACGTTTCGTGGATGGTATTTCTTTCGATTTTAAAGACTCGGCCATCCAGGTTTTACCTCCGGGAGGAAAGGTCATTATAGTCCGGAATATTGAAGCCTTTCGACTGCGTTTTGGTGAGCAGTTTCATGAGATTGTTGCAGGCGAGTATTTGGCAAAATTTTCGAATGGCGGTGAGCGAGTGCTTTTGGTGGGAGCTGATGATGAGGTGATTGAGGAATTCGAATATGGGACGGAAGGGGAATGGCCTGACTTGGCAGAGGAAGACGGGCACTCGATCCAGAAAATTTCCGTGTTTTTGAATCCGGCGGAAGGAGAGACCTGGGAGGCTTCGAAAATGGTTGGAGGGAGTCTAAAGGGCCCAATGGTCTTTGAGGAATGGCAGCGAAGCTATTTCGAGGGGAGTGATCTTTTCGATCAGACAATTTCAGGGAAGGAAGCGGATGAGGATTCCGACGGGTGGTCCAACCTACTTGAATTTGCCTTTGGTTCAAGCCCACTTGATGGTGAGGATTTCCCCGAGATTCCAAAGGTAGAGATGGACGTGAGTAGAGGAAGCCTCTCTTTAAGTTTCGAATTTAAGAAACCGAAAGGCGACCGAGCCGTGGCGGTCTTCGTTCAAGAAAGTAATGACTTGATGCTGTGGGAAAAAATAACAGCTGAAAATCAGAAGACTGTTTCAGATGGTCCTTTGATGAAGAGTTGTGAAATTCGAATTGTGAAGCCGCTTTCTGGTCGGAATTTCTATCGGCTCTCCGTTAGTGAACGCTAGATAACCTCGGCGCTCTACTTCAGGAAGCTATTTAGCATCCATGCCGTAAGACTTTTGACAGTAGGAGAATACTCGCGCTTGGTGTTTTGGATAGTAGAAGGTGGTTCCCAAGGTCGAATTTAAGCGCCTTTTGACTCTTGCAAAAACAAAGTCACCTCCCAACATCGACGTGTCGGTTTATTATCCGCGGTGGGAGAAAACAATGAATGGATTAAAATCGGTGGCAGCCGAATCGACTGCAGGGAATATCAATGAGAAGTTGAAGCGCGGCGGAGCTCGTCTCGACCTGGTCGGATATCCGTTGATCGATGGCAAGGTGGCTGGAGTTCTGATGAAACGAACCGGAAGCCGTCGCAACGAGTTTTTTTCGAATTCTCCATCAAATGGCTAAGGATTCCCTTTCCTCCGTTGCGCTTTGGAGCACCTTCAATCTTTCCCGCACCCTCCATGTTTGATTGTCTGACAAAAATAAATACTTTCACGGGGCACTGTGGAGGACACGCAAAAAGACCCGAAATTCCCACGAGAAAACAAAAAGAATGCAAAGGGTGTGCTTCATGATAAATCCTTTACGGATACTCATGAGGAAGGGTTCTACGGAACATGTTTACTTTAGCGTTTCCCTGTCGCGCTATGATTAGCAGGTAAATCACTGCCCATTTTTCAAAAAAAGATCTTTAAATTCTACGATCATTCCCCTGTCGTGCAATTGGAGGCCAATGAAACCTTCCTTGAGTTGCTGGCCTTTGAGCTTGTCGGTGAATTCTGAAGACAGTTTTCCGTTGATGAAGAATTGAAAGTGATTCCCTTTTGCGACGATTTGGCAGGAGTTCCAGCCGCCTTCTTTGATCTCAGCAACGGCTACAGCATTTTCAATTTTTGCATGATGCCCTTTGCCATTCTCATCGATCGTTAGGCTAGCCCCCCTTGGGCAGGGAAATTCTTTCCTCGTGCCTTTTCCAAAGTGAAAATCCCATGCGCCTAGGATCTGATCACCAATCCCAACATGGCCGAGGTCAGCGTGGTATCCTTCAAAGTCACGCTTTCCGGTTTTGTCCAGTCGCGC
>TARA_B100001057_G_scaffold230837_1_pt1 | contig 12369 bp, 11 predicted proteins | sample TARA_B100001057 | Tara Oceans TARA_B100001057 (sample SAMEA2621839) | marine metagenome | biome: marine biome (ENVO:00000447); feature: surface water layer (ENVO:00002042); material: "saline water (ENVO:00002010), including plankton (ENVO:xxxxxxxx)" | depth 5 m | reverse complement strand
CAGGACGTTCTTCTGCCCGCGTTTACTCTTGGCCTCGTTTCCGCGGCTTACCTGGCCCGCCTAACCCGGGGCGGTATATTGGAAGTGCTTTCCCAAGATTTCGTTCGTACGGCGCGGGCCAAGGGAGTCTCCCCGACCAAGGTCATCCTCAAACATACCCTCAGGGGAGGCCTTCTTCCCGCAGTCGCTTACTTGGGGCCGGCGTTTGCCGCTTTGATCAGCGGTTCCTTTATCGTGGAGACGATCTTCCAAGTGCCCGGAATGGGACAACACTTCGTCAATGCTGCCACCACACGGGACGAATTTCTTCTCTTGGGGCTATCCCTCTTCTTTGGCTTTCTCATTGTCGTCATGAATCTCCTCGCCGACCTGCTCACCGGATTTTTGGACCCACGCGTACGGTTGGCCGGAGAAACCGAATAGACTCATGACCGACAAAATGTCATCGATCCCCCAAGGTTCCTCTCTCTGGAAAGATGCACGGGCCCGCATGGCAAAGAACAGGTTTGCCATGGGAGGGCTGTGGGTAATCGGAATCATGTTCTCCCTTTGTTTTGTTTTCGCATGGTTTTGTCCGGATCCAAACAAGATCAACCTCGTTAACAAATTCGCATCATCATCGGAAGAACACTGGTTCGGAACGGATGCCCTCGGTCGCGACCTATTCGCCCGCATCCTTTACGGAGGTCAGGTTTCCATTCTAGTCGGCTTGATCGCCACCGCCGTTTCCGTTGCCATCGGGATCGTCTACGGGGCGGTTTCCGGATTTGTCGGAGGAAAAACGGATGCCTTCATGATGCGCATCGTGGACACCCTTTTGGCCATTCCCTTTTTGGTTCTCGTTATCGTTCTGCAGGCAACCTTGAGCGACTGGTCGGGGGAAGCGACAAAATGGATCGTGGAGAGCTTCGGATGGGACAAGGAATTCACCGCCCGATTGACCAACGTCGTTCCCTTGTTCTTTGCCCTCGGCTTGTTGGGTTGGCTTACCCTCTCGAGAATCGTTCGGGCCCAAGTCATGAGTATCAAGGAACGCGAATTCGTAGAGGCCGCCGTGGCCCTCGGTTATGGAAAGACCCGCATACTCTTTCGCCACGTGATCCCCAACGTCTTGGGTCCCACGGTCGTCTACTCGACCCTTACGGTGCCGGGCTTTATCATGTATGAGGCCATCCTATCTTTCTTGGGCTTGGGTGTGGAGTCACCAAACAGTTCATGGGGCGTCCTGATCAAGGAAGGAGCCAATTTTCTCGAAACTGAAATTCAACTGCTGTTGCTCCCCGGGCTTTTCTTTTCCCTCACCCTCTTTTCACTCAATTTTCTTGGAGACGGACTTCGGGACGCCCTCGACGTAAAGGCCTCCAAAGACTAATGAGCTTACTCGACGTAAAAAACCTCAAGACCTACTTCCACACGCGGGCGGGTACGACCCGGGCTGTCGACGACGTCAGTTTCTCCATCGACAAAAAAGAAATCGTGGGAGTCGTGGGAGAATCCGGGTCGGGCAAGTCCGTTACCTGCCACAGCATGCTGGGCCTTCTTCCCCAACCTCCTGCGAAAGTCGAAGGTGGCTCCGTTACCTTCGATGGTCAGGAGTTGATTGGTCTACCCACTTCCTTACTCCGGGCCATTCGGGGTAAACGCATATCCATGGTCTTTCAGGATCCAATGAGTTGCCTGAACCCATACCTGCGAATCATCGATCAGGTTGCCGAGCCGATCCTCATCCATGAAAACGCATCTCTTGAACAAGCTGAATCGCGAGCCATCGAGATGATGAAAAAGGTAGGCATCCGCGACGCTGAACAAAGGGCTCATTCCTACCCTCACGAATTTTCGGGCGGCATGCGCCAACGGGTCATGATCGCCATGTCCCTGGTAACCAATCCGGATCTTCTTCTCGCCGACGAACCGACCACCGCACTCGACGTAACCGTTCAGGCCCGCATCCTTGAAATTCTTCGAGAGCTGAGGGATGATCTCGGGGTAGCCGTTCTTTTCGTCACCCATGACCTGGGAGTGGTGGCCAACATTGCGGACCGCGTGGTGGTCATGTATAAGGGGAAAATCGTGGAACAAGGAACGGTGTGCGACATCTTTCAAAATCCTTCTCACCCCTACGTAAAGGGTTTGCTTGCCTGCAGGCCCTCGCTCGATACCAAGTATCGAATCTTGCCAACCGTGGACGATTTCCTGAAAACCGAGGACCAAGCGGACGGCTCGACAACCCTTGGCGAACGCCCCGATGCCATGGAACGTTTGGCCAAGCTTCAAGAAGAAGAGATCCTCGATGACCCGGTCGAAAAACCACTTGAGACTCTTCTCGAAGTAAATGACTTAGGAGTGCATTTTCACTCGGGAGGTGGCTTTCTCGGCAAGCCACCGGAAACGGTCATTGCCGTGGACAAGGTCAACCTTACCATTCCCAAGGGAAAGACCCTCGGTCTGGTGGGTGAGTCCGGTTGCGGAAAGACCACACTCGGACGGGCGATCCTCCGTCTCCAGCAAACATGCAGAGGTTCCGTTCAGTATGACGGGAGGGAGCTGATCGGCCTAACCCAAGCGGACATGCTCGAATACCGAAAACGCATGCAGATTATTTTCCAAGATCCTTATGCCTCGCTCAATCCACGGCAAACCATCGAACAAACACTCATCGAGCCACTACTCGTCCACAAGATCGGAGCGAACCGGGGGCAACGGCGCGACCGGGTGGTTTCACTTCTCGAGGAAGTCGGGCTTGGGGCCGAGTTTCTCTTGCGCTACCCGCATGAATTCTCCGGAGGACAAAGGCAACGTATCAGCGTAGCGCGGGCTTTGGCCGTTGAACCGGAGTTCGTTGTCTGTGACGAGTGCGTATCGGCAATGGACGTATCGGTGCAGGCTCAAGTCCTCAACCTTCTAAGAGAACTTCAAGGCAAACGCAACCTGACCTACTTGTTTATCTCTCACGACCTAAGCGTCGTGAAGTTCATGTCGGACGACATCGCCGTTATGAAGCAGGGACGAATCGAAGAGTTTGGCAAGGCCAATGAGGTTTACGAAAACCCCCAATCCGACTATACGCGGGAATTGCTTGAGGCCGTTCCCCGTGCCGATTTTTAAGAAACCGCAGGAAAGAGAGTTTCAACTCTTTGCATGGAGACCCAACCTCTCCGCGGAAAAAAGGAATTGCTGGGCCAACCCGGCATGTTTTCCATAATGCTTGATCGCAAAGTGAGCTTGCTGCTGATTGCTCCAACCACTCAAGGAATAGCGCATTTCCAGAGTCTTTGAAATCCATGTGTCGATTGGAAAAGCCTCAGTTCGAGCAGCTCCGAACAACAGGCAACAGTCGGCAATCTTTGGCCCGACTCCCGGTAAATTCAGGAGCGTCGCTCGAGCCTCTTCGTAGGGTTGCTTGACAATATCAGAAAGCAGAGAAGGTTTATTGGCAAGTTGTCCAGCAACCCCTTGCACGTATTTGGCCCGATAACCCATTTTCATAGCCCGTAGTTCGCTTTCAGAAATTTGGGCGAGCTTTTCCCATCCGGGAAAACTCCATAGGCCAAGCTCGAGAGGCTCCCCGTATTTTTCAGAGACAAGTTCCTTCATCTCCTTGATCTGAGGAATGCTTTTCACGGAACTAAGAAGAAACACGAAAAGCACCTCATCCATAGGTTGACGTAAAATGCGAAGACCGGGAAGTTTCTTCATGCAGGAGGCCAAAACCGGGTCACTGCGCCATGGCAATGAGTCGACCGCTTCTGTAAAACTCGGGTCAAGCCACAGGTAATAACGTAATTTTTTTTCGCTCCAAGGAGATTTTTTTCTGGTTCTCCACTGCAACTTGTTTTCCGTCAAACGAAGCTCGACGATTGATTTCCCAATGACTCCTTTCCAGGAAGATTCAGAAATTGCGGTCCATGAAAAAGACTGTCCGCCGAGGAGGGTTTCCTCCAATCCCAAACGGCTCATCGGTTGATCAAGGACCAATGGCTTCCACTCCGTCAAATGAGAAAGACCCGTGGTTATTTTTCGTGCTCCCAAAGAAAGCTTTGCTTTGCTACAAGGAGTTTTCCGTTTTTGTCCTGCAATTCAATTCGCCACGCCAAGGGCTTGATCTCCGGGGAATCCCAATCATCTCCGGTTATGCCGAGCAAAACTTCGCTCCTTTTGTTGTTGCGAGGTATTTCGAACTTGTAAAGTTTCGCTACCGGATAGTCGGATCGTATTACTCGGATAAGAACACTTGAGTTTGCCGGGATCGTCAGGAGGGGTTGGCTGAATTCCAAAACAAAATAAAGACCGGCTCTACCCTCGTCCGTTCGTACGACAACCTGTTTCCCGAAATACTCTTTTCCAGTGAAATACTCGGGAACACGCAAAAAGTCCTTGGCCGTCCAATAGACCTCGTTGACCGAGGTAATTTGAGTTTCGGGAAAAAGAGAAGGAGTGAGACCCAGCAGAAGACCGGCAGTCAAAAGTTTGCGAACTTTCTTCACTGGCCAAAGGAAAAGGAGTTACTTTTCCTCGGTCTCCTCGGTCGAGTCACCTTTTGATTCTTCAGGCTCGGTCACTTCCTCAGCCTTTGGATCTTCAGCATCTTCCTCTGCGTCTTCGGACGATTCCTCCTGTGGTGCTTCCGTTTCCTCGGCATTAGCCTCTTCAGAAACTTCTTCTGTGGACTCAGGAGTTTTGGCTTTAGGCTCTTCCGTATTTTCGGTCTTCGTTTCTTCAACGATTTCCTCCTTGGGATCAGGCCCAAGCACGTCTTCCGCACTTGCCTTCTCGGCAACTGGATCCGGTTTCTTTTCAGCCTGTGTCTTTTTGCCGGCCGGCTTGCGTGCGGGACGAGTCGACGAAGTAGGCTTGGAAGCTTTCTTAGCCTTGGGGTTAGCTTGGCTCAAGGCAGCCTTTCGGCGTGCCATGTAGGCGGAACGACGACGGCGCTTGATCAGTTTGTTGTATTGTTTACCCATGAGTTAAAAGAAGATGAATATAGAAAAAATAAAAAGGTTACAATACGAATTGATCACGCAATATCGACCGGTCTTCCCGTTTTAGCCGACTCATAGGTCGCATCAATAATCTTCATCAAGGCCAAGGCTTGGTCCGGTGTATTAAGAGGATCTTCTTCCCCGTTGATCGAACGAACAAAATTTTCGGCCGAACGGATTCTACCCATGTCTTCGTTTGATTCCGTCACTATGGAACGGTTAACCGAACGTCCGTGCTCCTGAACGTAAAGTTCGCAATCATCAATTGCAGTTTCATCCAACCCGTCGGATCCGAAAAGTCGACGGATCATCCCCCCCGCCTTTTTTCCCTGAAAGGTAACGGATACCTCCTCGCGTTTGTTCATCTCCGCCCAGGAAACCTGGAAATTCAAAACCTGACCTGTTTGGAAGCGGACGAAGCCATGAGCTGCGCTTTCGACATCTGTAACGCCATCAGCGACATCTGGTATTCCCCAAGGCCCCTTGAAGTTTTTGTCTTGGATAAAATCGTCAAATGTCTGAGCCAACACACAGGTAGGTTGAGGATAGTCCATGTAAAACAAAGCCAAATCGACCATATGCAAAAGATCAATTAATGGACCACCACCAGAAAGCTCCTTGTTGGTGAACCATCCTCCAAAGCCGGGTATTCCGGTACGGCGTATCCATTTTGCCTGAGCTGAATTGATTTCCCCGACTTCACCCGCATCAATGTATTTCCTGAGAGCATAGGATTCGGGGCGAGCTCTGTTGTTGAAATTGAACATCAGGGTTTTGCCGGCATTTTCTGCAGCCTCCTTCATCTGTTTGACCTCAGCGGCATTGAGAGCAGGAGGTTTTTCGCAAAAAACGTGTTTGCCGGCCTGCAAGGCTTGAAGAGCCAAAGGGCGATGGGTTCGATTCGGAGTAATGATACTCACCGCGTCCAAATCCTGCAATTCCTCAAGCATCTTTTGAGAATCCGCAAATACGTTGGGCACCCCGTAAACCTTCGCCGCCTCATGGGCCGCCTCCTGATTCATATCGCAGATGGCATGCAACTCGGCGCCAGCCGCTTTGAAACCTGCGGCATGGTACTGAAGCATACCTCCCGCGCCTATTATTCCGATTTTTTTGGCCATGATGTTTTACTCTATTGTATTACTTCGGAATGGCGGGGAACTTGACCCACTTTTCCTTGGATTTCGAACTCTTGACAACGGTCTCGATGAAAGCCATCCCGATTATGCCGTCGCGAATATCCGGAAAGTCGTATCCGGACTTGCGGGGAAATTTTCCTGCCCTCTCGTCTCTAATGGCAACGGCTGCGGCATTGTAAACGTTTGCGAAAGCCTCGATGAATCCTTCGGGATGGCCGAAGGGGATTCGGGTGTTGTCGGCCGCAGGGCCGGTAACGTAATCATTGCCACGGCGGTAGATTTGCCTTGGTGTACGGGCATCCTTGACAATCAAATCGTTGGGCTCTTCTTGATGCCACTCCAAAGATTTCTTGGTCCCGTACACACGAATATTAAGATCATTCTCGTCTCCATTGGAAACTTGGGATGCATAAATGATCCCACGGGTTCCACCCTTGAAGCGGACCAAGACGTTACCATCGTCATCCAAAGCGCGACCGGGGATATTGACTGAAAGGTCGGCGCACAAACGATCGATTTCCAGACCAGTAATGTAATGGACTAGGTTCTCCGCATGTGTGCCGATGTCTCCCATGCAATTGGAAATTCCTGCGATCTTGGGGTCCGCACGCCAATTTGCGATAGCCTTGTCCTCGCCGGTCAATGCAGTAATGGCATAGCCTTGAGGATACTCGCAAACGACTTTTATCAGCTTGCCCAACTCTCCCTTTCGAATCATCTGACGGGCAAGTTTGACCATTGGATACCCCGTGTAATTATGGGTAAGAGCAAAAACTTTCTTCGACTTTTTGATGATCTTGCGAAGCTCTCTGGCTTGCTCCAGGTCAAGGGTAACGGGCTTGTCGCAGATGACGTTTATGCCAGCTTCCAAAAAGGTCTTTGCTACCTCGAAATGAAGGTAGTTTTGAACCACGATGGTAACGAAATCAATGCGTTCGTTTTCAGGAAGCTCGCTTTCTTTTTTCGCCATCTCCTGATAAGACCCGTACACCCGAGAGGGCTTTAAATAGAAGTCCTTGCCGGACAAGGCGGACTTCTTGGGGTCAGACGAGAAGGCGCCGGCAACCAATTCGATTTCTCCATCCAATGCGGCGGCTCGACGGTGAACGCCTCCAATGAAAGCCCCTCTTCCGCCTCCCACCATTCCCATGCGTAACTTTCGTTTCATATCTTACTTATATTTCTGTTCTTTGTGAGTGTTAGCCGACCGGAGCGACGGCTACTGGTTTTCCTTGTCGAAGGCCGAATCAAAGGCAATTTCGTTTGGCTTGAAATCAAGCTCCCGAACATAGTCACAAGATTCCTCGGCACCATGAAAACGGTCCATCCGACTGTCCTCCCACTCGATGGACAGGGGTCCGGCGTATCCGATGTCGTTCAAGGCAACGATAATCTCCTCGAAATCGACGTCGCCCCGCCCTACCGAACGAAAATCCCAATGTCTTCTTGGGTCGGCAAAAGTCGTGTGTCCACCAAATACTCCTACCGTTCCGTCTCCATGCCCCCACCACGCGTCCTTCATGTGCGCATGATAGATGCGGTCGGAAAAAGTACGGATGAACTTAACGTAATCAACGCCTTGGTAGCCCAAGTGCGAAGGGTCATAGTTAAAACCAAAACGCTTGTGGTTTTTGACTGCGCTCAAAGCACGCTCCGCACTGGCAATATCAAAGGCAATCTCAGTCGGGTGGACCTCTAGAGCAAAGTTGACGTTCTGTTTGTCGAAAGCCTCGAGTATCGGACCGAATCGCTTGGCAAAGTCTTGAAACCCTTTTTCCCAGTAAGCTTGGTCGGTCGGTGGAAAAGCATAAATCGAATGCCAAATGCTCGATCCCGTAAATCCATTTACCACGGCGGGAAAATCATCTTTTTTGCCGCGGCCCGGTTTGGCATCTATGAAATTACGGCATGCCTTTGCGGTTTTGGCCAATTTTTTGGCTGCCCTCCTCCTAACTTTTTCCGGATCTCCTTCCCCCCAGACATCGGGAGGCAGGATGGATTTGTGGCGCTCGTCGATCAAATCGCAAACCGCTTGCCCGACTAGATGACTGGAGATGGCGAAGCAGGTGAGTCCGTTATCGGAGAGAATTTCCCATCTTTCCTGACAGTATTTTTTGGAGACTGCCGCCTTGTCCACGTCGAAATGGTCTCCCCAGCAGGCAAGTTCCAGACCGTCGTAGCCCATTTCTGCGGCTTTCTCAGCTAAATTTGGAAAGGATAAGTCGGCCCATTGGCCGGTAAACAAAGTCACGGGGCGTGGCATAACAATTTGAATTAGGGGTTATTGGTGTAGGGGGGATTGTCGAAAGGACTCTTGAAAGAAACTCTCATCGGGGCAATCCCATTTTTCGGATTGATCCAAGTTGCCCCGCCTAAAAGGAAACAAGAATTTTACGGGCCGCCTCGAATCCAATTGAAAAAGAAGGTTTTCCGTCTATTCTCAATTCCATGGCATTCGCAACTTCCTCGCGAGAAAGGATCCTGATTCTATTTCCCGGAACAACATGCCGGCTTCTTGCGAACTTGAGAAAATTCTTTTCCTGATCGTCTATCGAGTCAATTGTAACGGACATACCTTCCTTGCAGTCGAGCAAGGAGAGACATATGTGTTTTTGAATGATTCCTCCCTTGGTCGGTATGGGATGACCATGAGGGTCATGCCTCGGTCGCCCAAGAAATTCGTCGAGGCGTTCCAGGACTTTTTCCGAAATCGCATGCTCCAACTCTTCCGCCTCATCGTGAATCTCACTCCAGTCCAAACCCAAAGTTTCGACTAAAAAAGTTTCCAGCAAACGATGTCGGCGAAGAATGTTCATTCCCAATTTTCTCCCCGGAGCAGTAAGCTTGACGCCTTTGCGGGACTTGTAGGTCAACCATCCCTCCTTCTCCAAATTCTTGACCATTGAGGTGGCGGTTCCCGGGGTTACTCCCAGAGCTTCCGAAATCAGCCCCATGGCTACCTCTCTGTTGTCTCGATCAAGCGAGATGGAAAGGATTTGTTTTAGATAGTTCTCGACCGTAGAGCTCGGCATAGGGCAAAAGAATCCCCTTTTTGACGGATTGACTCAAGGGAAAACTTGCGCCACACTTTGATTAATCAAAATGAATTCTTTTACAACCCTTACTAAGAACTTTCTCAAGCCAAGTTTTTTTTCTTCGAAACTTTTCTGCTCCATTGTCACACTGGCAATAGGTGGGTGTTCGGACAAATCGATCGAAGAAAAAGAGGAGCCGTTGGTAGTCGTGACAACTACCCATTTGTCCGATTTGGTTCACTCGCTCGCCGGTGACGGCGTTGAAATACTTTCCCTTATGGGTCCCGGAGTTGATCCCCATTTGTACAAACCAACATCCCGCGATTTGAGTTCCCTTGCCAACGCCGACTTGATTGTTTTCCATGGAATGATGCTCGAAGGGCGTATGGGACAAGCCCTCGAACAGGCAGACAAGAAGGGAATCCAATCCATTGCGGCAACCTCCGAAATCCCGAATTCACTAGTCCTTTCGGATGGCAATGAAGAAAACGACGGTCACGTTGATCCGCACGTATGGTTCTCTCCGCGAATATGGTCTCTTTGCGTCAAAACCGTGATGAAAAAATTGATCGAACTTGATCCCCAATCGGAATCGCAGATCAGAGACAAGGCAAAGGAGTTGCTTCAGGAAATTGAGCTGATCAATAAATGGTCCCTCGCCCAAGTGGCCCGAATCCCCAAGGATCGTCGAAAACTGGTCACCAGTCACGATGCCTTTCGTTACTTGGGCAAAGACCTGGGGTTGAAAGTGATTGGATTGCAGGGAATGTCGACAAAGATTGAAGCTGGGTTGGCCGACCGGGCGAACCTGGTTGATTTCATCAAAAATCAGCATATCCCCGCCATCTTCGTGGAGTCCAGCGTTAACCCGGCGGCTATGCATGAAATCGCAAAAGAGAGCAGTGTCTTTATCGGTGGGGAATTATTTTCCGATGCTCTGGGTCCCCGCGGCGAATCGGTCGTTGGACCCAATGGCCAAATTTTTGAATTGGATAGTTGGGGAGGCATGATGGTCCATAACGTAACGACCATCGTGGAAGCGCTCGGCAAAAGCGATTAGCCATGAACCCGTCCGTTTCCAAGCCCTTGGAAATCCACGACTTGACCGTTGCCTACCAACGCAAGCCAGTTTTGTACGGAGTAGACTTGGAAGTTTCCGAAGGAACCCTAACGGGAATAATAGGACCGAACGGGGCGGGAAAATCAACTTTGATCAAGACCATAATGGGGATGGTTCCATCCAATGGAGGCTGGGTAAAGATTTTCGGAAAAACCGCCCAAAAGTCCTATGCCCGCGTAGGCTACGTCCCGCAAAGAGAATCAGTGGACTGGGATTTCCCGGTTTCGGTTCTCGACGTCGTACTGATGGGCAGGTATGGGCACGTGGGATGGCTGAAGCGGGTAGGAAAAAAAGATCGCATTATTGCCGGCGAATGCCTTGAGAAAGTGAATATGCTCCCCTTCGCAGATCGCCAGATCGGAAAACTTTCGGGGGGTCAGCAGCAGAGGGTTTTTCTCGCTCGGGCTCTTGCCCAGGAAAGTGATCTTTACCTAATGGACGAACCCCTGGCAGGAGTGGACGCCGTGACCGAAAAGGCGATCATTGAGCTTTTGCGCGAACTTAAGAATCAAGGAAAAACATTGCTTGTGGTGCATCATGACTTATCCACGGCAAAGGCCTACTTTGACCAGTTGATCCTGCTTAACATGCGCTTGATTGCCAGTGGAGAAGTTGAAAAGACCTTCACCCGCGATCTTCTTCAAAAAACCTACGGTGGAAGACTTACGATCTTTACCGAAGTCGCCGATCAATCTGCAGGAGTCAGGGAATACGAGAAGGAAACCGAGTCGTCCTGATTGGAAAATGAATGGAACTATCCATTTCAAAAAATCCATGAGAAGGAATATCCAAATCAAACGGATTGGAATGGCTTGGGTCATTTTATCCCTTTTCACCTTCCCCCTCCATGGTGAGCAAATCAGCGCACCAAGTGACTCCTTGCTCGAAAGAGGCTATCGGTTCCTCACCTTGTCGGACGAATCCGTCCGAATGGTTCTCCTGGGTACGATTCTCATGGGGTTGAGTTGTGGTATAATGGGTAGTCTTATCGTAACGCGCCGGCTTTCCCTTTTCGGAGACACGCTCTCCCATGCCGTACTTCCGGGGGTGGCCGTCGGCTTTCTGTGGAGCCACTCGAAGGATTCATGGGCCATTCTAGCGGGAGCGACATTGGCTGGTTTTTTGGGGGTTGCTCTTATCTCGCTTCTCAAGAAAACAAGCCGTATCAGGCAAGACAGCGCACTGGGTCTGGTACTTTCGGGGTTTTACGCTTTGGGGATTTGCATGCTTACGAGAATCCAGAAGATGGAGTTTGGTAACCAATCGGGCATCGACAAATATCTCTTTGGGCAAGTCGTCGGTCTATCATCCACGGATTTATGGACCATGGCTTTTTCCTTTTTATTGATTTTGGCCCTTAGCATTTTTCTGTACAAAGAAATGTTGGTGGCGGGGTTTGATCCGGAATACGCCCGGTCCATCGGACTACCCGTTGATTTCCTCCAATATCTACTTTGGTTGCTCCTTGCCTTTGCCGTCATAACTTCACTGCAGATTGTCGGCGTAGTTCTCGTTTCCGCTCTCCTGGTCATCCCGGCGGCCACGGCAACCCTGATCACGGACAGGATGCGTCCCATCTTGATATGGTCCGGGCTACTCGGATGCATGGCTGCAGCCACCGGGGCCTTTGTGTCGTTTCTTGGCAGTCAACTTCCAACCGGTCCCATAATCGTTTTGGTTTCGGCTTCTTTTTTTCTGTCCGTTCTTTTTTTCCATCCCCGCAACGGTCTCTTGTTCAAGTGGTTTTCTTCCCACAACAGAAACCACAGAATTGCTTTGGAAAACACCTTGAAAGCGGTTTACCAGGAGCTCGAATCGATCGATTTCCAACAAGATTCAATTTCGGTCGGTCAACTGGCAAAGCGAAGAAGAGCCAGCATGCCCCAAGCTCATCGGGAAGTAAGCGCTTTGGTCGAGAAACAATATGCCACGCTTCATGCCGACCAAAGCGATAGCTCCGCTTCACCCAAACCCGTCCTGATCTCCTTGACCCCAAAAGGTTGGGGAACTGCCTGCAGGATCGTAAGGAATCACCGGCTATGGGAATTATACCTGACCAACGAGGCTCGATATGCCCCGGACCACGTGCATGACGA
>TARA_B100001057_G_scaffold317336_1_pt1 | contig 12375 bp, 15 predicted proteins | sample TARA_B100001057 | Tara Oceans TARA_B100001057 (sample SAMEA2621839) | marine metagenome | biome: marine biome (ENVO:00000447); feature: surface water layer (ENVO:00002042); material: "saline water (ENVO:00002010), including plankton (ENVO:xxxxxxxx)" | depth 5 m | reverse complement strand
ACTTCATGTGTAAATCCTCCATTTAGTTTACTATTCATTCTACGTAATAGGTACATAGCATTCTGTCGCCAGAAATCTTTGCCCCATGTGCCTTCTGCAAAACCGTCAGCGGCATGCCAACAGTTATCTATACGTCTTTCGTACAGTTGGAACTCTCGACTATCCATATTTTAAATCCGTCATTTGATCTCGATAACAATCAACTATTTTGTAGTCATAATGTTTAGAAGTAATTTTAATATTTTTTGGAAGTGAGACTTCCATCATCCACTTGATATCATATTCAGCGGCTTGTATACTATCGTGTTTATCACTTTCAAACTGCTCTTGTTTGAAATTCTCCTTCGAAGTATAGTAACCCATGTTCATTACAATTTGTATTTTCTTTTGCATACGTTTTCTCCTAATTTCTAACTGTACATACATAATAACACAGTTAAAAGATAAGTCAACCTTTTTATTTAAAAAGAATAACAAAAGTCTTGGAACTTTTTGGTTGACATATACTATATACATGTTATACTCTTTGTAACAGTTAGGAATAGGAGCAGAATATGGCAAAAGGCAAAAGTTTAATGAAGCCAGGCACTCGTAAGAAGAAGCCTGTAGTAAGGAAACAACGTAGTAAAGCACTAGATCCTAATTGGTCAACTGCATTGCAAATGAGCGGGCAAGCATATCACAAGCACAAACAAACTAGTGTAGATTGGTACTATCAAGAACGTAAGCCTGTTGAATTATTTCCAGACTTACTTGCATGGATGAAAGAAAACGAATATAGCAAAGATGATATTGCGACTATGAAACGTCATGGGCATAATGGCATGGTATATGCCAGCATATATGCAAGATGTTTAAGACAAGGAATGCCTGATATACATCCAGAACACAATGCTTATTGGCAAACATTGCCAGGTACAATAGGCGATGTACAACCAACTAGTAATTATGTTAAGAAAAGTATCACAGAAGCAATAGCAAGAACTGCTCCTGCTCCAAAACTAGTTGTTGATAACACAAAACCAGCAGTTGCACGTAAAAGCATACAAGAAAACATGCGTGATAAGACAATGGATATCGAAGGTGCAGTGCATGAACTAGTTGATGATTTTTGTAATAATGATTACAAAGATCCAGACAAGTACAGTGTAATGAAACTATTACAAAAGGAAAGTTGTCCTCCACAAACAATTGACATAATTGCTGGCCCATTGAAAGCACAACTAAGTGAGATAAACGAACTTATGAATCCACCTAGCAAAAAAGACATTGCAAAAATGTCTGAGCTGGAGCAAGACATGATAGTGCAATTAGCTGAAGGTTACAGTCATTTAGGCAAATTACAGATACGTGCATATCAAAAGTTTCTTGAGAAAGCAGTGGCTGATTGTGCAAGTTATGTACAAGTGAAAAAGGCAGACAGAGCACCTCGACCTACAAAACAAAAGACTCCCGCACAATTAGTGAGAAAATTTAAATATCTACGTAAGTTTGATAACTTAGAACTGGTAAGTTTAAGCCCTGAAAAAATGGTTAACGGAACTGAAGCCTGGCTTTACAATACGAAAACACGTAAGTTGATATATGTAGTAGCCGATCCAGTAATACAAACTTATAGTATTAAAAGTAACAGTGTAATTGGTTTTGATCCAAACAAAAGTGTACAGAAAACACTTCGCAAACCAGCAGAGCAAATTAAAGAACTGATGAAAGGCGGTAAGCCTAACAATAGGAAACAGTTTGCTAGTATAAAAGCAACAGAAATAAAGTACAATGGTAGAGGCAACGAACACGTTGTTATACTCAAGGCATGGTAATTTGCATAAATACTGTCATAGGATGGTATTATGGCAGAACAACAACAAACATTAGATCAAACGTTAGAAACTAAGAAACAAGAAGCATTTGACTATGTTAAATTGCAACTTGGCGAGGGTATAATTGATACTGAACTAGATGCAAGTCATTACGAGAGTATCTATCAAAGAACAGTTGGCACATATAGACAACGTGCTGAAAACGCCTTTGAAGAAAGTTACAATTTTCTTACACTAAGTGAAGATACAAATATCTATACATTGCCACAAGAAATACAAACTGTGCGTCAAATATTTAGACGTACAATTGGCTTTAGCAATGGCGGAGAAGGAACTGCGTTTGAACCATTTAGTGCGGCCGCTTTAAACACATATCTACTAAACGGAAACCAAATGGGCGGACTTGCTACATATGATTTTTATTCGCAGTATGTAGAACTAACTGCTAAAATGTTTGGTGGATTTATAAACTATAATTTTAACAATGCTACCAAGCAATTGACTCTTATGAGAGATATAAAAGCCACTGGTGAAGTTGTATTACTTTGGTGCTATAACATGCGTCCTGAAGTACAACTGCTTACAGACTTTTCAACCACGCAGTGGATTAGAGATTACATGGTTGGTAATGCTAAACTTATTATTGGCGAAGCAAGAGAAAAATTTGCCACTATTGCAGGGCCACAAGGTGGTACTGCACTTAACGGTGCACAAATGAAAGCAGAAGGTACTGCTATCATGGATGCAAAAATTGAAGAACTTAAAAACTATGTAGATGGATCGCAACCACTTACTTGGGTAATTGGCTAATGCGAGTTGAAGAGTTTGTAACAAAACCTGAGATTGTCAACGAGCACGAGATGGTGTTCTCAAGGAAAGGTAACAAACTCAAAACCAAATGGAGATGTACAAGTGGTAACCGTCGTGGCCGTGTAGTAAGTAATGCTAAAGACTGTGACGCACCAATAGATCAAAAGAAGCGAGCACAGATGAAAGTGACTCGCAAAACCAAAAGCAAACAGGCTGCACGTAAAGCCAAGAAAACAAAACGTGTAAATCCAGCAAGTAAACTGTTAGGTATGCTTAACAAAATTCGCAAACAATCTGTTTCGTCAGGCGGAAAAGTTCAAAAAGCATACAAGCCACCAAAGACAAGTCTAAAAGGCACAGTCGGCACAAAGAAAACAGTAAAGCCAAGAAAATAGGTTGACATAGTTTAATTTACTGCTATAATGATACTATGGATATTATGATAGATATAGAAACTGTAGGTACAGGTCCTAATGCTTGTATACTTACAATCGCGGCCCAAACTTTTGATCCTTTTAGTGTAGGTTACCACAAACAGGATTACTATGCAAGAGTTGATGTTGATAGTCAACCTGACAGAGAAGTAGATGATGCCACTGTAGAATGGTGGGCAACACAACCTAAACAAGCACAGGATGAAGCATTCTCAGAAGAGGGAAGAATTCCTTTGCGTCAAGCACTAGAAGAACTAAGCAAGATATGTTTTCATTGTAATCTTACATGGGCTAATGGTACAACGTTTGATATGGTGATACTAGAAAACGCAATGAAACAATTAAAACTTCCAATACCTTGGCAATTTTGGAATGTAAGAGATGCACGTACGGTATATAGTTTGTATCCTGATTTGCCAAAGCCACGTGCAAGCCATCATGCTTTAGAAGATTGCAGGCGACAAATAGATTTATTACAACAAACAATTAAACATTTAAAAGTATCTGGACTTAAATGATAATAGGAATATGTGGACTTATAGGCAGTGGCAAAGGAACTGTTGCTGACATACTAGTAGAACAAGGGTTTACTAAAGTAAGTTTTGCTGATAAACTTAAAGATGGTGTTGCTACCATTTTTAATTGGGATAGGGCAATGCTGGAAGGAGACACAGACGAAAGTAGAGATTGGCGAGAGCAAGAAGATCTATTTTGGACTGCAGAAACTGGAAGATCAATTACACCACGTATAGTGTTACAAGAATTTGGCACAGAATGTATGCGTGAAGGATTTCATAATGGTGTTTGGGTAAGTTTGTTAAAAAAATATATACTGGACAATCCCGGCTACTATGTTGTACCTGATGTGCGTTTTCGCAACGAACAAAATATGATCCGTGACCTTGGCGGAGAAATTTGGCAAATAAAAAGGGGTAAAGATCCTGAATGGTTTTCTAGGGCTATATTTGACAATAACAATCCAGAAACCAGTAATCTAATGAACGGCTTTGATGTGCATGAAAGTGAGTACAAATGGATAGATGTGAACACAAGGTTCGATACTATAATACGTAACGAAGGTACCATTGGTGAGTTAGAAGCATCAGTCCTGCACGAGATCACCGACTTTCCAAGGTAAATCTAATCTTACAATTTCCACACTGCAATTTAAACAGATGCTTCTGAGATTAGCAAGATTACTATTTTTTAAATTTCCATCAACATGATACACTAGTATTTGTGCTCCATTCTTTGCAACAAATCCACAACGATCACAAAGTTTCTTTTTTTTATAACCTTCTAACTGCCAACGCGGAACTGGTGCCTTCATTTTCCTATTTTTGCGTGTACAACTGTCGCATCGACTTCTGTAGTGCTTCTTTTCTTCAGCAATATAATTAACTGCAACTAAACGGCGGTTACATGCACTACAGATAGGTCTATTCATACGGATATTTAGCAACACAAACCTTTGCAAAGGGCAGTTCTAGTGGCATCTTTTGGCATATTCTTATAAATATCATTAAGAGATTAAAAAGCATTCAAAAGGAAGCAATAACATGGCACTCACATCACCAGGCGTAGAAGTTACAATAATCGACGAAAGTAATTATCTTCCGGCCGCAACAAATTCAGTACCGTACATTTTGATAGCAACTGCACAAAACAAAATAAGCGGAGCAGGAGTAGGCGTTGCCGCAGGTACAACGGCTGCAAACGCAAACAAATGTTATCTAATAACATCACAAAGAGATTTGGCAGCTACATTTGGTACACCATTTTTCTACAGTACTTCAGCAGGAACTTCAATTAATGGATACGAACTAAATGAATATGGACTGCTTGCGGCCTACTCGACATTAGGAGTAAGCAACAGAGCATACGTACAAAGAGCAGATGTTGATCTAAGTCAGCTTACTGCAACACTGACACGTCCAACTGGAGATCCTGCAGACGGTGTATATTGGTTTGACACAGGTGTTAGTACCTTTGGTGTATTTGAATGGAGTGCAACTACACAAACATTTACCAATAAGGTGCCTACAGTTATTACAAAAGTTGCTGATTTAGTTGGTGGTGTTTCAAGTGGTGTGCCATTAGCAAGTATAGGTAGTATTGGAGACTATGCAGTAAACGTAACCAACACAAACAATCCTGTGTATTTAAAGTCACCGGGAAATACTGTAAGTTCGCCTGTTGTGGCAGCAAACACTTGGGTGCTAGTTGGTAGTGATGCATGGAAAAATTCATGGCCCACAGTAATTGGCACTGCTACTAATCCGACTATTAGTGCTGGTAATAGCATGGTATTTAACGATACAACAATTACATCATCCGGAACAAGTTTAACTACAGTAGCAAGTGACATTAATAGTGCAAGTGTTGCAGGTGTAAGTGCAAAAGTTGTAAACGGCAAGTTAGAAATTTATGTTGATTCAAATGGTACGAACGATGGTTCAACTGATAATGGTAACGGAATCTTAATGATAGATGATGGTAACAATTCAACCTTGTTAACTGAAATTGGAATTGCAACAAGTACATCTAAAGCAGGCAAGCCTTACTTTGCACCAGTGTTACATCTTGGATACAACTATGAGAATCCTAGTTGGCAGACCACAGGCGATGAGCCTCATCCAACTGGGTCAATTTGGTGGAAAACAAATAATGTTAACGTTGGGGCAAATTATGTAATCAAACAATATGCATCTGCAACAGATACATTTAGTACACTGAGTAATGCAGTACACTCAAATGATCAACACGCACTTAAAACTTTAGATCCTGCTGGTGGCGGATTGAACATTGCTGCGGGAACATTATATACACAAGCAAATGTACAGGCTAACGAGACATTAACATTTAAGTTTTTGGAAAGATTAACAAGTGGTGCAACATTAGTAACTGGTAATATAACAACACCAACATTTGTAAATTCAGAAACATTTACAATACAGGCAAGTCAGAAAAATAGTTCAGTATTAACGTCTGCGGTGACTGCACAACTTGGCGGAACAACTGCAACAGACTTTGTTACTGCGTTTACCGCAGCAAATGTTGCAAATACAACTGCAAGAGTGTTGTCCACCGGTGCAGTTCAAATCGAACACACCTTGGGTGGAGTAATTTTTCTCAAGGACACAAGTGGCACACCATGTGTAGATGCTGGATTTGTACCAGCAGTAACAACTGGGCAAGTACGTGCAGGTAATAACAGTGAAATAATTCTAAGTAACTTTATTCCATTAGGTTTTGGAACTGTGCCAGTGTATACTGCAAGTTCAACTGCACCAAGCATTGATCCTGCTGATGGAACATATTGGTACTACAGTGCTACTGATCAAAACGATATCATGATACAAAGTGGTGGTACCTGGAAAGGTTATCAAAATGTCACCTCAGACCAAAGAGGTTTTGATCTAAGCACCACTTCACCAAATGGACCAATAGTAAGTTCAACTGCTCCAACAAAGCAAAGTGATGACAGTGCATTGGTTTATGGTGATATTTGGATATCCTCTGCTAACTTAGACGAATGGCCAGATATCTACAGATGGCAAAGTGTAGATTCAGTGGATCAATGGGTAGAGATAGATAACACAGATCAAACTACACAGAATGGTGTACTGTTTGCTGATGCACGATGGGCTGATGATGGAACAACAGATCCTATTACGGGTGATATTGATACTATCAAGACACTATTAACAAGTGATTATCTTGATCTTGACAAACCAGATCCAACACTTTATCCTGAAGGTATACTATTGTTTAACACACGACGTAGTGGATTCAATGTAAAAAGCTATCAAGTTGATTATTTCAATAGCACAGACTTTCCATTTGCTACATTTGGTGCATTGCCTACAGTAAAAGATGCATGGGTAACTGCAAGCGGTAACAACAGTGACGGTTCTCCTAGCATGGGTAGAAAAGCAGTTAGAAAAATAGTGGTAGAAGCATTGAAAGCCGCAGTAGATGGGTCTCAAGAGCTACGGGAAGAGCAGAAAGTGTTTAACTTATTGTGTGCTCCAAACTATGAAGAACTAGCTAGTAACTTAGTTGCTCTTAATAATGAGCGTAACAACACAGGATTTATTCTAAGTGATGCTCCAATGCGTTTAGCAGATAACGGTACAGACATTACAAACTATGCAACAAATGCTAATGGTGACGGTTTAACAACTGCAGATCCTTACTTTGGTGTGTTTTATCCAAGTTGTCAAACAAACGATCTATCAGGCACAACAGTTGTTGCTCCTGCAACACACATGATGTTAAGAACAGTTGTGCGTTCAGATGATGTTGCTTTTCCTTGGTTAGCACCAGCAGGTACACGACGCGGTACAGTTGATAACGCATCACAGTTAGGTTATGTAAATGCAACTACTGGTGAGTTTGTACAAACTGCTATTAGACAAGGCTTACGTGATACATTGTATGAAAATTCAATAAATCCAATTACATTTATTCCAGGATCAGGAATCCTTAACTATGGAAATAAAACTACATTTAGTGGAACTTCCTTAGACAGAATAAACGTTGCAAGACTAGTAGCATTCATTAGAGGCAGACTAGAAACAATTGGTAAAAACTTTGTGTTCGAACCAAACGATACAACAACACGTGATGAGATTAAGAATACAATAGAGAGCTTGATGATTGATCTTGTAGCAAAGCGTGGAATTTATGATTATTTGGTAGTGTGTGATGACAGTAACAACACACCAGCAAGAATAGATCGTAATGAACTATACGTTGATGTTGCAATCGAACCAGTCAAAGCAGTAGAATTTATCTACATACCGGTTAGAATAAAGAATACTGGTGAGATAACTGCAGGTAACGTAGCAAGTTCAGGAACCGTATCATACGGTAGCTAAAACACATAAAACAAATTTAAAATGAGGTTTAGGCCTCATTTTTTTGTGGCCAATTATAGATAAATAATATTGTAATAAGGAGAATTTTAAAATGGCCGTATCATCGCTAACAAGAATGACAGTTCCTTTGGCATCAGACCAATCAAGTCCAACTCAAGGACTGTTAATGCCAAAACTAAAATACCGCTACCGGGTGGTATTTGAAAATCTTGGCGTGTCTACACCCAGAACTGAACTTACCAAACAGGTAATGACTTTCACTAGACCAACTATAAACTTTGAAGAAATCGAAGTACCAATCTACAACAGTAGAATTTATCTTGCTGGACGTCAAACATGGGACGCTGTATCAGCAACATTTAGAGACGATGCTGGCGGAAACGTAAGTAGATTAGTTGGTGAGCAGATTCAAAAGCAAATGGATACACTAGAACAAGCATCAGCTAGTTCAGGTATCGACTATAAATTTACTACACGTTGTGAAGTATTAGATGGTGGTAACGGAACCAGCACACCTAACGTGCTTGAAACTTGGGAACTATATGGTTGCTTTTTAGTAAACGCAAACTATGGTGACTTAGATTACGGTTCAAATGATCCAGTAACAATCGAAACATCAATACGTTATGACAACGCAGTACAAACACCACTTGGAACAGGAATCGGAGCAACAGTCGGAAGAACACTGGGTGACGTCGTAACTGGCTAATTAAGTTAGAGGAGTAACTTATGGCCTTTGGACAAGACTTTCTAAAAGGATTCTTTGGAACTGACTTTCTAAGAGACTATACACATGCAAGTAAAACTTTCCGTAGTAATAATTCGGCACTTTCTCCACGTCGTAAATTCCTATTCCATGTTGTCTTTAACCTAAACACACAACAGATTCCTCAACTTAGCAGTATATTTCAAGCAGGTGATCTTGCAAACTTAAATTTGTTAGTAAAGGAAATAAAACTTCCTTCTTATAAGTTTAATGTTGATACTATGAATCAGTACAACAGAAAACGAAAAGTACAAACAATGATCGAATACGATCCAATAACATGTATAATGCATGATGATTCTAGTGATCTTAGTCGTACACTTTGGTACAATTATTTTTCATACTATTATAAAGATGCTAGTCAGAAATACTTTGATGCAGCAGTAACCAATGGCAGTCTCGGACCAAACGCACAAGGTGTTGATCCAGGAGCAAATTTCCCTTACGGATTTCGAGATATCTATACACAAGATAGAGAAATCAACGATTGGGGATACATTGGCGAAAGTTATATGGATGGCGCAAGAGCCGGCAAGCCTGCATTTTTCCGTGACATAACTATTTTTGGAATGAATGATGCACAGTGGTGTGCTTATACACTCATAAATCCAATTATAAGTTCTTTTGAACATGACACATACAATTATTCAGAAGGTGCAGGTATAATGCAAAATACTTTTACCTTTGATTATGAAACTGTGAAATACTATCATGGAGCCTTAACAAAATCATACCCAGATGGTGCTATTCCAAGTTTTGCTAATCCAGGCAATTATGATAATAGGCCAAGTCCACTTTCAAGACCTGGAAGTGCCGCAACTGTTTTTGGACAGGGCGGACTTATTGATGCCGCTGGTGGTATAATCACAGATCTAAGTGCAGGGAACTTAGCAGGAGTCATAGGCGCTATACAAAAAGGCGGAACCGCATATGAAACATTTAAGGGCAGAGATCTAAATCAAATTATAGAAACTGAGTCAAAAAACATTGCACGGAGTGAAATCAAACAGACATTACCAGGTGCGGCTCGTGGTGTACTGTTTCCAAACAAACCAAATATACAAGCAGTTGGTAACAACGCTCCAGCAACTTTGAAGCCATCAAACATAAGCCTAAATACCACTGGGCCAGTGGTTATAAATGATCAAACTGGCACTAAACCAAAAACAACAGGTCCATAATGGCAACATTAAATTATACAAATCCAGGAACTGATCCAACTGTTAGAGCATTTGATGAATTTTACAATAGAGAACTAGTAATCGATGCAAACAAATACGATAGTGTATTAAGTTTTTTTACTAGTATATTTGATGATACGTTTGCGGCAAAAAACTTTACACTAACAGTATTTCAAATTTCAGAGGATACTGGATCTAGTGTAGAGGATATTCTAAGTGAATTGAGTAATCAAAATCAAATACAAATTACTGCAACTCTTGCATATTATCTTAACAATAATCGTAGCAATACAACACTGCTAGGTGTTACTAATACTGCCACGCCAAATCAATATGTTGCACGTAACATACTCATATAGGTGAGTTATGTCAAAGTTTCAACAAGGCACATACACAGTAATGAACCAGCAGAAGTACGCTGGTAAAGGTGCACCTAAGTATCGCAGTGGATGGGAACTTGCGTTTATGAGATTTTGCGATACTAACGATCACATAATCACATGGTCGAGTGAGAGCTTGTACATACCTTATAGAAATCCAATGACAGGCAAACCAACACGTTACGTGCCGGACTTTCTAATACAATATAGAAACAAAGCCAATCAAGTTGTTACCGAAGTAATAGAAATAAAACCAAAAAAGCAAAGCATAATTGAAAGTAAAGCAAGTAATAGAGATAGAGCAGTAGTTGCAGTGAACTATGCAAAATGGGATGCCGCACAAAAATGGTGTAAACGTAACGGCTTGACTTTTAGAGTTGTGACTGAAGAAGATATATTCTATCAAGGAAAAAAGCGTAAATAAGTACAATGAAAACTTGTGAACTATGTAAGGCCGAATTTGATTGTGGCACTGACTATACCTGCTGGTGTATGGATTTACCCATAGTTGATGTTCCATCTTTCTTACAGGATTGCTTGTGTCCAACTTGTTTAAAGGAAATACATGACCAAAAAACTAGAAGAACTGTTCGACTTACCGACTGACGAGGGACTTACTGAAGAAGTTGTGCCAGATAACGTTCCTGAACCAACGCCTGAAAATAATCCAATCATGCAAAACACACTAAGCGAGCTTGATAAAGTCCAGGCCGCATTGCCTCAAGTTAGAGGGCTTGAAGCAAGTGACACTGAAATGGACGATCTTGCTGACAAAGCCACAAAAGGTTTTGATGACATGATGGACCTGGGTATGAACGTAGACAGTAGATGGGCAAGTGATATATTTGGCGTAGCCAGCACAATGCTAGGACATGCTATTACTGCCAAAACTGCCAAACTAAACAAGAAGCTTAAGATGGTTGATCTACAACTTAAAAAAGCAAACCTTGATCAAAAGGCCAATTTAAACAAAGAAGAAACAGTAGACGGAACCGGCGTTATATTAGATAGAAACGCACTTTTAGATAGATTATTGAGCAAAGACAAAGAAGCGAAATAGTCTTTATTCTGCTAAATACTGCATAGAAGGAACATAAGATGAAATCATTTGCACAATACCTTGTAGAGACACGTCAAACATTTGATTATAGAATCAAGATAGTCGGCGATGTTGATGCAGAACTAATTAATGCATTGGAAGAAAAACTTCAGCAGTTCGATGTTATTAAGATGTCAGAGCCTAAGAGAACTCCAATACAAAACATACTTCCTGACTTTCCTGACGTGAAAAACGAAAGTGCTACCATAATGGATGTAACGTTCAATTATCCAGCAACTCCACCGCAGATTACACAGATTGCAGAGTTGTTGGGAATGAATCCAAATCACATTATTATACAAACACAAGAGTATGCTGATAGTACTGTTGAGGAGCGTGAGGGTTATGAAGCACAACCTGATCCAGTACTTGGCTCAGATGAAAGTGGACCAACTGCTCAAAGTAAAAAAGCAAGTGAAAACTTTGCCGCTGATCCTTACAAAAGAGAAATAGTAGGTAACGAATACAAAAGTGATTTCACAATAGCAGGTGGCAAAACTCCACCAGCAAAATTTACAACAGATACCCCTAGTAGCGTAAAAAGTCCTATTATGGGTACTAATAAAATTCCGGTCGTAAAAGCTGCCAACGGTAGTTCGGCTCCGGAGAATCGCAAAGACGGCCCTCCGGGTAAAAATGTTAAAGGAAAAAGGAACTACTAATGGACACTATATACGACACACTAGCCAAACTAAACAAGGTAGCAAATGCACCTGAGATAGTAAAGGAAGATAACCAGGCTATGATGAAAAAAGGTCTAGAGGACCTTATGAAAAAAACAAGATTTAACAAAGATGCTGATTACAAGCCATTTGGCAAAGGTGACAAAGACTATGAAACTGGTCTGCCAAAAGATGCCAAGAAGGACAAAATGTTTGACGACATGGCAGCCGCTGATGCAGCCAAAATGAACAAGCAAAAAAACTATACACCATTTAGCGACAAACAAAGTCCAGATGGTTTACCAGAAAAGAAAAAAGACGGCAAGATGTTTGAAGGACCTGG
>TARA_B100001057_G_scaffold99022_1_pt1 | contig 12377 bp, 12 predicted proteins | sample TARA_B100001057 | Tara Oceans TARA_B100001057 (sample SAMEA2621839) | marine metagenome | biome: marine biome (ENVO:00000447); feature: surface water layer (ENVO:00002042); material: "saline water (ENVO:00002010), including plankton (ENVO:xxxxxxxx)" | depth 5 m | reverse complement strand
AAACTTTAGGAATTTGATTATCAGTTACAACAAAAATTTTTCTAATAAAGGTTACATTCTTTAAAATAGATTTAATAACAAAATCTATTTCACCAACTTGATTATATCTTGAAGCAATATTGGCTTCAGGGATGTTTTTTCCTTTACTGAATTTTTGTTTTTTTTTTAGAAACTCTGAATCTGTACCATCAACCCAAGTTATAACTGCATCGATTGGATATTTATTTTCGGTGTAATCAGACATACACTCATCAAAGTAGTAAAAATAATTTAAAACAATGACTAAAATAGTTTAGTTTGTAACCACATATTTTGGTATTTATTTTCAGAATCGTAACGCTCTGCTTGAAATTTTATATTAAACTTTCTATCTCTTGGATCATTACCAACACCAGAAACATACATCCAATTTCCGTAGTTACTATGAACGTCATAATCAATTAGTTTAGACTCAAAATATTTTGCACCCCATCTCCAATCAATTTTTAAATCCTTTGCTAAAAAACTTGCAACATTTTGTCTTCCTCTGTTACTCATCCAACCTGTCTGCTTCAATTCAATCATATTCGCATTAATGAATTGTTCTGTTGTTTTTCCATTTATCCAATCATTAAATAGTTTAACGTCATTTTTCCAATGATAATTTTTATCTAATATACCTCCAATCATGAAAATTTTATTACCATATTTCATAGAAATATATTTAAAAAAGTCTCTCCAAATTAATTCAAATATTAACCAATATGTTGACTGATTTTTCTTTATGTCTCTTTCATATTCTTTGATTTCCCAATAAATTTCACGGGGGGAAATTGATCCATTAGATAACCAGGCAGAAAATTTTGAACTGTAATCTAATCCTATTAGTCCATTTCTTGTCTGTTTATAGTAACTAATTTTTTTTGTCCTCCACAAATAATAATTTAATCTCTCTTTAGCTGAATCCGATCCGCCTAAAAAAGGGAAAGCGGACCTGTCATCAATATCAAAGTTTTCAAGTCCAAGTTGGTTTAAGCTCGGGGTATGATAACTATCATTAAGTAAATTTTTTGTTCCAAGTTTTTTACTTAAGTGTGAAATATGTCTAACGTCAACTTTTTTTTCACAATATTTTCTAAAACTTGTAAAGATGTCTGATATAAATTTACCCTCGACATCTTCAGGGTGATACAAAAACTGATCGTATGTTTTGTAGAATACTACATTACTACATTTTTTTCTTAAACAATTTTCCTCATCAACCTCGTCTCTTGTCCACTCTTTTTGCAAATAAATATTATTTATCTTTTTTTCTGAGATAATTTTAATCAACTCCTCAATAGGATTTCCAACTTTTATAATGAGTGTAATATTATTTTTCTTTAAATTCTGCTTTAAATTTTCAATGGTTTCAATTAAAAATTTCAGTCTAAAAACATCTACCTTTTTAAAACCTAGATTGTTTTCTTTGTAATATTGTGGGTTAAAACAATAAAAGCCAATTACTTTATTTGAATTTTCTATTGCTGATTTTAGTCCGTTGTGATCATCAACTCTCAGGTCATTTCTGAACCATACAAGAGAGTTATTATGTTCTGCATCTTTTACTACAATACTTGACATTTTCCCAGTTTTTTTCCCATTTTTTTCTCCAGTTAAAAGGTCTTTTGCAAACAGGACAAACTTTATAGGGTAGATTACTTTTTTTCAAAATTTAAAATATTAATTCTCATAAGTCAAAAACTTTGCCAAAGGAATATTTTAGCTGTCATGTATTTATACATTAATTTACTATTTATAGGTATTTTTGAATTTTAAATTTTATGCTAAAAATTGCTTTTGATAAAACATACAAACATCCGCTTGACGAAAATCATCGATTTCCAATGATTAAATATGATTTGATTCCTGAGCAACTTCTTAGAGAAAATACTTGTAATCAAGATAATTTTTTTAAGCCATTTGAACTTGATGATGAAGTTGTTCTATTAACGCATGATTACGATTATTATAGAAGATTTTCTTCTTTGTTACTTACTAAAAAGGAAATTAGGCCAATTGGTTTTCCAATGAGTAAAGAGTTGGTGAAAAGAGAAAAAAAAATAGCACAAGGCACTATTGAATGTTTAAATTTTTCGTTAAAAAATGGTATTTCAATGAACATTGCTGGTGGCACACACCACGCATTTAAAGATCGTGGAGAGGCATTCTGCATGTTAAATGATCAAGCGATTGCAGCCAATTATTTAATTAATAATAATTTAGCCAATAAAATAATTATTGTTGATTTAGATGTTCACCAAGGTAACGGAACCGCATCAATTTTTAATAATAAAAAAAATGTTTTCACAATATCATTTCATGGTGAGAAAAATTATCCATTTAAGAAAGAAAAAAGCGACTTAGATGTTGGATTTCTAGATAAAACAGATGATAAAACCTATATAAATAAATTAAAGGAAATATTACCAAAAGTTGTTGATGATTTTGAGCCTGATTTTATATTTTATTTAGCAGGGGTTGATGTATTAGAAAATGATAAACTCGGAAGGCTTAGTTTAACGATTGATGGATGTAAAAAAAGAGATAAATTTGTATTAGAATTATGCAAAAAAAATAATATTCCATTGCAAATTAGTATGGGAGGAGGATATTCAGTAAATATTAAAGATATTTTAGAGGCACACTCTAATACCTACAGACTAGCACAAGAAATATTTTTCTAAAATTATAATTTGGGAGCACAGCATTCTTCATCTTCACATTGACAGTATTTTAGATTATAAATGTGAAGACCTGCTAGAAATGCAGCTGCAGAGTAATTAAAAATTTCAGGAACATGTAAGACATGAAACTCCTCATTAATAATAGAAAGGGTTAAAAGAGAGAAACCTGTCCAAAGCAAAGGTTTCATTATTTTTCTTGACGTTTTTTTTGCTGAATTATAAACAGCTACAAAAGAAACTGAAATAAAAAATACATTTAAGCTTGACCACCACCATATTGGAGACAAAAAAAGGATTGGGGTAAGAACACAATGAGCTAAACATAAAGAGCTTGATGTAGCTCCAAATACGTCTGAATTTTTTATATCAAGTATTTTCATATTACATACAAAAAAACAAATTTATTTTTAAATAAACCAAAAATTATAATTAATTAGAGTTAATTTATTTGTAATAAATTTACCATACAAAATGAAAAAAGTAGTTATAATAACTGGTGCATCAAGGGGATTTGGGGAGTTAATAGCAAAGAAATTTCAAAAAGAAAATTATCAAGTAATAGCAACTATGAGGAATGTTGACAGCTCTCCTAGTTTAAAAAAACTTAAAAATATTGATATCAAAAAACTCGATGTAACTATAAAATCTGATATAAAAAATGTTGTTGATTTTACAATTAAAAAACATGGTAGAATAGATATTTTAATCAACAATGCTGGTTATGGAGCTATGGGATTTTTAGAGGAGGCATCTGACGAAGAAATCAAATATCAATTTAATGTTAATTTATTTGGACTAATTGATTGCATAAAAGCCGTTATTCCTCAAATGAGAAAACAAAAAGATGGAGTAATTATAAATATTTCATCAATTGCAGGCAGAGCTGGACTTCCATTTACTTCACTTTACAATTCATCAAAATTTGCTGTTGAGGGTTTGACTGAAAGTTTACATTATGAGCTCAGTTTATTTGGAATCGATATTAAAACAGTTGCGCCAGGCTCATTCAGAACAGGGTTTCATGATTCAATAATTTATACTGAGAAAGAAAAAAAGGATGATTTAGCAGAGATAAGGGATAAACTAAAAAATGGTATTGAGGCTGGCATTGAAGATGGCCCACCCTTTCCTTTTAACTATGGAAATAACAACGATGTCGCAGAATTTGTCTATGATTGTTCTGTAAATAAAAAAAAGGTAACAAATTTTGTTGGTAGAGATACAAAAATTATCAACCTTTTCATAAAAATTTTCGGCAAGAGAATGTTTTTTAGAATTATCAAAAAAATATGGTTTTCAAAAATACTAACAAGAAAAAAATAGATGATGCAATACAATCTTAAAAGATTATTGTTTATTTGCTTTCTTTTAATTTTTAACGTTTCGTGCAATATGCAAATTAAACCCCCAATAGCAGAAAAAATTTCCAAAAGACTCACAAAACATTCTGAAACTAGGATTGATAATTATTATTGGCTTAATCAAAGAGATAATGAAAAAGTAATTGAATATCTAAATAATGAAAATAATTACACTAAAAATAAGTTAAAGCCAACTGAAAAAATTCAAAAACAACTTTTTGAGGAAATGAAATCCAGAATTAAAAAAGATGATAGCTCTGTGCCTTATTTTTATAATAATTACTGGTACATAAAAAAGTTTCAAAAAGGAAAAGATTATCCAATTTATACAAGGAAATATAAAAGCTTAGAAAATGAAGAGGAAATTCTTATTGATGTAAATACATTAGCTAAGGGACATTCATTTTATAATTTAGGTGGTTTAAGTATAAGTCCTGACAATAAAAAGTTAGCATACTCCGCTGATACTATCTCAAGAAGATTATATACTATTTATTTTCTAAATATTGAAAATGGAAAGCTATACGATGAAAAAATCGATAATACTACTGGGAGTTTAACCTGGGCTAATGATAATGAAACAGTTTTTTACTCAAAAAAAGATTTAAAAACATTGAGGGTGAATAAAATTTTCAAACACAAATTAAATTCCAATCCAAAAAAAGATGAATTAATTTATGAGGAAAAAGATGAATCTTTTAGTGTTGGTATTTCAAAATCAAAATCTGAAGATTTTTTATTTATAAATTCCGTAAGTACCCTTACAAGTGAAATTAGGTTTTTAAACGCTGATACACCCAACGAAAAATTCAAAGTTTTCGAAAAAAGAGCTAAAGGACATGAATATTCTGTGAGTCATTTTGAAAATAGTTTTTATATAATAACCAATAAGGACAATGCTAAAAACTTCAAATTGATGAAATCATCTTTAAACAAAACAAATGAAGAGAATTGGAAAAATGTAATTGATCATAGGAAAAATATTTTATTAGAAGGAATAGAAATTTTCAATGATTATTTAGTTGTAATCGAAAGAGATTCTGGTTTGGTGAAAATGAATATTCGTTCATGGGATAATAATGAGAACTATTATTTACCAGTTGAGGGAGAAACATACAGCCTATCAAATGGAACTAACATTGATTTTAAATCAAAAAAATTGAGGTATAATTTTTCATCATTAAATAATCCCTCTTCAATTATTGATTTTGATATGTCAACAAAATCTTTTGAAATCAAAAAGAAACAAGAAGTTATTGATGATAATTTTGACGAATCTAATTATATAACAGAAAGAATGTGGGCTAAATCTCATGATAATACAAAAGTAGCTATATCAATTATTAGGCATAAGAATACAAAATTGAATCAAAACACTCCCCTACTTTTATACGGTTATGGATCTTATGGAATTACTCTAGATCCTTATTTTTCATCAGTGAGATTAAGTTTACTTGACAGAGGATTTGTGTATGCAATTGCACATATTAGGGGAAGTGAATACATGGGCAAGGATTGGTATGAGCATGGAAAACTTTTAAAGAAAAAAAATACATTTTTAGACTTCATTTATGTTGCAAAACATCTAATAAGTAAAAATTATACATCTAGTGAACATATTTATGCGATGGGAGGTTCTGCAGGAGGTTTATTAATGGGCGCCGTTTTGAATTTGGAACCTGAATTATTTAAAGGAATAATTGCTGGTGTACCATTTGTTGATGTAATGACTACAATGCTAGATGAGTCAATCCCACTCACAACACTTGAATATGATGAATGGGGAAATCCTAATGAAAAAAAATATTATGACTACATGCTTTCATATTCACCATATGATAATATTCAAAATAAAAATTATACTAATCTTCTAGTAACAACAGGGCTTCATGATTCTCAAGTTCAGTATTGGGAACCTGCTAAATGGGTGGCAAAACTAAGAGAATATACTAAGTCGGATAATGTAATACTTCTTCATACCAACATGGAAACAGGTCATAGCGGAGCATCAGGTAGGTTCGAAGCTTTAAAAGAAGTTGCTATGGAATATGCCTTTTTAATTGGATTGGAAAAAAAATTATTTTAGTCAGACTCAGCCAATATTTGTAACAGATCTATAAATAAATTTATAATATCTAAGTATAGATTAACTGCAATTCTGACCGCTGTTCCCCATGAATTATCTCCAGCAGCAATAGCTTTTTCTAAGTAATTAAAATCATAAATCAAATAAAGAGAGAAAACAACAATACCACAATAAGAATAGATTATCCTTCTTCTTTCAGATTTAAATATAAATGCATTTAGAAACTCTACAACTATTAATGCTAATAGTGCAATCCACAAGAAAATTCCTAAAAAACTAAAATCTGTAGGAACATATGCTACAATTGCACCAGCAATAATTACAGCTAATGTTGTTCCAGTCATTGCCTGAAAGACTACATTTTGCCATTCTTGATTATATCTATCGTGCGGCAAAACTGTCTTTTCGAAGTCATCTTTTAACTTTTTGAATTCATCAGACATTTTATCAAAAGATTTGGAGGGTTCTGCTTTATAATAATAGATGGATTTCTTTTCATCATTAGCACCAAACAATTTTTCCACAAAAGTCGCATTTGGATTTTTTTTTACCATTTTGGATAAGATCCCTTTAGATTTTAAATACTTTCTGAATTTAAATCTCTCTCCAATGTAAGCTATCGTCGGTCCTAATGACCAACCAATAAAGCCTGAAAAAATTGCTACCATTACAAGATTTAAAGGGTATGAATCTCCATAAATCATTACCATAAATAGAAACAAAAAAGTTCCTCCGATAGTAAAAACAGCCTCCTGTGTTGTTTCGTAAGCCTTGTTTAATCGAGATGTGATTGTTGTTACAACCAACATTCCTCCCAGAATTAAGAATGTTCTGGACATTAGTAAATTTGGTTCCATATATATAAAATACAAAAATTTTCCTGAAAAAAAGTAAAAGTTATACAAATACTATTTGTGATTTTTCATAAATTCATAATTAATATGAACAGATTTAGCGCTTTATATTTTTTAATAATTATCCTACTATTTTCTTGTAACACAAATAAAAAGAAACCACGGATTGGAATTACTGGATTGTCTATTGAGTCAAGTACATTCTCACCTGCAATTACAACAGAAAAAGAATTTGATATAAGATACAACAGTGACATTTTTAAAAGATATCCTTTCTTTGATCAAAGCTATATTGATAACGCTGATTGGTTTCCAACAATGACAGCAAGAGCTCTTCCAGGTGGTGTTGTTTCAAAAGAATCATATGAATTTATGGTTTCACAAATCCTTGAACTTACTAAACAAACCCTTCCGCTTGATGGTTTATTTCTAGATATTCATGGTGCAATGAATGTAGAAGAGATGGATGATCCTGAAGGTGATTTTATTGAAAGGCTAAGGGCTATCATTGGAAATAAAACCATAATCTCAACATCAATGGATTCTCATGGTAATGTTTCTGAAAAGTTAGCAACCTATTCAGATATAATAACATGCTATAGAAAAGCCCCTCATACTGATGCACTTGAATCAAAACAAAGAGCCCTTGATAATTTAGTTGAAAGATTATTGTCTGGAAAAGGCAAACCAAAATATAAAGCTTGGATACCAGTTCCAATTCTTCTACCAGGTGAACAGACCAGTACAAGAGTTGAACCTGGAAAATCACTCTATGAAAAAGTTAAACCTATTGCAGATAGTGAAGGAATTGTAGATGCTGCAATTTGGGTTGGATATGCTTGGGGAGATGCACCAAGAAATCACGCAGTTGTTATGACTGTAGGAGATAATAAAAAAGCTGTTGTGGATGGAGCTGAAGAATTAGCTAAGAGTTTTTGGGATGTTAGATACGAATTTGATTTTGTGGCTCCTACAACAACCCTAGATGATGCTTTAAATCAAGCACTTAAATATCAAAAAAACAAAAATGATAATAAGCCATTTGTAATAAGTGATATGGGTGATAATCCGACAGCTGGAGGAGCAGGTGATGTTACATGGACCCTCAACAAGTTACTAAATATTAAAGACTTTAAATCAAAAGATGGACCCGAATTAATTTATGCATCTATCCCTGGACCAGATTTAATTTCAAAAGCCCTTGATACAAAAATTGGAAATGAAGTTAGCGGTTATGTTGGAGCAAAAGTTGATGATAGATTTTCTCCACCTATCCTACTGAAAGGAACGTTAAAAGCTGTTCATCTTGGTGATAAAAATGCTGAAGTTGAAGTAGTAGTGCAAGTTGGAAGCATTAAGGTAATAGTCACTAAAAAAAGAAAACCTTATCACTATATTTCAGATTTTTCAAATCTTAATCTAGATCCAAAAAATACAGATATTTTAATGGTTAAGATTGGTTATTTAGTTCCAGAACTTTACGACATAAGAGGTGATTGGGTTATGGCATTAACACCTGGCGGTGTCGACCAAGATTTGGAAAGACTTGGATATAAAAAAATTAAAAGACCAATGTTTCCACTAGATAAGGGCATGGATGATCCAGACTTAAGTGCAGTGTTAATTCCTGTATTAAAATGAAAGTAAAATTAATTCATAAATCTGGATACCACTCCAAAATTGAAAACCAAAATGGTAACTCTATTGAAATTGATAACAAGTCTGATTTTACACCTAAGGGGGTTAGTCCAATGGAGTTGTTATTAATGGGTGTAGCTGGATGCAGTAGTATTGATATAATATCAATATTAAAAAAACAAAAGCAAGATTTTAAAAATTTATATATTGGAGTTGAAGGTAAAAGAGAAGGAAAAGAATTACCATCGCTTTTTACTAAAATTCATGCTGATGTATATATTGAAGGAAATGTAGACCTAAAAAAAGCATACAAAGCCAGTGAACTTTCGTTTACAAAATATTGTTCAGTTTCAAAAACTTTAGAAGCTACAGCTGATATCACGTTTTCAGTCTATGTTAACAACAAAATTTGCACTGAATAATATGAATTTAAAAAGTATTGAAGAAAAAGAATTTTTTCCAGGATTAAAAGGAAAACTCGTACACGGAGATAAAATAACTTGGGCGTTTTGGGATGTTGAACAGGGTGCTGAAGTACCTGAGCACCATCATCATCATGAGCAGATTATGCATGTAGTTAAAGGGGAATTTGAGTTTATATTAAATGGGAATAAGATGATTTGTAAAAATGGAGATGTTATTGTAATTCCATCAAATATTCCTCATTCCGGAAAAGCTCTTACCAAATGTATATTAATGGATGTTTTTTCACCTGTTAGAGAAGAATATAAATGAACATTTCACTTAAATCAAAACATGCATTAGTTGGTGGAAGTAGCAAAGGACTTGGAAATGCAGTGGCGAAACAACTTGCTTTATCTGGCGCAAAAGTTACATTAGTTTCAAGAAGTAATGATTTAATGGAAAATACTATTTCTGAGCTAAATAAACTCACTGATTGCAAACATGAATATATTATTTGTGATTATAACAATCATGAAGAATATTTAAAAATTATGGGTGACTATTTAGAAAATAATACAATAGATATATTAGTTAATAATACTCAAGGTCCAAAAGCAGGTGATGTAAATAGCTTGTCGATTGAAGATTATCAAAATGCGTTTGATTTACTCTTCAAAAACACAGTGTTTACCACTATGTTAGCACTAGAAAAAATGAAAAAAAATAAATGGGGAAGAATTATAAATATGACGTCTGTAAGTGTAAAAGAACCCCTAAGTTATTTAGCATTATCAAATTCAATAAGATCATCCGTCATTTCATGGGCCAAAACATTATCCAATGATCTTGGGAGTATTGATATTACCATAAATAATATTCTAACTGGATATTTTGATACGGAAAGATTGAAAGAATTAAACTCTGAAAAGGCCAAAAAGTTTAATGTAGAAATTGACAAACTTTATGAAACAATGAAACAACAAGTTCCTCTTAAAAGAATTGGTGATCCTAAGGAGTTTGGTTTTCTTGTCACTTTTCTAGCTTCAGAACAAGCAAGCTACATTAATGGAGCAAATATTCCAATAGATGGTGGGCTATTAAAATCTATTTAGTCCATTAAAAACATATCAATAGTAGACTCTATCTCTACTTTGTCAACAACAGATGGTGAAAATAAATAACGGTATAATTTTTTATCCTCAACTGTGGACTTTAGAGTTAAATCTTGATTCAAATCATAAATAGTTTCCCATTTATCTCTAACTATTTTCCATTTATTAGAATTCTTCTTCCACCATTCGACAGCTGATTTACATTCACTATCTGGTACTTTTGTATATGTACTGTAACCTTTTTCGTGGGCTAATACAGACTGGCTTTCTTCGTCTTTCTGAATTTTTTTGTTGTCTTGATCATGAACCCAACCTTTATTGGTAATCTCATGCCTATTTCCCCTCAATGTTACATTATAGTCTGATCTTTTTGAAAATTCTCTTCTAGGTAAAGGAGCGGGGGTTACATTTTCCCAATAACTTTTACCGTCAACGTGTAACCATGATGATGTTCCTTCGTATCTGGGACTGTCATCAACCTGAAAAACCTTTTGCGTCCACTGTCCTTTTACATCCTTTTTGTCCATATTGATAAAAGACCATTTATCATTCTTATCATAGATGTATAAATCTGTATTTTGATACAGCCAATCTTGTCTCCAATGTTTTATTATGGTAGGAAACTGTTTACTGCCAACAATAAGTAGATGTTGGATAGAGATTTTATTTTTTTCATCAACAACTAATTGACCCCACTCAAGTCCACCGGACTTATATGTTTTTGATTTTATATAATCTTCATCCTCTGAAAAAACAAATGTTTCAGCAAAATTAAAATCAATTTTAAAACATCCGCACATTGATTTAATAGATTGAATATCTTTTGATTTTTTGGATTGAGAATAATTGATAATGCACGTCATAACGCACAAAAATGTTAGAGTTAAAACCTTCTTCATAACAATATTATTTTGAAAGGTTCTAAATTATAAAAATGTTTATGATTTATTAGATGTTTTGATGATTATTTTTAAAAATTGATATCTTTAAATAATGATTATAACAAAGGGCTTAAAGTTTAAGTATAATGATCAAGCATCTTTTAGCTTTCCTGATATTAGATTGGCTAAAAATGAGAATCTACTAATCATTGGAAACTCTGGGATAGGAAAAACCACCTTGTTACACTTACTTGCTGGTTTGCTTAAATCCAATTCAGGACTAATCAATTTATATGAACAGGATATTAATAATTTAACTCAGTACAAAATGGATAAGTTTAGAGGTCAAAATATTGGTATTGTATTTCAGAAACCACATTTTGTTAATTCACTAACTGTAAAAGAGAATCTTCAGCTTGCACAATATTTGGGCAAAAAAGAGGATAAAAATAGGATTATTGATATTTTATCAAATCTGGATATTTTAGATAAGAAAAATAAAAAGCCTAAAAAATTAAGTCAAGGTGAAAAACAAAGAGCATCAATAGCAATGGCAATTGTTAATTATCCAAAATTAATTTTGGCAGATGAACCAACATCAAGCTTAGATGATGAAAACTGTGAAAGAGTTATTAGACTTTTAAAAAAACAAGCTTCTGAATTTAAAGCACAACTAATCGTAATAACTCACGATAATCGATTAAAAAAACATTTTAAAAAATCTATTAAGCTTTGAATATATTTAAGTTAAGTATAAAGAATATTGTAAGTAAACCCTTAAACTCAATATTAAGTTTGGCATTATTAATATTTGGGATTGGGATAATTTCTTTGATGTTACAATTGAATAGCTTAATCAAGACTCAGATGGATAATAACTTAAAGGGAATTGATATGGTCGTTGGTGCAAAAGGAAGTCCATTACAACTTATTCTATCTGCGGTTTATCATATTGATTCTCCAACAGGTAATATTTCTTTAGAAGATGCAAAAAAAATAAAAAATAATAGAATGGTTGGTTCAAGTATTGATTTGCTTTATGGTGATAATTATAAAGGATATAGGATAGTTGGTACTGAAAAAAAATTTCTTGATTTATATAATGCAAAAATTAAGGAAGGAAAGAAATGGAATGAACCCTTTGAGGTGGTGGTTGGATCAAAAATATATTCAAAACTCAATATAAAGATTGATGATGAGCTTGTGAGTTCTCACGGACTAAGAGAAACTGGTGAACCACATACAGACCGATTGTTTAAAGTTGTTGGATTATTGGAGCCCTCAAATTCAGTAATTGATCAACTCATAGTTACATCTCCTCTAAGTATTTGGGAT
>TARA_B100001057_G_scaffold251948_1_pt1 | contig 12380 bp, 12 predicted proteins | sample TARA_B100001057 | Tara Oceans TARA_B100001057 (sample SAMEA2621839) | marine metagenome | biome: marine biome (ENVO:00000447); feature: surface water layer (ENVO:00002042); material: "saline water (ENVO:00002010), including plankton (ENVO:xxxxxxxx)" | depth 5 m | reverse complement strand
TTAAATTTGTACATGCTTCATTCAATGACAGGTTATGGGTCAACCTCTTTAAATATTCAAGATTTTGAAATTAATATTGAATTAAAGTCATTAAATAGTAGGTATTTTGATTCTAAGATTTCCATACCATCATCGCTGTCAAGTATAGAGTTGGAGGTTAATAATATTTTAAAAAAGAAACTATTCAGAGGAAAGGTAGATCTTAATATAAAGTTTATGGGTTTAAAAAGTGAATCAATCAGTTTTAATGAAAAAGTTATTAAAAATTATATTGATGATTTAAATAAGATTTCTGATTTTGATAGTTCACAAATTTTAAAATCTGTCCTATCACTTCCAAATTCAATTGAAAAAGGGCGCATTGACCTTGCTAATGAAGAATTAAATAAAATAATTGAAGCAGTGCAATTTGTAATTGAAGAAACAATCTCTTTCAGGACTAAAGAGGGAAATAATATTTTAAAAGATATAAAAAATAATATCGAAATATTGGAAAATTTATCTGAAATAATTGAAAAAAACAGCCAAGCTCATAAAATTTCAATTAAAAATGATTTAGAAAACAAAGCAAAGAGTATTAACATTGAAAACGATTATGGAAGATTTGAACAAGAACTATTTTACTATTTAGAGAAAATGGATATTAATGAGGAAATTATAAGATTAAGAAGTCATTTTAAGTTTTTTAGTGAACTAATAAATAATGAACATAATGAAAAAGGAAAAAAATTAGGATTTATATGTCAAGAGATTGGAAGGGAAATTAATACAATTGGCTCAAAATGTAATAATTCAATAATTCAAAATAGTGTAGTTGAAATGAAATCTTCTTTAGAAAAAATAAGAGAGCAGACTTTAAATATATTGTAGTGAAAGGTAAGGTAATTATTTTATGTGCACCCTCTGGAAGCGGTAAGACTACTTTGGCTAAATTTTTAATAAATATGGAAAAGTTCAATCTGAAATTTTCTGTATCTGCAACAACTAGAAAAAAAAGAATTAGTGAAAAAAATAATATTGATTATCATTTTATTTCACCCATAATCTTCAAAAATAAAATTAAGGATAATGAATTTATTGAGTTCGAGAAAGTATATGATGGAGTATTTTATGGAACATTGAAATCAGAAGTTGAGAGTTTAATCAATAATTATAATATAATTTTTGATGTTGATGTGGCTGGTGCAGAAAGTTTAAAAAAATATTTTTCTGGTAAATCAATCTCAATTTTTATTAAGCCACCAAGTATTGATGAATTAAATAACAGATTAGAGAAAAGAGGATTAAATACAAAAAATGACCTTGAGGAGAGATTAAAAAAAGCCAAAAAAGAAATGTTAATGAGCGAAGCTTTTGATTATACTATAGTCAATGATAATTTGGAAATAGCCAAAAAAAAGATTTATGATTTGGTTGAGAATTTTTTAAGTAATTAATGAAAAAAATAGGTCTATTCTTTGGAACTTTCGATCCAATTCATATTGGTCATGAAAAGATTGCAAAATATTTTTTAGAAAAATATTTTGATAAAATTTGGCTTATTATTACACCTCAAAACCCAGATAAAATCACTGAGAATCTAACTGATGAGTCGATTAGGTTAGATATGGCAAAAATCTTTTGTCAGAATTTAGAAAATATAAGTTTTTCTGATATTGAGTATAATTTACCTAAACCTAACTACACCGCTGATACTTTCGTAAATATTAAAAAAAAATACCCTAAATATAATTTCAGTATAATCATCGGAGAGGATAATTTAGTTGGATTAGAAAAATGGAAAAATTATGAAAAAATATTAGAGGATAAAATATATGTTTATCCAAGAGTAAGCAATGCTTTCAATGCAAAACTAAAAAACCATAAGTCTGTGGTATATTCAGATGCACCAGTAATGCAGATATCATCTAGTATGGTTAGGGAAAAAATTAGAAATAATCAGAAATATTCAATGCTTTTACCTAAAATTATTTCAGAATTTATTTCTAAAAATAAATTGTACCTCTAATTTTTTGTTAAATTTTTAACCATTATTTAACACTTAATAATTTTTTTTTTTAATAGTATTGTTCCCCCTTAAAAAATTTATTATGGATGAAAGTAAAGTAGATATAAGTGCAATAAATGAAAAAATTAAAAAAGAAAGCTCATTTATCGATCTTTTAATACCAGAGGTTAATAAAGTAATTATTGGTCAAAAATATATGATACAAAGATTACTTATTGCTTTACTAGGAAAAGGTCATATTCTTCTTGAAGGAGTACCAGGCTTAGCTAAAACATTAGCAATCAACACACTCAGCCAAGCAGTAAAAGGCTCATTTAGTAGAGTTCAATTTACACCCGACCTATTACCTGCCGACGTTATTGGAACAATGATTTACAATATGAAAGAGAATGATTTTTCTATAAAGAAAGGTCCAATCTTTGCAAATTTTGTTTTAGCTGATGAAATCAATAGAGCTCCTGCTAAAGTACAATCAGCTCTTTTAGAAGCTATGCAAGAAAAACAAGTTACTATTGGTGATAATACTTTTAAGTTACAACTTCCCTTCTTAGTTATGGCGACACAAAATCCCATTGAGCAAGAGGGAACATATCCATTACCTGAAGCTCAAATGGATAGATTTATGTTAAAATGTGTAATTGATTATCCTGAATTTGATGATGAACAACAGATCATGAGGTATAATATAAATGAATCTTTTCAAAAAGTTAAACCAGTTGTCGCCATAAAAGAGATATTAAAGGCTCAAGAATCTGTAAAGGATGTGTACATGGATGAGAAAATTGAGAAGTATATATTGAAACTAATTTTCGCAACCAGATTTCCAGAAAAAAATAATTTATCAGATTTAAAATCACTAATTGACTTTGGATCGTCCCCTAGAGGAAGTATAAACTTAGCATTAGCGGCAAAATGTAATGCTTTCATTGAAAGAAGAGGATATGTTATTCCTGAGGATATTCGCGCTGTGATACATGACGTTCTAAGACACCGTATCGGACTAACTTATGAAGCTGAGGCAGAAAATATTAGTTCGGAGGATATTATTAGCAAGGTTGTAAATTCAGTTGAAGTACCATAAATTCCTAAAATTGGAAGCAAAAGATTTATTAAAAAAAGTCAGAAAAATTGAGATAAAGACAAAGAAACTTTCTAACAATTTATTTGGAGGAGAGTATCACAGTGCCTTCAAGGGTAGAGGCATGACCTTCAGTGAGGTTAGAGGCTATGAGTTTGGGGATGATGTTCGTTCAATTGATTGGAATGTAACTGCAAGATATAATCAGCCATTTGTAAAGGTTTTTGAAGAGGAGAGAGAGCTTACATTGATGCTTATAGTTGATATTAGTGGCTCAAAATTTTTTGGAACTAATTCTCAATTAAAAAAAGATATAGTTACTGAAATTTCTGCAACACTAGCATTTTCAGCAATTCAGAATAATGATAAGGTGGGCCTAATTCTATTTTCTGATGAGGTTGAGCTTTACATATCACCAAGCAAAGGAAAAACGCATATCCTTAGAATTATTAGAGAATTAATTGAATTTAAACCCAAGAGTTCTAAAACAGATATTTCAGTTGCTCTTAAATTTTTTTCAAATATCGTAAGAAAAAAATCTATTGCATTCATTATATCTGATTTTGATTCTCCTGAATATTCAAAAGCTCTTTCATTTACAAGCAAAAAACATGATATAACAGGAATTAGAATTTTTGATCGATTTGATGATGAAATTCCTAATATAGGTTTTATTCCAATGATTGATCAAGAATCATTACAAGTCAAGTATGTTGATACTGAATCAAAAAATGTAAGAGCCGAGTATCAAGCAAAAAGTCTTTTAAGAAAAAATGAATTTGAAAAATTATTTAAGAAAAATGGTGCTGGTATTATAAGTTGCAGAACAGATGAAAGTTACGTCAAATTATTGCTTAGATATTTTAAAAATCGTGTTTAAACTAACCTACATATTTATTTTAATTTTTTTTCAAATTAATTTGGCACAAGATGAGCAAATTAATGTGTTTGCCGTAATTGATACTTCATCAATAAAAATTGGAGAGCAATTTAATTACACAATTCAAGCAGAATCAGAAAATATTAATGGTATTTATTTTCCTAAAAAATTTGATTTTAGTCCATTTGAAATTGCTAAGGAGTTTTCTTTGGATACTACCTTTTTCAAAGGAAAAAAAATATTGAGTAAAAAGTTTAATCTCACAAAATTTGATGAAGGCTCCTTTGTTATTTTACCACAAAAAATATTATTTAATAATAAAGAATATTATACACAACCTTTTCCTATTGATGTATTCACAATTAAAGTGGATACTGTTTCTAAGAAATTTTTTGATATTAGACCAATTGCAACAGTAACAGAAACTAAAATACCTATTAAAAAATACATATTTTCATTATTGATTTTAGTACTTGGAATTATTATTATTTACATGATTTACAAAAAGTTTAAAAATCATGTTATTGATAAAAATATTTTCAAAACCCCATATGAAAATGCGATTATTCAGCTTGATCATCTAGAAAATCAAAATATTAACGTAAATAAAGATCCAAAATTTTATTATTCAAGGCTCACAGAAATTGCAAAAGATTATTTAGAAAACGATATAAATATTTCTGCTTTGGAAAGCACAACAACTCAATTAATTGAAAAAATAAATTTGTTTAATAACTCAAATAAAATAAATATTTCAAATGAAACACTTGATGGTTTTAAAAAAATATTAAATAATGCAGATCTAGTAAAATTTGCCAAACATATTCCAAAAAAAGAAATTCTATTAGCAGATAACAGGGATTTAAAGTTATTTATAGTTAATACAAAAAAATCAATACCTAACAATATTCAACAAGAGAATGAGCAGAAAAAAATTATGGAGTCAAGATTTAACAGAATTGTAAAAAAGAGAAAAGTTAAGTATGTTTTTGCTTCATTATCAGTCTTATTTATGACCATAATGTCCTTCATTATTTTACTTTTTGGAATACCAAAATTTGATACAATCTTTACCTTTAATAGTAATAAAAAATTATTTAAAAAAGATTGGATTACTAGCGTTTATACTCCATTAAATCTAAGTATGGAATCACCAGATGTTTTACTTAGGCTACAAGATTCAGTAAAAAATAAGTTACGCTTCACTTCTTCAAATAAGAATTTTGAAATTAACTTAACCACTAATTTGAGTAATCAAAATGCTGATATTATTAGTGATTTGCTTAATGATTTTAAGAAAAGAGGATTTCAAAATATTATAACGAAAACAGATGAGTTTGAAACAATTGGTGGTGATAAAGGAATAAAAATATTTGGATCTTTTGATGACAAGAAATCAGAATCCAAAAAAAATTACATAGCAATTTTATTCTTAAATGATAAATACTCTGTTCAATTAGAAATCATATATCTGCGAAATGAAAAGAATTTAGAAGATGCAGCAGATAAAATTATAAGTTCTCTAAAATTTATTAAATCATGAAGGATGTTGTTTTCCATAATCCGGAGTTTTTGTGGTTACTATTAATTATACCTGTGCTGGGATTATACTATTATAAGTTCAATAAATTACGTACAGGATCATTCAAAATATCATCTACTAATAATTTTAAAATAGGTATTAAGTCTAGGATTTATCCTTTCATTGATTTAATTAGACTAGTTATTATTTTTTTTATTGTTATAGCTGTTTCTCGACCACAACAAATTAGTAATTCTATTAGAACAAAAACTACCAGTGGTATTGATATTGTTATAGCAGTCGATATTTCGTCAAGTATGCTTGCTCAAGATTTAAAACCAAATAGGTTAGAAGCTTTAAAAAAAGTTGCTTCAGAGTTTATTGATGAGAGAGTTAATGATAGAATTGGCTTGGTGATTTATGCTGGTGAAAGTTATACAAAGACACCCGTGACATCTGATAAATCAATTATAATTAACTCTTTAAAAGATATTGTTTTTGATGGTATAATTCAAGATGGTACAGCAATAGGTATGGGCTTGGCAACATCTGTAAATAGATTAAAAGAAAGTAAAGCTAAAAGTAAGGTTATAATTTTAATGACAGATGGTGTAAATAACTCAGGATTTATTGACCCATCAACTGCTGCAGATTTAGCTTCAAGTTTTGGAGTGAAAACCTACACTATAGGTTTGGGAACAAACGGAAATGCTTTGGCACCCGTCGCCCTAAATTCGGATGGATCTTTCCGATTCGGTTTAACCAAAGTTGAAATTGATGAGGAACTTTTAAAGTCAATAGCAAATAAGACAGGTGGTTTATATTTTAGAGCTACAAACAATAAGAGCCTAGTGGATATTTATAATGAAATTAACAAATTAGAAAAAACAGAAATTGAAGAAATCAGATATTCCGATGCTCAAGAAAAATACAGGTTTTTTGTATTAATTGCTTTAGGCTTAATATTTGTTGAATTTATTTTTAAAAAAATATTTTTTAAAACTATTGTATAATGTATCAATTAGAGGAAACATTTTATTTTTATTTTTTGTTAATCATTCCAATATTATTAATGGTTTTTATTTACAATAAAAGTTGGCAACAAAAAACTAGAAAAAAATATTTTAGTATAAAATCATTTGAATTTTTAAATCCAGAATTTTCACCATCCAAGGTAAATCTTAAATCTATTATTATTTTTTTTACAATTATTTTTTTAGTGATTGGTTTAGTGAATCCTAAAGTAGGCACGGAGCTTAAGACAGTCAAAAGAGAGGGAGTCGATATAGTTTTTGCTGTAGATGTGTCTAAAAGTATGTTAGCTGAGGACATCGCACCAAATAGAATCTCAAAAGCAAAAAGGTTAGTATCAGAACTAATAAATAAACTTGCATCTGACCGTGTTGGTATTATTGCTTACGCTTCAACTGCAGTGCCCGTACTACCAATAACAACTGATTTTAACTCTGCTAAAATGTTTTTGGAAATCTTAAATACGGAAATGCTTTCTTCACAAGGCACATCGATTATTGAGGCAATTGAACTTTCCAAAGGATACTTTGATGATGATAATCAGACTAATAGAGTATTATGTATTCTCAGTGATGGTGAAGACCATGATTTTGATGAAGAACAATTAATTTCATCCATTGATAAAAGTAATATTTTAATATATACAATTGGTTTGGGATCTTTGAAAGGAGCACCTATCCCTATTAAAGAAAACAATATTATAAATGCATATAAAAAAAATCAAAAAGGCGAAACTGTTATCAGCAGATTAAATGAAAATTTACTTAAAAAAATATCAAATAATGCAAATGGAATGTATTTTAAAGGAGACATAACAGTTGATGTTGTTTCAAAAATTATTAATCAGCTAAAAGAAATGGATAAAAGGGAATTTGAATCAAAGGAATTCATTTCATTCAAAGATCAATTCCAATGGTTTCTTGGATTTGCTTTACTATTGCTTTTTATTGATACTATAATTTTTGACAAGAAAACAAAATGGTTCAACAAATTAAATTTATTTAATGAAAATCGTTAAAATATTAATATTTATAATTCTGTATTCAAAGATGTTTTTTGCCCAAGATGAAAACAACATCAAGTCAAATAATTTTCTTTTCGATGGAAATGTTGAGTTCAAAAATAATAAATTTCCCATGGCTGAGTACAACTATAGAAAAGCTTATTCTATTGATTCTTTAAATAGTCAAGCACCATATAACTTAGCTAATTCTCTATATAAAAATAATTTTCCTAGTCAGGCAAGGTATAATTACATAAAATCATTAGAAAATCTAAAATCAAAAGATGAAAAATATAAAGCATTCCACAATTTAGGTAATACATACATGAAAGAAAAGGATTATAAAAATGCTGTCGGTAGTTATAAAAACGCATTACTTAATAATCCTGATGATGATGAAACAAGGTATAATTATGTTTTGGCTAAAGAGCTGTTGAAGAAACAAAATAATAAACAAGAAAATAAAAAAAATAATAAGGATAAAAATAAAAAAGAAGATAAAGAAAAGAAGGAAAATGACAATAGTGTAGAAGACGGAAAAAATCAGAAAAATGATAAGGATAAAGAAAATAATGAAAATAAATCAAGACAAAAAGAGAAGCCAAATAAACAAAAAATTTCACCTGAACAGCTAAAAATGATACTTGAGGCTATGAGTAAAGAAGAAAAAAAGGTAAGAGAAAAAATAAATAAGAAAAAGTTTAAAGGCACTCCAAAATCAAATAAAAAAGATTGGTAGCATGAATTTAAAATTAATTACAGTATTTCTTTTATTATGTTCCACAACTTTTTTTGGACAGATTAAATTTGAAGCAGTTGTTAGTAAAAACAAACTCGGTTTAAATGAAAATCTCAGAGTTGATTTCAAAATGAATGATGATGGAGACAACTTTACACCACCAAATTTTAATGGTTTCAATATTGTGGGTGGACCTAATCAATCTGTTAGTAACAATTGGATAAATGGTGCCAGAACATTTTCCAAAACATATACGTACTTTTTATCACCAAAAGAAAGAGGAAGGTTTATAATTGGTCAGGCATCAATTGAAATCGATGGAGATATTTATAAAACATCTACTGTGGAGATTCAAGTTACTGAAGCCGTTGACTCATCTGCATCACCACAATCAAATGATAAATTAATAAAAGACGATGTTGAACTTGTTATTGAAGTTTCGAAAAATAATCCATATTTAAATGAGCCAATACTTATTGTTTATAAATTGTTTTTTAGCCCTGAAATTAATATTAGAAATTTAGGAGAAATTGATTCACCAAATTTTAAAAATTTTTGGTCTCAAAAAATAGATATTCCAAGACTTGAGATTAAAAGATCATCATTTAAAGGAAAAAGTTTCAACTATGTAGAATGGAAAAAAACATTATTATATCCGCAAAAAGTTGGTGCTATTGAAATTAATCCGATGACATTAGACGTCTCAATTGATACACCTACGAATAGAAGAGATTTTTTTGGAAATGTAATTTATAATCAAACTTCAAATAAAGTCTCATCAAAAAATAAAGTTATTAACGTTAAGCCGTTACCAGATCAGGGTAGGCCGAAGGATTTTTCGGGTGCTGTTGGAAATTTCAATATATCTTTAAACTCAAATAAAAATGAATTAAAAGCAACAGAATCATTTCAATTGGATTTAAAAGTTTCTGGAACAGGAAATTTAAAATTATTTTCTCTTCCAGATTTAACAGTACCATCATCATTGGAAAAATATGACCCTGAGTATAAAGAAAATGTAAAAGTAAGTGCTTCTGGGATGAATGGAAGCATATTAAATTCTTATACTATCGTGCCTCAATTTCAGGGTAAATATCCCATACCACAAATCAAGTTTACTTACTTTAATCCGTCTGCAAAAAAATACATGACTATTTTTACAAAAGAAAAAATCATTGATGTTTTTGAAGGACCAAAACTGTCAAATTCTGATACAAATACTAATCTTCAAAGAACTATACCAAAAAATTCACTACAATTCAATTTTATTGATTTGAGTTCTGAATTCTTTGAAATTGATAAAAAAGTTTTTCAATTAGATAAGATAATCTACTATATACTTTTGTTTCCTTTTCTTATAATTATTTTAAGTTTTACATATATAAGATTCAGTTCTAAAATGAATTCAGAAAGCAAAATTGATAATGAAAAATCAAAAAGAATGGCATACAATTTTTTAAAAGATGCTAAAAAAGATATCGATAACACAGATTTATTTTACATTTCACTTGAAAAAGCATTATTTAATTTTTTAAAGTCCAGATTTAATTTTCAAACTTTTGAGTTTTCTAAAGAAAACGTAAAAACTAAGCTTACAGAATTGGGTGTTGATAGCCATAACATAGATATGTTGATTGATTTACTTAAAAGTTGTGAATATTCTAGGTATACGCCAATTACACCAAAAGATATGAGTATGGATTATGACAAAGCAGTTAGAATAATTTCCAATTTAGAAAAATTATGAATTTAGATAAAATTAAACTTTTTATAATTCTATTTTCCTCAATTTTATATGGGCAAAACAATGATTTTTTTGATAAAGCCAATGAACTTTATAATGAAGGTAAGTATTATGATGCTATTGAAAACTATAATTTAATATTAGATGACGGAAAGCATTCTCAAGAACTCTACTACAACTTGGGTAATTCTTATTATAAGTTAAATGACATTGCAAATTCTATATTTTATTTTGAGAAAGGACTAATTTTAAATCCTAATAATGAAAAAATAATTAATAATTTGGCATATGCTCAAAATATGCTAATTGATAAAATTGAACCTTTGCCAAAAAATCAAATTTTATCTTTTTTCAATGATTTAGTTAATTTTGTTAGCTATGAAAGTTGGCAAATCATTTACATATTTTTTGAATATTTAGCTTTGATATTTTTTCTTTTATATCTATTTAGCTTAGAAAGTACGAGGAAAAAAACTTTTTTTATAATCTCATCTATCTGTATATTTTTATTTTTTTCGACAATTTTATTAGCAGATTTTTCTAAAAATAATTATCGAAATAACAACCCTGCAATTATTTTCGATAAACAAGTTGAATTAAGGTTGGAACCCAATTTGAGATCTGAAGTTGTAAATACCCTGCACGAAGGAACTAAATTAAATGTTACAGAAAGTATTAATGAATGGAGTGAAGTAAAACTAAGTAATGGAAATAAAGGGTGGTTAACTACATCCTCCTTTAGGTTAATTAAATAATTAAGGACTTATTATTCAAAAACTCAATAAAAAAATCTCCAAATTTAACTATAATCGGATATAACTTACTTTCATATGATTTATCAGCTGGTATTAACTGTAAATCCAAAAGATCAGAAAAATAATTAATTACAACAAATACCGAAACAATTATTATCAAGAATTTTAAAGAGCTAAATAATCCACCTAGAAACCTGTTCATTGTGCTTAACGAAATATATTTTATAAATTTTGTCAGTGATTTTCCTGCTGTTGTAAATAAAAAAGAGGTAATAATAAACAGTAAAATAAAACTAAGGATATTTAAAAGTTTTGGATCAATATCTAAATAGACATCTATAATTCCAGAAAGTTTATCCGAATAACTATATGAAATTAGAGAACCAATTAAAAGCCCTAAAAATGATGCTATTTCGTTTACGAGACCATTGGAAAAACCTTTGATAAATGCATAAACAAGAATTGCTAAAATAATTAAATCAATATAAATCAAAATTTAAACTATATTTTTATGTTAGTGTAAATTTATAACTAAAATGGAATACTTTACAGATTTAGGTTATTTAGGATTGTTTATATCTTGTTTTTTAGCTGCAACTTTTATTATTCCTTTTAGTCCAGAGCTTATCCTTGGTGTTCTAATTGCTAAAGGCTTTAATTTACAATTAACAGTAATAATAGCAACTTTAGGTAATTGGATGGGTGGTATGACCTCTTACTATATTGGTCGTATTGGTGATTGGAAAAAAATTGAAAAATATTTTAAAATAAAAAAAGAAAAGGTCTTTGTCTTTAAATTAAAAATTGATAAGTGGGGCAGTGTTCTAGCTTTTTTTACTTGGTTTCCTTTGGGGGGAGATATTTTGGCATTAAGTTTAGGTTTTTTTAAGGTAGACCCTTATAAAATTTCATTATGGATGCTTTTAGGTAAGTTTTTTAGATTTGTAATTTCAGCAATTGTTATTTATTATGGGATTGACCTTATCAGGTTTTGGTGAATTTGTGTAATCTGATTTAATTAAGATAACTTAGCAGTGTAAATGAAAAAAGAAATAAATAATCATATTGAAAATGTAGAAAGTATTAAAATTAATAATACTGATGAGCTTGAAAAGTTTAGGCTAAAATATATTTCAAAAAAAGGGATTATTCCTCATCTGTTTTCTCAATTAAAAAATATTTCTAGTGCTGAAAAAAAAGAAATAGGACTAAAAATTAATATACTTAAAAATAAGGTAAATAATATTTTAAATAATCAAAAGGAAAAATTTACAATTAAGGCTAATCCTCAAGATTTTGAAGATTTAACAAAACCTGCAGAATTTTTAAAACTTGGTTCTAGGCATCCAATTTCCATCGTTAAAAATAAAATCATTGATATTTTTTCAAAAATAGGTTTTGATATTTCAGAGGGCCCTGAAATTGAAGATGACTGGCATAATTTTACAGCTTTAAATTTACCTGAACATCATCCTGCTAGAGATATGCAAGACACATTCTATTTAAATAAAAATCCTGACTGGTTGTTAAGAACTCATACCTCATCTGTTCAAATTCGACATATGGAAAATAATCAACCCCCAATTAGAACTATTTCACCTGGACGAGTTTATAGAAAT
>TARA_B100001057_G_scaffold42754_2_pt1 | contig 12384 bp, 10 predicted proteins | sample TARA_B100001057 | Tara Oceans TARA_B100001057 (sample SAMEA2621839) | marine metagenome | biome: marine biome (ENVO:00000447); feature: surface water layer (ENVO:00002042); material: "saline water (ENVO:00002010), including plankton (ENVO:xxxxxxxx)" | depth 5 m | reverse complement strand
GTTGTTTGAGATAACCAACTTCCATCAACCATGAGCGACATTGAACCTACTTCGTTGGAACAACGGGCCAAAGATCTCAAGATTGAGGCGCAATTCAGGCACGATGGCGTTTACTTGACCGGACCCGACCGGATAGAATTGCTGTCCGACGAGTTGCCTGACTCAAGCTTTGACGGCGAAAGTTTTTTGCTCGCAAGCTTTGGCAATTGTCGTTGCGCATCGGATGCGAAGGCGATCCGTCAGTTCGACGCCCATGCCAGAGTTCCTTCCGGAGTCGACCAGGTCGCCTTGGGTCACGAAACATTGCAATTGATTCTGGAGGCCCCGGCTGATTCTCCTTTTGACCGTGGTGACGTCGTGGTCATTACTCCCGGTCATGCCAGTGAACCGATCGATCCTCTCTCCTTCGAGCCCCAGAAAGAAGGCGTGCTTGCCGCCCTGGGTTACTCCTACAGATACTTGGGAGGGCTGAGGAGGTTCAATGCCGTACCTGCAAAGGCTCCTGTTTTCGTAAAGGCGCAAGGGTTCGGCAACCTGTTCAACAAGGTGACCCCCAAGAAGGACACAAGCTTGATCTCGCTTGCTCATGCCGAACCTTTTGCTTGCAACTACGGTACGAATAAACACGTCTTTGTGATTGGAGAGGGTGGGGGATTCAAGTACGGAGTACCCCCTCGCTCCGTATTGGCCTACCTTTCGGGAACGGCGAGGATGGCGATGATCAATTTGACCATCGTGGCCAGCGTGCCCGACGAAGAATTGCCCCGTGTAGTTTACGTTACGGGTTCTCAGGCCAAGCTTGATCAGATGGACGAATACGCTCTCGTGAAGGATTTGCGCCAGAGGGGAACGAAGGTCATTCTCATTGACCGGAAAGATCCGGCGATCATCGAAAAATTGACCGAGCATGGAAAATCGGACGTCGTATGGACCAACTACGCATCTTCGGAAACCTATGACCAAGCCGTTTCGATTTTGGCCGATGGTGGCAACTTGAACAACTATGCGGGTGCCGTTGATCCCGATCTTTTGATTCGAATGCCCGTAGGTAAAGCGAGCGAATTCCCATCCCTTGAAGAAGAAGCCCGTGGGCAAGTGGACGCGATGCATCATAACCTCGGCCCGAATGATCCCAAACGCTTTCGTGGCTTGGCTCGTGATCCGCGAGTGGCCTTGATCGGATTCGAGCCCGGAAGCGACCGTGAGAAGGCATATTTGGAACTGATACCCAAGGGAAGCTCTGTGTTTCTTTCCTCCCCGGAAACCCTTTCATCTGATTTCAAGCCCTTGGACGAGGAGGAACTCATTACCGATTTGTTCATCGCCGGACCACCTGATGAAGCTAAGCGTTCATACTCTCAATTGGAGACGAGGCTTGCCCGCAGCGCCGCGGTGAATTTCGTCGATGGTGATTTGCTTGTCCCGATCCGATCGCGGCAAGCGCATTATGTTTCGCGTCACCAGATATGCGGGGAAAACGTCCCGTGGCACATGACGAATACTTCGGAACCACATTCCGACGACATGGTGGAACAGGCGAGTAATCCGGTTAGTTTCGATTGGATGGTCAAAGGTGTTTGTGGATTGCGGTCCGTGACTGAGATGATGGGGGAGGTCGAGCGGGATCAACCCTTTGGCTCTTTTTTTGCCTTCACAGAATTACCTGATTTGCCTTACGTGGAAGCCACCTCTTCTTCTTTCCGCTCTGCGGCCCAGAAGGCTAGTGGGCTTGTTCGTCAATCTTTGATCGAAGCAGCTGATGAACTCGAGGTAAACGAAGACACCTGGTCCCGTAAAGTCGAGCAAGCGCTTTATCGTGGGTATGGTGTACCTTATCCCTTGAATCTCGCATAACCTAAAATAACCAATAGAGGATCTGTTCATGAGTTGGACGAATTTGGAAGACAAAGTTGTAATTGTAACGGGCGGAGCGGCAGGGATCGGACTTGCCGTGACCAAGGGTTTCGTCGAAGTCGGAGCGAAGGTCATGATTGCCGATTTCGCAGAAGAAGTTGGAGCTCGAGCGGTGGAGGAAGCCAACCAGGCAGGCCACGGTGAAGCGGCTTTCGCCAAGTGCGACGTCACCTCGAAGGAGGACGTTGATTCTCTGATCAGCTTAACGGTTGAACGTTGGGGTACGGTTGATGCTTTGGTGAACAACGCAGGAATCAACGTACCGCGCCTCCTTGTGGATCCTGCCGGCAAAGAAGAATTGACTGAACAAATCTGGGACAAAGTTTTCGCGGTCAACGTGAAGGGTCAGTTCTTATGCGCACAAGCCGCGGCCCGTCAAATGCTTGCTGGAGGAAAGGGGGGAGTGATCATCAACATGTCATCCGAGTCCGGCATGGAAGGAAGCGAAGGACAAAGCGTTTATGCCGCCACCAAAGCCGCCAACCAAAACTTGACCCGTTCCTGGGCCAAGGAGTTGGGGAAAAACGGGATCCGTATCGTTGGGGTAGCTCCGGGTATAATGGAAACCACGAGCATGAGAAGCGATGCCTACGAAGAGTCTTTGGCTTATACCCGGGGGGTTTCGGTCGAGGAGTTACGATCCAACGATGGTTCCTCCATTCCTTTGGGGCGAAGTGGCAAGCTTTCGGAGGTATCGGATTTGGTTGTCTACTTGGTTTCCGATCGGGCTTCTTATCTGCACGGAACGACAGTCAACGTCTCCGGCGGAAAATCAAGAGGGTAGAAGTTGCTTACCAGGTAGTCACGCCTTTCGCCAAAATCAAGTTGGCGTAAATTCGCACGTCTCCCGTCATGACGACGGCAAAGGCTTTGCGCGTGCGGTCGTAAAAATCGTACTTGTCGACTTGGGCAATGGGAGAGGTTTCAGGATAGTGCTTCTTGACGATGTCGGCGTATCCGTCGTGTACCTTTTGATAATCAGCGGCAATGGTTGGGTTGGCTTTGTCTTCGGGCAAGGGGCCCATCATCATAACGGGTTGCTCGATTACGTGATCGAGCACGAAAAGAGGAAGAATCGCATCGAGCAGGTCGTCGATTCTCAATCCATCGGCCCGGATGATCGTATCGTTGCAACTTTCCCCGGGGAAATGAGCATCGCCGAAAATAATTTCGTCGTGGTGGCCCATGCGATAAAGGGTTTCAAGAAGTTGTGGACTAAGTAGAGGTGATATTCCGCGTAACATGATTCAATCACCTAATGAACGAGGCTGGCATAGTCAAGTAATGCGATTCTCCGAACTGGAAAAACACAAAAAAAAGCACCGCTTACACGATGCTTGAAAAGAGTTTCGGTCTTTCAACCTGCTTCCCTTCCTTTACGGGTAGTAATAGGTAGCTTTTGACGAAGGTGCAGACTTCCAATTGCGAATGTTCTTTTAATTGACTCTACTCTAATCCAAGTTTTGTGATCTGTCCAATATTCGGGAGTATTTTTTTTGATAATCGTAAAAATTGGAGTCTCAGGGAGCCAACAAAGCTTTAAAATGAGCGGTTGCGGCTTTGGCCAAGCCATCCAAGTCGTAGCCCCCTTCTAGTATCGATACGACCTTCCCTTCGCAATGCTCTTTGGCCAAGTCCACGATGAGCTTCGTCAAATCGGAAAAATCACGGTCTTCCAATCTGAATTGTCCAAGAGGATCGCCCTTGCGGGAGTCGAAACCAGCGGAAACCAAGATCAATTCGGGTCGGAATCCACCAATCTTTTTCAGGAGTTCCACCCCGAAGGCTCCTTCTACGATTTCACTTCTCCCTGAACCTGCAGGTAGAGGGCAATTGAGGGTATGCCCCAAGCCTTTCCCTTTTCCGGTTTCCTCTTTGTTCCCTGTGCCGGGGTACCAAGGAGCTTGGTGAGTGCTGAGAAAAAAGACGGAATCATCCTCGTAAAAGACGTCTTGTGTTCCGTTGCCGTGATGGACGTCCCAATCAACGATGAGAATTTTTCCAACCCCGTATTTTTTTTGGGCGTACCTTGCTGCAATTGCAACGTGATTGAAAACACAAAACCCCATGCCTTTGTTGGGTGTTGCATGATGACCGGGAGGGCGGGTCAGGCAAAAGGCTCGATTGAAGTCACCATCCATGACTTTGTCTACTGCTTGAAGAGAGCCGCCCGTGGCCCTTCGGGCGACCTCCCAGGATTCTTTGCAGACTTGTGTATCACCAGTGCTCAGAGTGGAAGACCCTCCGAGGATGTCTTTTTTGGCCTGAGCCAGGTAAGCGGAATCATGAACCAACGCCAAAGTTTCTTCCCTGCAGGGCTTTGGCGTGACCTTGAGGGTCCGGGGAAGCAAGCCCGCTTTTACGATTTCGCGGTAAACGTGGGATGCTCGTACGGGTTGTTCAGGATGACCCGATCCAGTCTCATGCTTCTCAAGAAACAAGTCAAAAACAAGACCGCACTTCATGATGGAGTCGGCCCGTCTTTGTTCACCTTTTAGGTCTTTGAGGTTTCAGGTTTTGGTGGGAGGTCAATCAACCGCTTTGTTTTTTGGATTCCGTCACCATGTCATGAAACGCCTTGAAAAGGTGATTGGCGTCGTTGGGTCCGGGTGAGGCCTCCGGGTGATATTGAACGGAAAAGACCGGTAAGTCTTTCATCCGAAGTCCGGAAACCGTTTGGTCGTTCAGGTTGTATTCGGTAACGATGGCCCCCATTTTTTCAAGCGCGTCCTTTTCCGATGCAAAGCCATGGTTTTGCGAAGTTATGGAAACGCGTTGCGACTCAACGTTTTTGACTGGTTGATTCGCTCCCCTGTGCCCGAATTTCAACTTGTAGGTCGATGCCCCTATGGCATGGGTTAAGATCTGGTGTCCAAGGCAGATTCCAAAGACAGGGTAATCCGTCATGAGCTGACGGACGGTTTCATGCGCATAATCCAAGGCCGAAGGATCACCGGGTCCGTTTGAAAGGAAAATAGCATCGGGTTGGTGGGACTTGGCTTCTTCTGCCGACGCGCCTGCGGGAAGGACGATCACTTCGAAACCATGTCTGCGCAGGTTTTGATAGATGGCTTTCTTGGCTCCATAGTCAAAGGCCACGAGACGATGGGTTTCCGAAAAAGCGGGCTCATGAGTCTTGAGGTCCGTCCCTTGAACGGTAAAAATTTGACTCTCCTCACCGGTTGGATCCCAAGTGAAGGACTCCTTGCAGGTCACCTCCTTGACGAAGTCCTGACCGACGATGCCTTCCCAATTCCGGGCTCGTTGCAAAGCTTCTTCGTCGGAAATGCCTTCCGTACTCAGGCATGCATTAAGGGCGCCGTGTACGCGAATTCTTTTGGTGATGGCACGAGTATCCACACCCTCTATTCCCGGAATCCCATTTTTTTTCAAGTATTCGTCAAGCGATCCGGTTGCCCTCCAATTGCTCACGACTGGACTTAACTCTCGAACGACGAAACCGGCGACCTTGGGACCTTTTGATTCCTCGTCTTCTTCGTTGACGCCGTAATTTCCTATTTGAGGAGTCGTCATAGTAACGATTTGCCCATAATAAGAAGGATCGGTGAGCGTTTCTTGATATCCGGTCATTGAGGTATTGAAAACTCCTTCCCCCTCGATCGTTGTCGAGGCTCCGAAAGGAAAACCTCGAAAGACACTTCCATCTTCCAATGCCAATACGGCGGTGCGTTGCTTACCTTGATTAATCATAAGATGGATAATGAGGTAGGGGTTCCCTTCCCGATTGGCAAACCAGATTTCTTCACAATCGAAGGTAAATTTTAAAAATAACGGATCTTTTGACCACGGAATGTTTGACTCGAGGTCCACCGATGAATACCGACTTTAAACTATGGAAGAAAAGAAAGTGGAATATGATCGGGAAAAAACCAACAACATAGCCCTTTTGAAGTGGTTGGACAAGATGGTTGAGATGTGCCAACCCCAATCCGTTCGTTGGTGCGACGGATCAAAGCAGGAATGGAAAGAACTCACCGATCTCATGGTCACGCAAGGGTCGATGATTCGCTTGGATAAGAAAAAGCGTCCCAATAGTTTTCTTGTACGATCAGATCCTCATGACGTGGCCCGGGTTGAGAGTAGGACCTTCATCTGCAGTTACGGAAAGGATGACGCGGGTGCGACCAATAACTGGCAGGAACCCAGAAAAATGAGGGCTAAGCTCAAGCGTTTGTTCAAAGGTTGCATGGAAGGCCGGGTAATGTACTTGATCCCATTCTGCATGGGGCCTTTGGGTTCCTCCCTTTCCCAGTTCGGTGTTCAAGTTACCGATTCCCCATATGTCGTATTGAATCTACAAATCATGACGAGGATGGGGCAAGCCGTGCTTGATCAACTAGGGGAGAAAGATTTTTTCGTTCCGTGTCTTCATTCGGTCGGTTTTCCGCTCAAAGATGGGGTGGAAGACGTTCCTTGGCCCTGCGACCCCGAGAATACCCATATTGTTCACTTCCCCGAACAGCGAACCATCGTTTCCTACGGAAGTGGATATGGAGGGAACGCCTTGCTTGGGAAGAAGTGTCTAGCCTTGCGTATTGCATCCTGTATGGCTCGGGATAACAAATGGATGGCCGAGCATATGCTGATCCTTGGCGTGGAAAGCCCGGATGGTGAGAAAACATACGTAGCGGGGGCTTTTCCGAGTGCTTGCGGAAAAACGAACATGGCCATGCTTATACCGCCCGAATCCATGAAAGGTTGGAAGGTCTCCACCGTTGGGGACGATATCGCGTGGCTAAAGCCCGATGCCAACGGAAGCCTTCGGGCGATCAACCCGGAAGCGGGCTTTTTCGGAGTTGCTCCGGGTACTTCATGGGAAACCAATCCCAATGCCATGGAATCAATGCGTGCAAATACCCTTTTCACCAACGTGGCATTGACTTCGGACGGGGATGTTTGGTGGGAGGGGCTTACTTCCCACCCTCCAGAGGGGCTCACCGATTGGCGGGGAGAAGAATGGTCTTCCGAATCCGAATCCCCGGCGGCTCATCCCAATGCTCGTTTCACTGCTCCAGCGTCGCAATGTCCAACCATCGATCCGGATTGGGAAAACCCGGACGGCGTGCCTGTTTCCGCCTTTATATTCGGCGGGCGGAGAATGTCGGACATCCCCTTGGTATACCAATCTTTCAATTGGAACCATGGGGTATATTTGGGTGCGACGTTGACTTCCGAAACCACAGCCGCAGCAGAGGGAGCTCTAGGGAATTTGAGACGAGATCCGATGGCGATGCTTCCTTTTTGCGGATACAACATGGGTGACTATTTCAGGCATTGGATCAGGATGGGCAAGCAGTTGGAAGAAAAGCCCCGTATTTTTCACGTTAATTGGTTTCGCAAGGATGAGAGCGGGAAATTTCTTTGGCCTGGCTTCAGTGAAAACATGAGAGTTTTGCGGTGGATCGTCGAACGCTCGAATGGAAGGGGACGGGCCCATGAAAACCCATTGGGATGGGTTCCCAAAAAAGGGGATCTCGACTGGTCGGGTCTCGATTTCTCAAATGAACAATGGGAAGAATTAATGTCGATTGATTCCGAAAAACTGAGGATGCAAACATTAAGGCATGAGGAATTGTTTCTTCAGTTGTCCGAATTCTTACCCAAGGAAATGCTCTTTGAGCGTGAGCTTTTGGTTTCGCGTCTCTAAGCCGGTTGGATTTCCGTCTCTTGTTTTTTTGACCAGCGGTAAAAGATTGATGAAAGAACTCCGACCGATACTGCCATGTTTGCCAGTTTCATAAGGACCCCACCGGTTTTTTGATCTTCCAAAGGAGAAAGGTTCATAACTCTTTCCGCATAGAAATAAGTCTCGTAGAGAACCTCTTCCGAAAAAGTAAGTACGGCGAAGATGGGCGTTTGGCCAAGCATTAGCGCTAAAATGTAAAGCATTTGTGGTCCGTAGCGAATAGGGGGCAACCGTTTGGATGGAGAGCAAATGGGCCACCACATTGCAATCGAGGTGACAAACATGGACAGATGCTCGGCCATGTGTAATGTTTTGTCTTTGAGAGCCGCCTCATAAAATACCCCGAAATGCCAAAAGGAGAAAACCAAAGTGAAAAGAAGCCCAGCGATAATCGGGTGAGTAAAAAAACCAAGAAATTTTTCTACAAGCGGATTAGTTTTCAAGAATCGGTCAAGCAAGGGTTGTGGAATACCGATAAGAAAAAACAGAGGACTCACATACATTAGTATGTTATGTTGGATCATGTGAGCAAAAAAAAGAAAGTTCTCTCCCAAGGGATCCAAGGGTGATCCAACGGCAAGGTAAAAACTGACTAATCCAAGATAAAACCAAAAAGTATGTCTTCCTGAGTAGGCTAGATTTGGGCAGATCTTTTCCCTGAATGGTCCGACTATAATGGCATAAAGCCAGGCAAAGAAAAGAATTCCGGCTACAAGAGCGGGTTCGGTGTGCCAGTGGGATAAATTGATGGGTGAGACTATCATCCCAAAATATTTTACTTTGCGCAGGGTGATGCTTGCAGAACTTAACCTAATTGCTCATTACGGTGTCCGTCCAATATGATTCCGATCTTACTTTAATGCGAAAATCTGTTGCAGAAGCCTCTTGGTCAAGCAGATAAACACAATCACCGACTATGTTTTCTTGTTCTGAATCCAAAACGCGCTCAAAGAAAACTAAACCGTCTTTCTTGGAATTAATTTCGATCAAATCACCATGAGAAACCTTCCAAGAAAATTGGTGGGGAATTTTGTTTGGTTTGATTACCGTCCAAACCAATCCCAATGAATCAATCGAATCTGAAAAAGTTTCAGTGGACCGGTGATCAAGATTAGCGACGAAAAACGAACCTTCGTGTGTCACGTAATCATCCTTTTTGTAGTCATGGCCTGGCTTCCATTCTTCCTTGATTATTTTAACTTCAAAAGCTGATATTTCCGGGTGCGTGTCGGCCATGTAAACGACCGCAAAAAAAGTGGCAAGTGCAATAACCAAACCCATGAGGAATAGAATCGTGTTAAGGATTTTGTCCCACCTTAAGTGCATGAACCACCAAATCACTCCGATAAACTTGATAATCGAGGTAGCAAACAACACCCCGATGATGTAAGAGCCTTCGAATGTCTCTATATAAATGATGACAACCTCGATACCGGTTATGGCGACTAGGATCATCGAAAGATTGAAAAAAGTGAAGAAACGGTTGCTTTCTTCTAACAAGGGATCATCCGAATGTCCGCTCATAGTTAGTGCTCTAGTTCGTGCAGGTTATTGACCGAAGACTTTTTAAAACGCATACTCCATTAAGTACACGACAGGAAATATGATGATCCATACGATATCAACAAAATGCCAATAAAGGCCACAACATTCAATGTCTATGGCGTCTGCGGTAGTCATCCTTCCGGTGAATGAGTAAAGAAGCCATCCTATAAGCCAAAAGACCCCGATCGCAACATGGGTTCCATGTGTTCCAGTAAGTACGTAAAAAGTAGATCCAAATACATGAGCCTCACCTTGATAAGTCGAAAGGGTCAATTCATGGCCTTCAAGGTAAACGAAGTGAGTGAACTCGTAAACTTGACAGGCAAGAAATATTGTACCAAATACAACAGTACCGAAAAGCATCCACCGCGTGCCGGTTAAATTTCCCTTGTGAATGGCCGATACTGCCAATGCCATGAAAAGAGAACTCGCCAAAAGGATGAATGTGCTGAAAGAGGTGAGTTCAATATCGAAGATATTACGAATATCCAAGGGAGTACCGTTAACTGTAGCGGAAATCTTGCGATATATCAGATGTGTCGAGATGAGTGTTCCGAAAAACATACAATCCGATCCCAAAAAGGCCCACATCAACACCTTTTTGTTTGGAATTCCTGTGCTTGTAGGTGGTTCGTGGTGGTCAAGGGCGTGTGTTGCAGCGTCGCTCATCGATAAACAATTTTTTTTAAGTTGCAGAGTACTTACTCATCTTCTTCCTTGGGGAATAAATGATAGCCACCGCCGCCTTCGACTGCCCACAAAATCACTCCAAGGATGAAAATAACTCCGCCAACGATCGCAACGGTATAATCTCGGACGACTTCTCCCGATTGATCCAAGGATAAATGAAAAAGCAATCCTAGAACCATAGTCAACAAACCTATACCGGAAAGAAGAGGGGTCCAAGAGCGGTCGGGCATGTGAACCCCATGGTCATCAAGGGGTGCTTTTTCCGAATGATTTTCGGGGGGCCCATAGTTGTTCTCCCAAGCTTGATCCCTTGCTTTAATTATGGGAGTACGGGCAAAGTTGTATTCTTTTACAGGAGATGAAAGTGTCCACTCGAGAGTCCTAGCATCCCAAGGGTTTTTGCCGGCGGGTTTGAGCTTTTTGGAACAAAAAGAATGGACGAATTGTAAAAAACCAATAAAGACACCTATTCCCAAGATGAAAGATCCGATTGTGGCAATTTGATTCCAAGTTTCAAAACCGTGACCTAAATTGTAGGTATGCGTTCGACGAGGTTGTCCAATCATTCCCAAGTAGTGCATGGGGAAAAAGGTTAAGTTGAAACCAATAAACATGAGAGTGAAGACAAATTTGCCAAGCGATTTGTTCATCATTTTGCCAGTTATCTTGGGAAGCCAAAAATAAAAGCCTGCAAACAGTCCGAATAAAGCCCCTCCTATCAATACGTAATGGAAGTGGGCTACAACGAAGTAAGTGTCCTGGTGTTGTGCATCGATAGGAACGGATGAATGCATGATGCCGGTAAATCCTCCGATCATGAACATGGTAATAAAACCAAGCGCGAATAGCATGGGAGGATCAAAGCGGATGCGTCCACCCCACATGGTTCCAATCCAATTGAAAATTTTGACCCCAGTCGGAATCGCAATGAGCATAGTTAAAATTGAAAACGCTGAAGTTGCAACAATCCCCATTCCTGTAGTAAACATGTGGTGACTCCAGACGGCGAATCCCATGAAGCCAATTATGGCGCCGGAAAATACAATCAAACCATACCCAAACAAAGGTTTGCGAGAAAATACTGGGATAATCTCCGAAACGATCCCCATTGCCGGAAGGATGAGAATATAGACTTCAGGGTGCCCAAATATCCAGAAAAGGTGCTGCCAGAGGTGAGGTTTGCCACCTTCGAGGAAATCAAAGAAATTAGTTCCGTATGAACGATCGAACATAAGTTCGGCCAAAGCGATGGCGATCGCGGGCAAAGCCAATATGAGGAGAAAGCTCACGAACAACGTCATCCATGTGAAAAGGGGCATTCTCATCATAGTCATGCCGGGAGCCCTCATGTTTATGATTGTAGTGATAAAATTGAAAGAGGCCAAAAGAGAAGCGATGCCGAGGACTTGAAGTGAAAAGATCCAAAAGTCGGGACCCATGTCCATAAGGACCTCGGCAAACCTGTTATCGGTGAGAGGTGCGTAGCCGAACCAACCAATGGCGGGTGCTCCGCCAGTGAAAAACCAACTTAAATTCAAGATGATTCCTCCAGCGATGAAACACCAAAGACTCAAAGTGTTCATGCGGGGAAATGCTACGTCGCGGGCCCCGATTTGGAGAGGCATCAAATAGTTAAAAAATGCAGCACTCATTGGCATGATCACCAAAAAGACCATGGTAGTTCCGTGCATTGTGAACATTTGGTTGTACTGACGATTTGAAAGAACTTCCATGTTGTGGCTCCAAAGCTGTGTGCGGATGAGCAAAGCTTCGAGTCCTCCGATCAAAAGAAAAGACAAAGAGGCTAAACCGTACATGAGCCCGATTTTTTTGTGATCGATTGTAGTGAGCCAGTTGACGATACCAGTAGTGTTCTGCCCTGGTCTGGGAAAAACTTTGCTGGATGTTTTAGTGTCGGTTTCGGGTGCGACGTACTTAACTGATTCGGTAGCCATATTTTCTGATTTTTAAGGTGTTTTGTTATGCTCCGTTAGCTTTGCTCGAGCAGGTAGGTAACCAATTGGTTTACCCTAACCTTCTTTTCCTCGTTGAGTAACCTTTTCTCTTCCTTCTTGAGAGGTGAGTCGTTTACTTCATCGATGGGAATGGGTTGAAAAGACCTCACGCCATGCTTGTCGTCAACGCCCTCTCCGTTCCACATAAGGTTTCCGAACTTGATGTCTTGAGAATTTTGCAACCATTTGATTAGGTTGGGCCTGTCGTTTCTCATCCAACCGGCTGCAAGCGAAGTTCGAAGTCCGAAGAGTGTGAGGTTCGGGCCTTTTGATCCGATTCCGGTTCGGTCCAAGGCGTGACATTGTCCGCACTGAGCGCTTTCGAAAATCGTTTTTCCTATCTCATAATCGTCGGAATGAAGCTTTTCCCAAGCACCCGAAGAAAAACTCGGTTCGTTGCCCTTTTTCACATCAGTCACAGCTCGATACTCTCTTTCCGAATTTTCGTCGATTAAAGATTCGTCCTTAGCGATAACAATACTCCCCTTTGGATACTCCGATGAAGAATTCCAT
>TARA_B100001057_G_scaffold53533_1_pt1 | contig 12385 bp, 10 predicted proteins | sample TARA_B100001057 | Tara Oceans TARA_B100001057 (sample SAMEA2621839) | marine metagenome | biome: marine biome (ENVO:00000447); feature: surface water layer (ENVO:00002042); material: "saline water (ENVO:00002010), including plankton (ENVO:xxxxxxxx)" | depth 5 m | reverse complement strand
AGGACTGCAAAATGGATTTACAGTTGTGGAAGAACAGGGGGGATCTAGTGGCACTAACGGTGACCTTTCAATTATTAGGCAAGACATCAAACCTTTTGGCACTGGAAGCACTATAACATTTTCTATATTCAAACCTCTCAGCAGTGCTAATGGGACGCAATCAATAGATACTGTTATTGGGAAACCATCTTTGGATAAAAACTCAGTTAGATATTCTGGGAGTGGGCTAACAGAGCCCATGACTGCATTAAACAATTCTAATCTATTAGGTTTATTAGATTCTTCTCCAGCATCTGTCGCTGCGAATTCCATTTCTGCTGCTACAGGTAATACAGAATTCACTTTCCTAGGTGTACCGCATGCAGAGACAAAAGCATATGTAACAAATGGGGGAGAATCCAGAGCTAACTATAGCTCTGACAGCTTATTGTCTTATGTAAGAGGGTGCATAAACATGCCGAGAGGAGAAACTCTAAATACCTCTAACTATCAACTTGACCTTCTTTTAGACCCACTTCTAAGTAATACTGATGTAGAATTTACGGAGTTACAATTTACGGCTAAGTATAATACGGGGACAGGAGCTTTAGTATCGGACAATCTATTTAATATATTTGGAGGTTTATCCCTGATTAATTGCGGATGTGGAGGTAATGATAATGGGGATGCAAATGTGTCAACTCTTATAAGTAACCTTCAGTTCTTAACCAGTGGTAACTCTCCAATAAGTGACAACGCTCTAGATATCTTCTCTATAAAATATACACCAGGTAGACACCCAGAGCCTCTATTCCCAATAAATACAGAAGAGTTTTCTTCAGGTACTGAGGTAACAACTTTATTAGGTAGTCCAACAGGAAGCAATCATATCGCGGAGCTTACAGTAAACATGGACAACGAAGATCCATTTGCTCAAGACAGACCTCTTGTAGATGTACAGCTAGACTCTTTCCAATGGGATGAAGATTACAAACCTGTATCAAGAATAGAGTTGTCACAAAGAGATGGTGTAACTAGCCCTCAAATAGGAATTGAGCCTGCAACAGATGTTTCTGGAACCAACTTAGATTACTCATCTCAAAAGTTTGAGTTTGTTTCGTTAGGGAAAGAAGTACTAGAAGGAGGAGGTGTGGAAGAAGATCTGCCAGGATGCACTGATCCTACAGCCATCAACTATGATTCAGCTGCTACCGTAGACAATGACTCTTGTGTATACTGCACTCTTGAAGCTGGGTGGGAGGATTTCTTTAGAACTGGTCTAAGCGGAAGTTCTACCATACTACCGCAGCCTGGAATAACAGATGGTAGTGCTGGGTTTGGTATGGGCCCCTTCTATAATAATACAGAATATTTAAATGGTGAATGGCACATAGGACAAATAGGTAATGCACATAACCACTGGGGCTATGGCTTAACTGCTGCTCTAGACAGCGCTGGTGCTATTGCTGTTCCTTACGGTGAAGGTTTTGGTGATGATGCAAATCCATACACAGAGTTTAAGTTCACAGCAACTTTTGCTCCGTATCAAGTCACCGATATTCCAGGATTCCAAATATTTGTACAGAGTCTAATAGATGAAGGAAGCTTTGAAGCAGATGCGTACACAATGTCATTCTTTGATATAGACCAGTGGACAGGAGAAGATGGGTGGCAAGATACATATACACCGGACACACTGCCCATAAGCGGAGATCCAATAGGGACAATGAGTAATCAGGGCGATAGTGCACTTGATATACAATTTGCTTCATATAGCATAGCAGACAACTCTAATGGGTTCGTTCCCAATACTACAGATCCTTTAACAGATGGATTTGGTCAAAGCTTCCTCAGGCCGGGTAAGCATTACGTTGCAGTTCTAAATGTGAGTGTAGGGGCTGCAACTTCAGGTTATACTGATCCTAACACAGGAAAGCCTGTTGATTGCAACATAGAGCTAAGATTCCCATTCAACTTTTGGGTCACATTTTGTGGGTGTGATATTCCAACAGCCCCAAACTACATAGGAGAAATACTTGAAGGGAGCTACCCATGGTTGGCAAACGATATTAGTTTCCCTGCGGGGTATGAGCTCATAGATCAGTGTAAGGTCGCAGGATCTAGAATAAAAAGAAGTGATGCTGAATCTGCAGGATATTGTTTACCTCTACCTGATCCGTTTACGTGTGAAAACTTCATAGATGCATGTATACAAAGCACCAGTGCAGAGTGTGTGGAGTCGGATAATGGCTTAGGACAACAAGACTTTGTAGGAACTATAACTGTAGATGTGTATGGAGCATATACTAGTAATAATGATGGAGATCAGTACAGCTTTATATTAGGATCTAACAATGAGTTGTTTACGTTTAATCTCTACCTGATAGAAGCAACTACATGGAATGGAACAGTACCTGATCCGGAAGAAGGATTCTTCTTCTCTTTCCAAAGTGAAGCAGATTACGCTGACTTTGGTTTCAACCCATTTACAGATAATGCACTGATTCTTACTTTCGATAACCTTCCTCAAGGGACCTATATAGCTATAATAGAGCAGACCAATCAGTTCGTTTTCCAAGAGAATCCATGTGGAGCACAACAAGTTGGAGTTCCAGTTACTTTGTCAGTTGGGGGTGATACAGATTGCCCTGATTTCATAGTAGGATGTACAGACCCTTCAGCCACTAACTATAATGCAGAGGCCGTTTTTGATGATGGAAGTTGTGAGTTCATAGAGTGTGAAGACGTATTCTTAACTGGTAAGATTACAGAAGTAACCAGTACAAATAGCACAATAGCCTGTATTCAGGTAGACATAGACGATAGCACAGAAAATGAAGTCCTAGTCAATACACTTGTTGATCAACAAACAGGTAGCCTTACTATTAGCGGGTTTGTTGATGACATTACAGGACAAGTATCCGGAACATTTGTAGCAGGATTCTGCCAAGCATTTGATGGTAACTCGGGGCAAGCTGTAACACAATTGTTAGATCTATTTGCTTCTAGTCAAAATGAATTCATTATAAACACCACTAGAACTGACCTAGTTCCTATAACACTAAACAATGGGCAGACCATAGGAGGATTCTTACCTTTTGATGGGAACGGTAATCCCGTATTAAGCACAGAAGGCATACAAGGTTTGTTTGCTGGATTTTATGCAGTAATGCTAATACCAGCATTTGTGGCAGAGCAAGATTTTGAAGAGTGTGCCACAGAGATTGTATCTAATTTTGACTCTATAGCTTTTAAAACTGTAGGCAGCACATTTGATTTTACAGACTGCCCAACACCGTGTAATGACCAAACTGAGTCAGAAGATTGTCCAGATCATATTGGTGGATGTACGGATGAGAACGCATCTAACTATAACCCTGATGCGACATTTGACGATGGTACATGTAACAATGGCGGACAGAGTGAATGTGATCAAAACCCAGATGATCCAGATTGCGTAGATTGTGATACAGCAGCATCTTCAGGACTAAGAACGTTTAGAAACTGTGATGAGTTTAATGAAACTACGGAAGGATGTTGTGACCCACTGGCTTGCAACTATGACCCAACAGTGGATGTATGTCTAGCAAGTAGATGTGAGTACTGTTGTGACGGTCTTGATGATTGCATAGATGACCCTGGACAAGATGAATGCGAAGATGCTAACGGAAACGTTCTCCCAGATTGTGTGCAGCCAGATTGCCCAGATCCATCTAACCCAGATTGTGATACACCTATTGTTGACCCATGTCCTGGAGGAGATTGCGGTCAGCCCCCAGAGGCCGAGTGTGTAATACTAGGAACTTGTGAAGATATAGATAACCCAACAGACCCAGGAGATCCAGTGGTCATATTTGATGACTACGAAATAGAAGTATCATGTACCCCAGATGGATTAGGTACTTACAGCACATTCAGTGAGGTACAATCAGCAGCCATGACTTGCTCAGCAAATGAAGGAAGTAAGCTGTTATTCAAAATAAAGTCAGGTGTTAAGCACGACAGAACAGATCTTATAAAACTCACATTGATAAACTACCTGTTCAACTTTGCTATGAACGAGCCATGCATGGCCAACTGTGATGAGGTGACAAACGAACAGGCCAGATTGAGGGGTATTGAAAGATCTACGTGTCAAGAAAAGTGGAGAGGGTCTGGATCAGAGGTGTGGACACCAACAAGCACGTATGGAAAAGGCATGACTGTAGCAGTTATTAAGTTCTTAGCAGGCGAACTTAGAAAGAGCTACTATACTTCTACTTCCCCTGTAGGAGCAGGAGATGTGCCTCCATACGCCAGCATAGCTAATAAAAAAGTGTCTAAGTGGACACGTTGTCTGGATGTTAGGGGCAAGAGTTCTAATAATCCGGGAGAACCTGCATATGTATACAAATTTTTCGAGTTCATGCAGAAGTACTGTCAACAATGTTTTGTTGGTGAGGCAGACCCTGTAAACGTTGCTGATGCACGAAGACAGCCTACACGACCGGTAGAGCCCACAGGACTTATAGATGAAAACGGAAATGAAATAAAACTATTCTAAGATGGCACAAAGAGCATCAGACTTAAGTAAAAAAACGAAGAGCAGCACTACGACTGATGAGGTGCTGATCATACAAAACAATAAAACTCAGAAGACTAGCCAGTTCCCATTGGATGATGTCTTTCCTATGTTGCAAGACGGGGCTACTACATCAGGAGGTAAGTCTCTAGGCTCAGCGCTGGGAACATCAGCCACTACCCCCCTATTTGTAGGAGGAGGTTTTGGTAGCAGTGTTACTGGTAGTGATAAGAATACACTTATATTCAAAGGCCTCAGATCTAATGATACAGTCATTGAAGTCAAGAATGAAACACTAAGTGGTGATACTACAAAAGGTAATATAGTTCTAGACTTCAATCAGTCTTTGCTTGATCTCAGCACATGTAACAACACTAGCTCTGGATTTCTGAGTACAGTTAACTTGACATCTAATGTGTCTAACACACTGCCTGTAGCAAATGGCGGAACGAATGCAACAGCTTTTGCAGACAAAGCTGTTATCATCACACAAGACTCAGGTACTGATACACTGGCAGCGGTAGCAATGTCAACAAACGGACAGCTGCTTATTGGGGGATCATCAGGACCTTCAGTTGCTACACTGACAGCAGGAACTAATGTTACTATCACAAACTCTGATGGTGGTATTGAGATAGCCTCTGCAATAGGTACTATATCATCTACACTTGACCTAGCCAACAACAACATAGACTTGGGAACAGGTTGGTTAAGCGGAGATGGGACAGCAGAAGGAATTAACATCGACTCTACTGGTAAAGTGTTCATAGGGGACGGTAATCCTACTGCCTACTTTACATCTGAACTTAATGTAGACGGGGGGATATCAATAGGTAAGACCGACGGTAGTTTAGCAACTACAATCGTAGCTAAGCCTTGCACCTCGGGAACTACCCAGCCATTCCTTATCTCAGGATCAAATGCTTCTGGTACAGGAAATGCAGGAGGAGGGATACTAATTCAAGCAGGCACAGGAGACAGCAATGGTAACGGGGGAGATACTACAATCTCAGGAGGTTTAAGAGCAGGTAGTGGTACAGATGGAGATGTTATAATTAAGACAGGTTCATCAGGATCACTTACTACAGCAGTAACTGTAGACGAAGCTCAAAACACCACATTAGGCGGACACCTGATTATTACATCGGCTACAGATGGTATTGTGCATACTGGTAGTGGTACAGTAACTCAAGCTACTAACCACGGTACATCTGTAACTTTGAACGCTACCTCAGGTGTTATAACTCTTGCTGGTGTAGCACTTGCTGCAGCAGCGGAAGCTGACTTTGCTGTGACAAACAGCACTGTACAAACTGACTCTGTGATACTTCTTACTGTTCAATCTCCAGCAGCAGCTAGTGCAACTAACAATGCAACTCTAGTAGCTCAACTGGATGAAGTAAATAACGGGTCATTTAACGTGAGACTTTCAAATCCCGGAGCAGCTGATACTAGCACTGGTGCACATAAGATTCACTTCTTAGTTATAAACAACTCTGTATAAGTATTATATTTGACAAACCATAATTTTAATTACGATGACAAAAGTCGAAGCAACCAACCGTGAATTTCTCGATCTCTTTCGTGGGCTCGAGGCAGTTAAACAAATCAAAGGAGCACGTTTTGCTGTGCTCGTTGGTAAAAATCTTAAGGAACTGAGACACGTTCTGGAGCCAATTGAAAAGGCCGCTATGCCTACCTATGAGTTCCAAGAGATATCTGTTAAGATGCAAGAACTTGCAGAGGCAGATAATAAAGACGGTATGTCTTCTCTTGAGGAACAAAATCAAGAGCTCATAGAAGAACGTAAAGCTCAGCTTGCTGCAGTAGAAGATATGCTAGATGAACCCTCAGAAGTCTATCTGCATGTCATCAAAGAGTCGCAGCTGCCAGAAGAAATTACCGGTGAGCATATTGAGAAGCTCATTAAAATAATCGAATAAATGGCCTCTATAGTAACTAGACTTAGCATTAGATCTAAGAATCTGTTTGCAAATTCACTTAGTGCTCGTCACGATAAGGTGCACTCTGTGGATGCAGATGCAGATAGAAGAATAAAAACAATTAAGGCTGCCTCTGGATCACCGTTCACATTGATCGATGCAACTGACTACTTTGCTTCTGGGGAGACTGTATTTGTATTTATCAAGAATACAACTACAGTAGCCTCCAAATTCATATTTGTTAAAATAGGATCTCAAGTAATAGCCAAGCTTAAGCCGGGTGCATACGCACTTATCCCATGGTTTGTAGCGGATGGTAGTACAGATCTATTAGTCTACTCTAACGACGCCTCAAACGGTGTGAAGGTAGAATACTTCGCAGTTAAAGAAACTACGTAATGTCTGATAAGAAGAAGATAAAAGACACAGGCTTAGGAAAGTGGCTTAAGTCGAAAGCACCCAACGTTCTTAACGTTGTGGGAGACTTACTGCCTGACAGCGGCGGTCTGGGTATTGTAAAGAATTTAATTGAGAAAGATCCTGAGGTAGATACAGGAGAAGGGACAGCAGCAGTAGATGCAGAGATAAAGTTTCAAGAGAACGTCACCGCTAGGTGGCAGGCAGATATGGGCAGCGATGTGAAGCTCGCAAAGTTAATTAGACCTGTGACACTGATTGCCCTCATGGGAATGTTCATGATTACCATGTTCATAGACAGCATGGACAACGTTCCTTTCAATGTGAAGGACTCCTATGTTGACCTGCTTCAAATTCTTATGCTCACAGCTTTTGGTGCATACTTTGCTGGCAGAACTATAGAAAAAGCAAAGAAGTAAAATGTAAACCTAACTACATGAATATAGAAGATATAAGGGACTTTCTCAGAGAAAGACCAGGTTATCTAAAAAAGAGCGCTACAGTTCTATCCGAGAGGATAGACTGTCCGATCGAAGATTGTGAGACAGCGTTGTACGAAGCCAGAAAGCTGGCTCGTGGAGAAAGCACTGACAACACTAACGATAACGATAGTGTAATCAGTGAGTTCGAACAGTTTCTTGACAAAAATGGAATCACCCCGTCCGATGTAGCTAGTGTAAAGTTCTGGCAGACAGTATCTGGGCAACAAAGATTCTCTGTCGTTACTAAGAATGACTCAATGAGCGTTGAGACCATCAAAGATGAGATCGAACGCTTCGCTCAACAGTTTAGCCCTAGGGTCAAACAAATAGAGCGTAAACCACTCGTTGAACCTGTAGCATATGAGATATCTCTCCCAGATGTTCACTACGGTAAACTTCATGACTTAGATCTTACAGAGGTAGAAGATCAGTATATGATGGTTGTAGAGGATCTTGTACGCAAAGCATCGGGACTTGATATTGAAAAGTTCATACTACCTATTGGTAATGATGGTATGAACTCAGAGGGTCTTAGAAGGACAACAACTAAAGGCACTCCGCAAGAAGAGTCAGCAGGATGGAAAGACACCTTCAGAGGGTATTGGCAGCTCATAGTAATGGCAGTCGACTATCTGAAGAAGAAAGCCCCAGTTGATATAATTGTAGTATCAGGTAACCACGACTTCGAACGCATGTTCTATGCGGGAGATGTAGTATCAGGATGGTACAGAAATGATGATAATGTCACTGTGGATAATACATACGATTCTAGAAAGTACTACGAGTACGGAAAGAACATGTTGATGTTTACACATGGAGACAAGGAGAAGCCTGCAGACATGCCACTCATTATGGCTACAGAAAAACCAGAAATGTTTGCTCGTACATCACACCGTGAAGTACACTGTGGGCATCTTCATAAAGAAATGGTCAATGAATACAGGGGTATCAAAGTACGCTTTCTACCATCTATTTGTCCTAACGATGAATGGCATAAGCAAATGGGGTACAAAGCTAAACGAACAGGACAAGCATATATATGGAATAAGTTCAAAGGACTTGAGGGATATTTACAAACAAATGTTAGAGTTTGAAGACATAGAAGATGAAGACTTTGTCTCTTCGGTAGAAGAAGAGATAGAAATCCTAGACGAAGCATATCGTAATGCATATGCTATAGCTACGGGTAGAATGACTGTATCTGAACTTTTGCAAAAGAGTCCTGATATGATCTTTCTGCCCTTTGATCCCTCTTCCCCTGAGACATTCAAGATGATAATAGACGACATAATAAAGTACTTTGAGGAAAGCGAAGAATATGAAAAGTGCGCTGAACTCCTCGAAGCTAAAGACAAGCATCGATGACTTTAGATGAGATTGCATACAATATACTGAATCTGCTAAGAGCAGGCAGATCTAGCAATGATGAGATTATATCTCTCGAACAGCTTAAGTTTAATATTAAGCACTATCGTGCTATGCTCATACGTAGAGACTATGCCCGAAACGGGTATGTCTCTAATCATCTTGAACAAGACTTAGGATGTTTGGACCTGGAAAAAGTAGACGCATCTAAGTGTTGCAATCTCCCACAAAATTGTCCTGTATATAGAACAAAGAGAAAATTACCGAAGACTGTAAGGTTTAACTTTAGAGACGCATTTACCTTCATAGGTAAGCCTAACGGTACTGATACCATTCCTAGAATAGAAACCTACGAAGTAGAGTACATACCTTATGACAAATACACAAGCGGGCGTACAAAGTATTACGTAATTGATGAGTATATTTACGTATACAATCCAAAGGGCTTAGAGGCTATAAATGTTAGAGGTGTATTTGAAGACCCTGAGGATATAGCTAACTTCTCTACATGTGACGGGGAGTGCTATGACGATAAAACTCCATTCCCACTTCCTATGGATATGGTGAGTGCAATAACAGCGGGCTTAGCACAAGGCGAGCTCATACTTTTAACTGGTGGTATTAATGACACCACTAACGATAGACAACAAGATAAACAATAATCATGGCACTTAATACAACAAGCGATAGACTACTAAGCAAGCAAATAACACAAGCAAAATCAGTGTCTACTACAGCCAAACTGTCACTTGGTGATAATGGCTGTGTGATGATCAACGGCAACGCCGCTCAAAGCGTACATGCAGGAACATACTTTGCAGTTCAGTTCTTGAAAGCATGTACTCCTACAACTCTTACTATAGGCAATAGTACAACTGTTACCGGTCAAGAGATACCTGCAGGTACCATACTCTACGGAGATATCACAGCCATCACTGGTGACAGTGGGGCATTGTACGTACTATATAAAGGTGATCCTACGTAATGTCTTTAGGACTAGGAACAAATATTACAAAAGCACCATACCCGTATTCTACGGGAGGCGCTGTCGAGACACAGAACTATTCTGCGTACTTAGACGGGGCTAGTGATCGTATACAGGGGGCTGGCCTATCAACTACCTGGTTGAAGGTTATGACAGCCGATGCAGCTTTTAGTATACACTTTTCTGTAAAGCTTGATACCGCAGTTACTATTATAAGCCACACTGGAAGTACTACTTCTTTTGTAATGTTATCTACTGATGCTAATGGAGATCTGTCTTTCACAACTATGGTAAGTTTATCAGCTACGGGAACTGTAAAGTTTAACGCTGGACTTACCACAGGAACTTGGTATGATATAGTCATAACACTGCAAGATCAAGCAAATCTCAGGACACCCAAATGTTACGTAAACGGATCTGAAGTTAGCGTAGATACACTCACTCCTTTCAGCAACACTACTGACTATACAAGCATAGCAGGTAAGTTTACTATAGGAACATTCTTAAACATTGTTGATTACGACTTTAGAATAGACAGGCTTGCTTCTTGGAATGCTGTTTTAAGTGCGGCTGAAGTATTAGAGATATACAACAACTACCCAGATCTAATAGCTGACTCGGGTAACTATACATCATCTAGCAACCTAGAAACATATTACAAGATAGAAGAAGGCTCAGGAACTACTATGTCAGATAGCTCTGGTAATAGCAATGGTGACCTTAGTGTTGTAAATGCAAGTGGAGACTTCTGGAGCACAGATACTAGAATATAATGGCAACGACTTACGTAATCATAGAAGCAAGCGAAGTAAGTTCTGTAGACTTCTCACAAGTATGTGAAGACTCTGCAGATACTGTGCGTTATAACCTAGACAACACCAGAGCGCTGGTCAAGTTTGATGGGAGTACTCCAGCATTCTTAAACGGTAAGACACAGTATACTCACACTGAGATAAGATTAATATTAACCGATGAAGCACAAGGCTGGTACATAGCTGATCCGCAGGCATATCTAGATAGCTTATAATCATGGCAACACCCGCATGGCAAAGAAAAGCAGGCAAGAGTAAGTCAGGAGGACTTAACCGCAAAGGTATTGCTTCATACCGAAGGGCAAACCCTGGTAGCAAGCTTTCTATGGCTGTTACTGAAAAGAATCCTACAGGTAAGAAAAAAGCTAGACGTAAATCATTTTGCTCCCGAATGTGTGGCATGAAAGCCAAAAGAACTGGGTCAAAAGGTAAAAGAGATCCTAACTCACGTATTAACAAAGCACTTAGAAAGTGGAGATGCAAATGCTAATGAAAAACTTACTTACTATATTATTCATAGGACTATGTAGCCTTCTGTTCGCTCAGCCTGGTTTAGATACCATACCACCTTTTGACTGTGGTGTGCAAGGCTTACAAGGACAGATAGACTGCTTCCCATTTGCCCCAAACCAAGGACAACTACAAGTTTTATGGATGCCAGTAGCTCCAGGGTGTGAGCCCGTAGGTTTCTACAGAGGTGACGATCTAGACAACTTACAGTTTGTTCCATACGGACAATGGTTCTACAACAGCTTCTATGGAGGTGTAGCCTCATCCCCAGTATCCAATGATGAATACTATTTCATAGTAGAATCTCCAGGCGGCATCATGGACACGCTTGTTTTAGACAACCCAAACTGTGGTGCGGGATGTTTAGATCCATTAGCAACAAACTACAATCCTTTTGCTGGTATAGAGAGTGAGTTTGGGGAGTCATGTCAATACGGTGAGGTATCAGAGTGTGGGGATATTCTTACCCAAAAAGTCTACGTCAGCATCACAGCAGACACATATTCATCGTTTGAGACAAGCTGGGAGATAGTCACAACAGACAGCGTGCCTATCGTGCTTGCATCAGAAGACGTAGGCTTTTATCAGACAGAGGGCTTGACTGTAACAACAGAATACTGCATACCCCTTGGTGTTGAGTTTACATTCAACATATACGACACATTTGGAGATGGTTTGGCAGGATCTACAACAGGTGGATTTACTGATGGTGATGTGCTTGTATACACAGAGTGCGGCAACACAATCTATAGCATACTACCATTCGAAGGGCAGAACCCTGATTACGGATACGAAGCTATCAGTGTACCCAACCTACTAAACCCATGCCCACCGGACAACCCACCCTTTGGTTGCTTAGACCCAGATTACTTAGAGTTCAACTCACTAGCTACAAATAGTGACCCTACCATGTGTCAAACTCTTGCCATACCGGGGTGTATGAATGAAGAGGCATTTAACTATGATCCAGACGCAAACATCATGGACTATATCCCAGAGTGCGAGTATACTCTGATGCTGTTTGATGGGGGTGGTGACGGATGGGATGGTTCATATTTAGGAGTAGTACAAGACGGAGAACCTGTTGGTGCTTTCACCTGTACAGAAGATCAAGCTTTCTACGACATCGCAGTGAGCTCACAGACACATGTAGAGCTAAAGTTTTACGAGGTACAGTTTGGTAGTTTCTTTGGCCAGGGCGGGACAAGCACTGATGTATCGCAATGTGGTTTTAGGCTTATAAGTCCCAACGGCAATGTAGTCTTTGAGAAAGGTACGAACCCTTGGCTCAACCCAATAGACCCTGATGAAGTTTACACACCGTATCTAAG
>TARA_B100001057_G_scaffold318543_1_pt1 | contig 12386 bp, 10 predicted proteins | sample TARA_B100001057 | Tara Oceans TARA_B100001057 (sample SAMEA2621839) | marine metagenome | biome: marine biome (ENVO:00000447); feature: surface water layer (ENVO:00002042); material: "saline water (ENVO:00002010), including plankton (ENVO:xxxxxxxx)" | depth 5 m | reverse complement strand
TATTCAAGATAGAAGTGTATTACTTACAGCAAATTTTGAAAAAAAGTAAATAAAATGAGTAATAATTTTTTTATCATTTTACTAGGATTTATTTTGATAATCTCTTGTCAAGATAACTTAAGTAGAGATAATCAAAAAGAAACTATATTTTATTTAATTCGACATGCGGAAAAAGATCGAAGTAACTCAGAAAACAAAGATCCAATATTAACATCAGAGGGAATAAAAAGAGCAAATCATTGGGCATCATATTTTGATACAATACCTTTAAACTCTATTTACTCGACAGATTACATAAGGACGAAACAAACGATTTTTCCTGTATCTAAATTGAAGCATATCAATACAAAGATATATTCAGTAGATGAACTTGATATTAATCAATTTATAAGTAGTAATCAAGGGAAAAGAGTATTGATTTCAGGTCATAGTGATACCACACCAAGTATGGTAAATAAGTTGATTGGAGAAAATAAATTTTCAAATATGTCGGATTCAGATAATAATAGTTTGTACATAGTAAATATCTTAAACTCTAAGGTTAGTGTTGAAGTAAGATCTGTTACAATTGGCAATTAATTAGAAGAAAAATAATTAGATCTCTATAAAATTCCTAATCAATATCGCATGCTCCCAAAACATGAAAATGTCTTTTATTTCTTGATGAATTATCCGTAAAGTCTTCGGGTTTATAATAATTATTTGGGGTAACTATAAAATCTCCTCTTGTTTGTAATAGTTCTGCAATTCTAGTACCTACTTCACTTATCCCTTGTGGGTAAATACCATTAGCCTCTTCTTCTGGAGTTGGATAGCGTGGGCTTGGGTATGTCATATTGGAATCATGGTAATAACCAAGCATATGACCTATTTCATGGACTGCAATCCAAGTAAACGGACGTCCAGGGGAAGTCATATAGCCGTTTAAAATATGTTCAGCCAGACCAAATACATATGGTGCACCACCCCGACCACTAGTTGTTGTGGGTATCCCCACCTGAAAGTAATCAAGATCTAGCAACTTATTAAAAACCAATTCTTTTTCAGTCTGATTTAATGTATCTTTTTCGTTGTCAAAAATTACTTCGTTAAGAAATTCTTGTTCAAATTCCTTGGAAACTAACATGTACCCCAAATTAATCATTAATCCTGAAAGCCTCCTAGCATCCTTTGGTGCAATATCTAATTTCCATTTGTCATTTGGGTCATTATATAAATTATAATCATGCCATTTAATTTCCCAATTTAACTTATTTAAGCTTTTGAGTTTTGTTAAAATTTCACTATCACCAGAAAAATTAAAAGTAATATTTTCAGTTCCAATACCAGATTCCTTATATTCCGTCAAATCGATTTTTTCACCTGTGGTAGAATTAAATAAAGTTCCTTCATCTAGGAACGAATATCTTACTTGTTTTGTGGCGTGGGCATTAATTTTATTTATTTTAAAAAAATTTAGTTGTTGATCAATACCATCTATCTGGGCAAGTATTTTGATATCTTCCAGGTCTATTGGTGCAAAATTTGCAACTTCAATTGTAAAATTATCAATAGGTTTTACTCTAATGATTTTTCCAATTTCATACCTAAGGTCACTAGATGTAATTTCCGACACATCATCAGAATCTTTATACATTAACTCCGAATTGGATTCACCAAAAGAGTACTCTTTGATCGAAGTAGTGCCGTTATCTTTATCTTTAGAACAAGAAAATACAATTAAACAGATTATAGTTAAAAAAACCTCTCTCATGCATTTGATTTAAAATAGATTCTAAAGATAATTAATATTATAAAAATTTCTTATTCGAGTTTTTTAATAAAAATAATAATTGTAAATTAAAAGTATAAATACACACAAATGAAAAAAATTTTATTAATTCTAATCAGTTTAATTGTATTTTCTTGCTCAAAGGACGATGACTCATCAGGAAATTGCATAGTATGTGATACTTTAGCGCTTACAACATTTGATGGTACAGATGCTATCACAACAGAAGTCTCTTTTAGCTCCGTTTATCCAGATGGACTCTGTGTAGGACAGAACCCCGCTTCAGCTATTGAAAGTGCTTTGTCTGAAGCTTTTGGAGGTTCTGATTCTGATTCTAGTGATGAGGCTATATTAACAGGTGAAACCATTCGATTTTATCTTGATTTTATGAAACAACAGTATCCCTCAGGTAATTGCAGATTGCAATAACTGATTCTAAAAGTTCAGCATGGAATCTAAAATTGATCGTATAAAATATTTTGGGATTTAACCCCAATATCGTAAAGCATTTTTTTGCATGCAGTAATCATCTTTGGTGGACCGCAGAGATAAAATTCTATGTTTGAGAGATTAGCTTTTGATTTAAGATAGTTGTCGTAAACAATTTCATGTATAAAACCAACATTAAATTGGTTATTATCAGTTGGAATGGGATCTGAAAATGCTACATTGAAACTAAAATTATCAAAGGACTTGTCTAAAAACTGAAAATAGTCTTGATAAAATAGCTCTTTTTCAGATCTTGCTCCATACCAAAAACTAATCAGCCTATTGGTAGGATTTGAATCAAATAAATTTGAAATTTGAGATCTTAAAGGAGCCATTCCAGCTCCACCTCCAATAAAAACAATTTCATTATCCGTTTGTTTTAAGTGAAAATCACCAAATGGGCCAAATAGTCCAATTTTATCTCCCTTTTTAAGATTAAATAAATATGAAGACCCGATACCAGGTGGATCTTTAGATACATTCACTGAAAGTGCCAGCCTTATATTAAATTTCAAATAATCTTCTGTATCAGGATTTGTTGCAATTGAATAATTACGTGAAACTTTAGAGGTATTTAATGAATTTAGTTTCAATAATCCCTTTTTTTCCCAAATCTTTCTATAACTATCTTTTAAATTGATTTGCTTGAAATTCATTTCATAAGGAGGAATTTCAAATTGTACATAATCACCAGCAGTGAATTCGAGTTTACTATTATTAACTGGTTTAATTATTAATTCTTTAATATAAGTTGCAACATTTAAATTAGAAACAACTTCGAAAGACTTACTTTCTTTTGTTTTACCTTTTTTTATTTCTGAATTTGGGTTGAGTAAAATTATATTATCATTAATTTTTGTTTCATAACAATTCAATCCTATACAAACGGGTGGTCTTTTGACAGTTCCATCTTTTATATTAAAGCGTCCGTTATGTTTTGGACATTCAATTTGATCACCAATGACTAAACCATCAGACAAGTGAGATTTACCATGTGTGCAAATCCCGTCGGTAGCATATATACTTAAATTTTTTGTTTTATAAACAGCAAATGTTTTTTCGTTATAATCTAGACGAATTACATCTTCTTTATCAAGATCTTTAAAATGACATACCTTAACCCAACCGTTAACTAAATCATTTTCTGTTTTTAAGTATTCCTTTTCTTCAAAATGTTTTTGGGATATTTCAGGTAATTCTCTTTTTACAAAATAGGTTGGATCTTTCTCTTGTTTAATTATTGCAGGGATAATTTCTTTGTAGGCCTCATAGATGCTCCCATAAGGCTTTGGACAATAATCTTTAATTTGTTCATGTAATCTTGGTAAATTATAGTAAGGAACTAATGGGAAAAAATGATGTTCAAGGTGATAATTCATGTTCCAGTAAAGAAACCTGTGTATTGGATTCATATAAACTGTCCTGGTATTTTTTCTGTGATCTAGTACATTTTCTGCAAGACCAGCGTGTTGAGTTAAACCATAAATTATATATAAATATGATCCAAAAAATCGAGGAAAAATGACATAAAAAAGTGGAAGTGTTGTTTGAAAATAAATGGCTAATCCTATAAAAAATAAGTAAATAAAAAGCCAGATCCAAGCTGTGAAAAACATTTTGTTATAATCTCTTTTGGGTACATACTCTGCCTCCTCTTCACCAACTTTACCAAATAAGTGTAATATAAGTTTTTTTGTTTCTTTAAAACTAGTTTTGAAACCAAACATTTTTAATATAATACCCTTAATATTTGGTGGTCTTGGAACAGATATCTCTGGGTCTCGACCGATAATTATTGTATCGCTGTGATGACGTGCATGACTCCAGCGCCACGATATTGGGAGGCGATAGATCATAAAAGATGAAATTTGATAAAGTAAATTATTCATCCAATCAGTTTTGAATGCTGTCCCATGACCTGATTCGTGCCATCTTGAATCCGCAGTTGAGTAGTAAAGAACACTGTAGATGAGTATTGGAATAATGACCCAATAGGTTAGCCAAAAATAATAGATTCCATATCCTGAACTGCATATTAATCCAAACCATAAAATCGAATCAAAAATGGCAGGTTTATCTCGACGTTCTAAAAGCTTTCTAATATCTTTTTTTGAAATTGGAGGTAAATACCAATCAGCATCTACTAGTCCTTTTTCTTTAGCTTTTTTTGATGCTCTCTTGTTAAGAGAATAATCAACTGTATCAATCATTTTTTAAACTTATAAACAAATATTTAAAAAGTCTATAAAAATTATTATTTTTCTAATAACTTGTTTGTTAAGTATTACTGTTAAAAATAATTAAACCCTGTAAGAATTCTAATAGTTATATAATTAATTTATTAAGTCATTATTAACCTAGGGGTGTGTTAACCAAAAATTGTATTTAATAAGTAATTACAGAACTTAACTTTATAAAATTATGCAAAAAATTGCAATGCTTGGTTCAGGCTTTATTGGAAGATTTTATACAGATTCTCTTCATGGCTATAGAAGTAAAGACAGAGTGGTATCAATATATTCAAGAAGTAAAGAAAGTGCCAAAAAATTTGCAAATGATTACGATGTGCCACACTATTCTGAAAATATGGAGGAATCTATATCTAATTCAGATGTAGATATTGTATGTATTGCATTACCAAATAATCTTCACGAAAAAGCAGTGGATTTATGCTGTAAACATGATAAAGCTGTAATCTGTACAAAACCTCTAGGAAGAAATGCAGCTGAGGCAAAGAGGATGTTAGAAGCTGTCGAAAAAGCTGGAATTTTTGCTGGTTATCTTGAAGACTTATGTTACACTCCAAAATTTATAAAGGCTTTGGAAACAGTTAAAAACGGTAGTTTGGGAAAAATCACGTGGGCCAAATCCAGAGAGGCTCATCCTGGACCGCATAGTGATTGGTTTTGGGATAAGGAAAAAGCAGGTGGGGGTTGTATCGTCGATTTAGGTTGTCATTGCATAGAAATCAGTAGAAATTATATTGGAAAAGATATTAAACCTATTGAAGTCATGTGTTGGGGAGATACTCAGGTAAAACCCATCGATGCTGAAGATAACGCCATTGGAATTGTGAAATATGAAAATGGTGCAATAGGACAATTTGAGGTAAGTTGGACATTTAGAGGAGGTTTAGATATCAGAGATGAAGTTATTGGAACTGAAGGAACAATATGGGTAAATTCATTTTTAAGAACAGGTTTTGAGATATTTACTACAGGAAAGGGAAGTGATTATGTTGCAGAAAAAGCAGAATCTGACACTGGTTGGTTGTTTCCTGTAGGCGATGAATTAAATGAATTAGGTTATAACCATATGTTTAAAGACATGTTTGAGGCCTATGAAAATAGTAGTCAGCCCAAAGAAACATTCTATGATGGCTACGTTGTGAATGCTATTATTGATGCATCATATAAGTCAATAAAATCAAAAAAATGGGAAAAAATTAATCTAGAGGTTTGGAGAGGAAAAGAAGGGGTTGAAAAGATAAGTTCGCTTGAAAGTCATAATAATGACTACTATTTAGTTAAAGAGGAAATGACTCATTATGGTGTTAAAAAACTAATACTTAAGAGTAAGTCTGATGGAAAAATTATTGAAAAAATTATTAAAGACTGAATTCATATAAAAAATGAAAAAAGTTATTTCAGTTTTATTATTTTTTTTTGTCACACACCTGTGTTCTCAAAATGAGAATGAAAAATTAGAAGTTAAGCTTGAGTCAAATACGAGTTGGTGGGCTGGAATTATTATTGAAGGTCATAAAATGCCACTTAAAAAAGGGTATGAGGCTAATTTGTATGGGACTAGTTATTTTAATCAATTGCAGCCACTTCTCCTATCCTCATCAGGGGAATTAGTTTGGTCAGAGGAGCCATTTAGATTTAAAGTAACAAGTGAAAATATTTTATTTGATGAAGCATATGCTCCATTAGAGTATGTTAAGGCTGGAACAAACTTAAAAGAAGCATACCAATATGCCAGCTCAAATTATTTTCCCCCATCAGGAAAAATGCCTCCAGAACTTTTTTTCTCAGTTCCTCAATACAATACTTGGATTGAATTAACCTATAATCAAAACCAAAAAGATATTCTTGAATATGCTAGGGCGATAATTGAAAATGGTATGCCTCCGGGAATTATAATGATAGATGATAATTGGCAAGAAGATTATGGTAAGTGGAATTTTCATCAAGGAAGATTCCCAGATCCTCAAGCTATGATGAAAGAGTTAAAGGAATTAGGGTTTAAGGTGATGCTGTGGGTGTGTCCTTTTGTTAGTCCTGATTCTGATACTTATCGGAAACTAGAAAAAGAAGGAGCATTTATGCTAAATGATAAGGATAAACCGGCTATGGTTAGATGGTGGAATGGAGTAAGTGCAGTATTAGATCTTACAACTTCTGAGGGAGATAAGTGGTTTAGAGGTGAACTGGATAGGCTAATAAATGAATATGGAGTTAGTGGATTTAAGCTAGATGCAGGAGATTCTCGGTTTTATAAATTAATTAAGTCTAAAAATAAAATATCTCCAAATGCTCATACAGAACTTTTTGCTAAAATTGGACTGGATTATCCCTTTAATGAATATAGAGCTACATGGAAAATGGGAGGACAACCGCTTGTTCAAAGATTACATGATAAAGGTCATGATTGGGAAGATATTAAAAAACTTATCCCACAAATGGTTTTAGAGGGTATGATGGGGTACCCATTCAGTTGCCCAGATATGATTGGTGGCGGACAATTTACAGCTTTTCTAAATGACGCTCCTATTGATCAGGAGCTAGTTGTTCGTTCAGCACAAGTTCATGCATTAATGCCTATGATGCAATTTTCAGTTGCGCCATGGAGGATCTTAGATGATAAGCACCTCAAAGCAGTTTTAAAGGTAGTTGATTTAAGAGAGGATTTTAAGGATGTTATAATAGATCTAGCTAAAGAAGCTAAAGTAACTGGAGAACCAATTGTTCGATCAATGGAATATGTTTTTCCTCACAAAGGATATGCTAAAATTTCAGATCAATACATGCTTGGTAACGATATAATTGTAGCTCCTTATTTAGAAAAGGGACAGGGGGTTAGAAAAGTTATTCTGCCCAAAGGTAAATGGAGGTCAGACGAGAGAAAAGTTTACAGAGGAAATAAAACTATTGAAATTATTGTACCTTTAAATAGGCTACCTTTTTTTGTTAAAATGAAATAATAAATAGATTGTAGATTGAAGAAAGTAGATGAATTATTTTTGATTTCGTTAAAAGAGGTATTTAATTCAGTTGTAAATTCATCGGATAAATACAGCCACGAAGAGATTAGGTCAATTTGTTCCAAAAAAACCCAAAAAGCATTTTCTTCGATTAATTATGAAATAAGGGGAAGTGAAAACTTACCTAAAATCCAAAGCTCAATATTTATTTATAATCATTTAGATAACCATCCAGATTATATTGTTTCTGATAAATTTCAGATTACACTGGATAGTCATTTTATTAGCTCAATGATATTAGATAGGTATTACGGAAATCCTGGAATCAGGGTTTCAAGATATTCTCTAGAGAATGAAAAATCCCACAATAATTATTACAGTAAATTAAATTTAATTAGAGTTTATGCAAAAAATTTTATTCCAGTCAACATTGATAAGAAACAAGTTAAAAAAGTAAACAATAGTTTTTACAAAAAAGCAGAGAAATATTTAGAAAAAGGTATTGGAATGGTAATAAGCCCTGAAGGAGTTTCTAATCTAACTGAAAGGTCACCTAGTAAGTTTAAATCAGGATTTTTAAAACTTGCTCTAAAGATGAAAAAACCACCTCCTATAGTGCCAATAGTTGTTGTTAATTTTGATAAACTTGCATCAGAGTCTACCTTCAAATGTGAAATAAAAAAACCTATTTACCTAAAGAGTACAAAAAGTAAAATTGATTTTGAAGAAGAAGTTATTTTTTTAAAAAAAAAGATAAATAAAAAATATGAATCTTGGGTAAATGATTTATTAAATGAGAATAATGATTTTTCGCAAGAAATTAATAACCTTAAATTAGAAGTTGAGAAATTAAAAAAAATTAATGATCCCGTAATATTTTATGGCAGCTCCACTATTAGGTTATGGAAATCAATTAAAAGAGATTTTCCAAAAAATAATATTATTAATTTGGGATTTGGAGGAGCATATATAGACTCACTTTCAAAAAATTTTAAAACACTTTTTAAATTTAAAAAACCTAGAATTATTATAATTTATCTTGGAGGAAATGATCTTAATTTAAGAGTAAGCTATGATAAAATAACAAAAAAAATAATAGATTTTATACTCAAAATCAATAAGAAATATCCTGATTCAATGATTGGTTACATTTCGATTAAGCCATCATTGGAAAGAAAAAATAAATTAAATGAAATCATTATGATCAATGATTCAATCAAAAAATTTAGCAAGAACTTTGATAAATTAGTCTATATAGATATCTTTAATAAATTACTTTATAATGGTCATGTCACAAAAAAATATTTGTTGCAGGACGGGTTACATTTAAATAAAGGGGGATACAAAATCTTAACTAGATCAGTGAAAAAAGCTCTTAATTTATAATTAGTAATAACTAAAAATGAAAAGAAAAAATTTTATTAAGAAATCAGCTTTATTGGCCTCTTCTGGATTTTTATTTCCTGCGTTTTCACCTTTATCAAAAACTAGCGGTGTCCTAGGTTCAAATCAAATTATAAATATTGGTACAATTGGTCTGAATTCAATGGGTTGGTGGAATACTAAATCGCTTTTGAGAATTCCTAATGTAAATTTAATTGCGATATGTGATGTTGACGATAGAGTGCTCGAAAAAAGAAAAGTTGAAATGGATAATCAAGGGGTGAAGGTCAAAACTTTCAGAGATTATCGAAAATTATTAGAGGATAAAGATATTGATGCAGTTGTAATTGGAACTCCTGATCATTGGCACGCTCTTATGATGATTCATGCCTCAGAGGCGGGAAAACACATTTATTGTGAGAAACCTATCGGAAATTCAATTGGAGAGTGTCGTTTAATGGTTAATGCTCAAAGTCGATATGGTAACGTAGTTCAGGTTGGACAATGGCAAAGAAGTCAAAACCATTTTCAAGAGGCTGTAAATTATTTAAAGACTGGAGTTATTGGTCCAATTAGAACAGTAAAAACCTGGTGTTATTTTGGATCGGTAAGACCCAACCCAATAATTCCAAATAGCTCCGTTCCAAAAGAACTAGATTACAAAAGATGGCTTGGGCCAGCAAAAATGAGGCCTTTTAATAAAAGTCGTCTTCATTTCAACTTCAGATGGTTTTGGGATTATGCAGGAGGTTTAATGACTGATTGGGGTGTACATTTAATAGATTTTGCACTAATTGGAATGCAAGCTTCCTTACCCAAAACGGTAGTTAGTTTGGGGGGTAAATTTGCATACCCGAATCTTGCACAAGAAACACCCGATACATTAACAGCTCTATATGAGTTCGAACAATTCAATTTAATATGGGATTCTGCAATGGGGATAGATAATGGACCATATGGAAGAAGTCATGGAATAGCCTTTATTGGAGATTATGCAACCTTGGTATTGAACAGAAATGGGTGGGAAGTAATTGAAGAGAGTGGTAATGAAAAAAAAGTTGCAAAACCTCTTGTTAAGTCCTCAGATAACGGGCTAGATAAGCACACTCAAAATTTTATAGAAGCGATAAGATCTAATGATCCTCTAAAAGTAAAATGCACAATTAAAGAAGGTGAACGTGTTGCTACTATAGCTCAGATGGGAAATATTTCTTATCGATCAGGTGAAAAATTACAATGGGATTTTTCAAAAAATAAATTTTCGGATAATAAGATTAATTCTAAATATTACACGAGTGAATATCATAACGGATATAAGTTAAAGTTAACATAAACAATTTGTGAAATATTTAATTCCTTTTTTTCTAATTTCAACTATTATTTTTTCACAAGATAAATTAGATCCAAAAGATTTAGAGGTTTGGGAACCAGAACCTAAAATAGTTGAACCATATAAATTAAACGGAATACCCAGTGACGCAATTATCCTTTTTGATGGTTCTGATTTTTCTAAATGGAAAAGTGAAAGGATCGATCAGGAAGTTCTTTGGTCCATAAATAATGATAGAAGCATGACGATAAATCCAGGAACAGGTGGAATAGAAACTATCGAAGAGCATGGCTCAATTCAATTACACATTGAATGGAAATCTCCCACAAAAATCCTAGGTGATGGACAATATAGAGGAAACAGTGGTATTTTTTTTCAGCGACGTTATGAATTACAAATATTAGATAGTTATCAAAATCCAACATACTCAAATGGTCAAGCAGGATCAATATATCTGCAGCATATTCCCCTAGTAAATGCCTCACTTCCTCCAGGAAAATGGCAAATATTTGATATAGTCTTCAATGCTCCTGAATTAAATCAAGAGGGAGTTGTAAATAAAAAAGGGAATTTTACTATTTTTCACAACGGTGTTTTAATTCATAATGCTATTGAAATTTCATCGGCAACTTATGATTTTGTAAAAGACACACCTTTTACTCTATTGTTGCAGGATCATGGTCGTGATGAGGGAAATTACATAAGCTTTAGAAATATATGGATGCGTAAACTTTAAACCATATTTCATACCAGTTTATTTAAAAGAGGTATCATCATTATCTAGGTTTAGCTCCTTAATCCAAATATTTCTGTAGAGGACTTCATGACCCTCAGACTGTAGTTTAAGTCCTCCGGGTTTTGGAGAAATTCCATACCCATCGTCATTGCCTCCGTCTAGGCCTGAAAAGGGTCCGCCCCATACTTTTTTAATATCTACTTTATCGTGAATAAGAATACCGTTAAAATATATTGAAACCTCTGGCTGACTAATCAAAATATTATTTTTAAATCTAGCTGCTTTAAATTTTATATCATAGGAGTTCCATTTTCCAAGGCCATTATATGCTTTATAAGGTGCAGATTTCTCATTAATTACTGCTCCCATTCCATGTTTTGTTTTATCGCCATCTTTGATTTGAATTTCGTATCGGTTTTGAAGATATACTCCGCTATTTCCTCCTTTGTTTTTTACAAGAAATTCAATATGAAGTCTAAAGTCAATAAATTTTTTTTTCGTTACAATATCTGCAGCACCGTATCTCCCATTACTTGCCTCTTCATCAAAGGTATTTAAAACCATACCTTTATCAACGGGATCCATTTCGAGTTTCCACTTAATTGGAAGAGACGCACTTAGTCTTGGTCCATTCCAATAAGTCCATTCCGTATCTATTATATCTCTTGTTCCGTCAAATAAAATGGTTGCATCTAAAGGTTCTTTTAGACCTACTCCAATTGTATTTATATTGTGTTGTAAGTAGATTTTATTTGAGGCTATAAATAAAATAATAAAAAAAATATTTCGCATTTTATAAATTTAATTAATCAAATAATTAGATTTAAAATAAATAAATTATTTTTAATAATGAAAATCAACTCATAACTTATTTAATAATGTCATTTAGATTAATTTACAAAACCCTATTATTTTTTTTATTTCATTATACTATCGAAGCCCAGACTCTTGAGGTCATAAAAAAAGATATTCAGGCATCTGTTGAAAACCAAAAAGAAAATCTTATCAACACAAGTGATGCAATATGGGAATTTGCTGAAACATCACTACTGGAATTTGAGTCATCCAAAATTTTGATGGATTATGCACGTAAAAATGGATTTACAGTTACACCTGGAGTTGCCAATATTAAAACGGCTTTTACAGCTTCCTATGGCCAAGGCAGACCAATAATTGGTATTCTAGGTGAATTTGATGCTAATGCAGGAATATCTCAAAAGCTAAAACCAGTCAAAGAGGCAAGAATTCCAGGGGGGGCCGGTCATGGATGTGGACATAATTTATTTGGAACAGCTAGCTTGGGAGCTGCGGTTGCAATTAAGGAACAAATTGAAAAAGGAAACATTAAAGGAACTGTAATATTTTATGGAACACCTGCCGAGGAAACAATTTTTGCCAAGGTGTGGATGGTAAGAGAGGGTCTATTTGACGATCTTGATGTTTGTATGGATTGGCATCCTGGAGATAATAT
>TARA_B100001057_G_scaffold17804_1_pt1 | contig 12388 bp, 16 predicted proteins | sample TARA_B100001057 | Tara Oceans TARA_B100001057 (sample SAMEA2621839) | marine metagenome | biome: marine biome (ENVO:00000447); feature: surface water layer (ENVO:00002042); material: "saline water (ENVO:00002010), including plankton (ENVO:xxxxxxxx)" | depth 5 m | reverse complement strand
ATTGCATACGCAATACGTGACTAATTGTTAACAATAAAGGGATCCTTCGCTCTCTGTGTATACGCAACGTTACTCATCGAAGGGTCCCTTAAAATTTCCTCTTAGTTTATAAAAGCCCTTTTGGTTAAGGGCTTTTATTTATTTTGATCCCATAAGTTTTTGTAATCTATAAAAGGAGAAAGTCCATAACTTGAATTCATATTTGTTAAATGTAAAGATAAACTTTTGATAGGTGATATACAAAATTCTTTTTGATAAATTTCATTAATATACTTTTCAAATGGATCATGACGATCAAGGCAAGTTTTTATAAAATTTTCCCAATAACTATTTAGTAATTTGTTACTAGTCAAAAAAGTGCAAAGTGTTTTATTTGTTGTTCTCCAATGCCTATTACTCCCAATTAATACATTGGTTTTTTCGTTACTCATATATAAAAACGGATAATCAGAGGGGCACATAAAAATATCCTTGCCTATTTGAGATGATACTCTTTCATATGTAGCAACCATTTCTGCCAGCATAGTATCAAGGTGAAGATAATCGTCCTCAACAAAAAAAATTAAGTCTTTTCCAATATCTTTGCCAATTTCAAAACATTGCATTAAACTTGCTAAATTAGAAAAAGTTTCTTGAGTTTTTTGTTTTTTTATTTTCGTTTCATATTTTTTAAGATCTAAAGAAATAATTTCTGCATCTATGTCTTTAATAAGTGCTTTAATTTTATCTAGATTTTCATTTTTTGAAGAGTCATCAATAATTATTGTTTTAATCTTTAAACTTGGGTATTTTTTTTGACAAAGATCAATTGAGTTTATTAATGATCTTATTGATCGAACTGAATAATCTATTTTTGGTTTTTCGAATAATCTTCTTTTATTTTGATCCCAAACTTCAATTTCTGTGTTTACTCTTACAAGTATTAAAATTGAATTTACTTTTCTTGTAATTTTTACTTCCCCCAAAGGCAAGACAATTGATTTTTCATTCATTATTGAAAGGTCTTCATTTAATTCTTTGTTTAACGTGGGTGAGGTAAATTCATTTTGATCTATAATTTCAAACCCAAGAAATTTACAAATTTTAATGAAAAACTTTTTCATATGTTTTTATTTATGATATAAATATTTACATTATAATGACAATTAAATCATCCCAAACTCTCGTAGCAGAAGCTTTAAAGGAAATTAAGACCATATCTACTGAAGAGGCCTATGAAATGTTTATTAACAAGAAGTGCAATTTAATTGATATTAGAGATGTGAGAGAATTAGAGAGAGATGGAAGAATTGAAGATACAAATCATATCCCTCGAGGAATGTTAGAGTTTTGGTTAGATCCTGAGAGCGCATATTTTAAACAAGGTAAACTAGACTTAAATAAAGAAATGGTTTTATTTTGTGCTGGAGGTATGAGATCAGCTCTTGCAGCAAAATCTTTAAAGGACATGGGATACAAAAAGGTATCACACATAGATGGGGGTTTTGGCGCGTTAAAACAAAGTAAATTTAAAATTACTTAATTATTTAATTCATCTAGAGCATAATCAAGTCTGTCCTGTCCCCAAAACAACTTATCATTTATAATAAATGTTGGCGCACCAAATATATCATGTTGAAAAGCATTATTTGTTAAATCTTTAAGATCATTTTTTATCTTTTGTTCTTTAATACCTGTTTTAAAATTATCGAAATTTATTTCACATTCTTTTAAGATATTTTTTATTATTTCTTCTTTTGAGATATCTTTATTTTCTTTCCAGTATGCATCAAAACAAAGATCAAAATATTTTTCTTTCTTATCACGATTTATAAAAAGATATCCTCTCATGAGGTATAATGAATTTATTGGAAATTTATCATTCCACAAAAAGTCAATTTTGTTTTTTTCAGCAATCAACTTACAATCGTTTTTCATATTTTTCATTTTTCTCTCATTAAATGCTGGAGCAGTAATACCACCTAAATTATGTAAACCACCAAGAAGAATAGCTTTGTAATTAAACTTACTCCTATTATTTGAATAAATAATTTTTTTATGAGCTAAAAATGAATAAGGGCTAATAAAATCAAAATAAAAATCAATTTTTTTAGTCATATAAACTTATATTTTTGGCATAAAAAATTCTTATTACCCAATAAATGAACAATCCTAATGGACCGATTAGATAAGTAATTATAAGAGGAATTGATAATAAAAATTTATTAATCATAAATTTTTGTGAGTCTTTTACTATCCATCCCCCAGTAAATAAATTAATTGAAATAAAATGTATCCAAAACATCATAAGAAAATCTTTATTAGAAAATAAATTTATGAGGTCATCAATACCTAAATATAGGTTAAAATTAGCAGTAAAATCGTATGAGTTTAAATATGATTTATACAATAAAAATACATAGGCACCACTTAACATAAAAATTGGAAATATTGAGGTAACAAAATATCTGCAGAGATTAGATTTTGGAAAAAAAATTAAGATTAACCAAAATGGAAGAATACCTAAATTCACCCAATAGTAGAGTATATCTAGGGTAAAATAATTATAAATTTGTTCGATCATTTTAAGATATATTATATTAAATCTGAGAATGATTCCTATAAGAAATAGAAAAAAAACACTTAAAGTGACTGTCGAAGAAATGAGAAATTTTGCATTTGCCTATGTAGAAAAATATGCTCCATCTAAACAACAGCTTAAAACTTACCTATTAAAAAAATACTTAAAAACTTCAGTACCAAATGTAAAAAAACAAGATGTTAATAACCTAATCGATGTTGTTCTTTCAGATTTAGAAAAAAACAGATTTATCAATGATAAATTCTACTCAGAAAGTAAGGCTAAAAGTATGATTCAAAGAGGTAATTCAATAAATAAGATAAGAAATTATTTAATAGGCAAAGGAATTAACAGTGAATATATAAAAGAAACAGTTAATAAAATTAAAGATGACAATTCAGATCAAGATTTTTTTTCAGCAATAAAACTTTGCAAAAAAAAAAGAATTGGTCCTGCAAGAACAGAGGAGAACAGACCTTTGTTTTATAAAAAAGATATATCTTTATTAGCAAGAAATGGATTCGATTTTGAGACATCAAAAAAAGTAATGGAAATTGAAAAAGATGATTTTCTAAAGATAGTAAAATTACTTTAACTTATTTTTTTTATTTTCTCTAACCAAATAATCAATCTTATTTTTTATATAATTTTTTACAAAAACAAATACAAGTAAGCCAAAAATTGATACTGAAACAATTATAATCAAAATAATTCTAAGTTGCTCATCCATAATTAAATGTTTTTACTTTTTAAGATTAAACTAGGATTTTTGAAATTTTTTTTACCATATAAAATATCGTTACCATCAAAATCGGTAACACTCCCACCTGAATGTATCAAAATTGCGTGTCCTGCAGCTATATCCCATTCAGAGGCTCTTGGCTCGGCAACATAACCATCATACTCCCCTGCAGCAACAACACAAAATTTTAAAGAACTTTTCATTTTCACAAATTTTTTAACTTTAAGTTTTTTATATATTTTATTAATCTCTGGTTTGATTTTATTAGAGTAGGACACAAATTTAATCTCATTTTTATCAAAATTTTTAGAGTGACCTAATTTTATTGGCTTGCCATTAATTAATTCAAAAGATAAATCTTCTCCATATGAATAGAACATTCTTTTTTTAGCAGGGGCATAAATAAGCCCAGCAACTGGTTTTTTATCGATAATCAATCCAGCGTTAATTGTGAACTCATCGAGATCATTAATGTAGTCATAGGTTCCATCGATTGGATCAATTAGCCAAAAATTTTCCAAGTTATTTCGTGATTTATTTTCTGATGTTTCTTCAGAGACGATTGGAATATTTGGTGTTAATTCAAAAATCTTTTTAGTTAAAATCTTATTTACCTCCAAGTCACCATTACTCACAGGGGTATTGTCAGATTTAATTTCTTTAACAAGACCTTGTTCCCTTAGAGCTAATGAAACCTTCCCGGCATTTAAAAAAGTTTTAATTAAGTCTTCAACAATCTTTTTAATATCATTTTGATTCATTTAATTTCTTTAATTCAATATTTTCAGCATTTATCACTTTTTTACCTGCATTTTCAAAATTTACTGTTACTTTACCCTTAATAATTGATTGTACTTGTCCGATTCCCCAATCTTTTTTAGCTGGATTGAAAACTTTGTCACCTGGTTCAAAATCAAAAATCATTTAATTTAATTTATATTAGAAATAAGTATAAATACCATAAAATGAATAATGAATTAAATTCTATTGGATTAAGTAAAAAACCCTCAGATACAACTGTGGTTGTTGCAATGTCTGGAGGGGTGGACTCCTCAACGGTTGCTGGGATGATGAAAAAAGAGGGATATAATGTCATAGGAATAACATTAAAATTATATGATGATGGCAAAGAGGTTGCTGCCTCAAAACAATGCTGTTCTGGTCAAGACATAATGGATGCAAAACGTGTTGCTCATCAACTCGGTATACAGCATAAAATTTTGTATTATCAAAATAAATTTAAACAGGGTGTAATAGATAATTTTGTTGAAAGTTATTTAAAAGGAGAAACTCCTATCCCTTGTGTGCAATGTAATCAAACTGTAAAATTTAAAGATTTATTTGAAGTGTCAAAGGAATTAAAAGCTGATGCGATGGTAACGGGTCATTATGTCAAAAGCATTACTATGGGAAATGAAACCAATATGTATCGTGCTATTGATGAAAATAGAGATCAAAGTTATTTTTTATTCAATACAACAAAAGATCAATTAAACTATTTAAGATTCCCATTAGGTGGAATGCACAAAAATGAAACTAGAGAAATAGCCAAAAAGCTAGAGTTAAATGTTGCTGATAAGGCTGATAGTCAAGATATATGCTTTGTCCCTAATGGAGATTATTCCTCAGTTATTCAAAAATTCAAACCAGAATCTTTTCAAAAAGGCAATATTAAAAATCTTCAAGGAAAAATTATTGGTGTCCATGATGGTATAATTAACTTTACTATTGGACAAAGAAAGGGAATAAAAGTTTCTGATAAAGAGCCGCTGTATGTTCTAAAAATTAATTCTGAAAAAAATGAGATTATTGTTGGACCTAGAGAAAAATTGGGCAAAAAAAATATTTTTTTAGATAGATTGAACATTTTAGTAGATAAAAGTGAATTTAATAAAGATATATTTGTCAAAGTAAGATCAACAGGTAAGTTACTTCAAGCAAAAATAAATTTTAAATCAAATTCAACTGTTGTAGATTTAAAAGAACCTGAAGATGGTATTTCTCCTGGACAAGCATGTGTTTTTTATAAAAAAGATAATTTTGGTTATAAAGTCTTGGGTGGAGGATGGATAAAAAGTTAATTTTTTTTCCACATAAAATATGTTAATAGATAAAAAGATATTACACCAATAAAATAATCCCATTCCAAAGCATGTTTGAAAAATTTTACATTAAATCCAAAGAAATTGTCTCCCGGTAAACTAATAATTGGAATACTAATTACAGCAACTGCTATTAAAGTTGAAATTAAAATTAATTTTAATTTTAGAACTCTCAAATTTATATATTCTGACAATTTTTCCTTTAATGATAAAAATGTAGCAACCAAATAGGCTTGCGCAACTATCTCAAAAATAATGAATAAGAGCATTATTACTCTTCTAAAAAGTTTATAAAGATCATTATCAAATTTTATTCCTAAAAATATTGAATGAATAGTTAGAGCTATTGCTGAAGCTATACCAAAAAAAACAATTTTTTTTAAATATTTATGATTCCCATTTACGACTTTAACTATATCTTTATTGTACAACCAATATCTTATTAAAAGAAAAGAAGTAAAAAACATTGCAGGTTTAAAAACTAACCAAGAAGGATATGGTCTGGCCGTTCTACTTATTGAAGCTCCTCCATCGAAGTAAGGAATGGTATTATGAATTATATCCTCTTGATTTGGAAACAAACCTTGAAATTGGGTTACTAAAATTAGGCAGGTATTTACCGCAACAAATGGAACAATAAATATCCAAATACTTATGGATTTAACCTTATTGATTTGGTCCATATAGACTTATTTTTTTTTATTTTTTTTTCTAGCTCTTCTTTTTTTAGAGCCCATTTTTCTTCGGCCTCTATGTTTCTTTGGATAACCCATTGTTTCCTTTAGTTATAATTTAATTGAAATTATTGATGGGATATAGCATTGTCCAAAGAAGTTATCAAATTTTTTATGTCTAAATCATTCAAAACATTTTTAAAACATACGGCTAAAGATTTCCATAATCAGTCAGTAAATCCACCTGTTGTTCGAGCCTCTACTATAATATTTAAGTCAATGCAGCACATAAGAAAAACTCAAACAAAAGCAAAAAAAAATCCAATTGGTGGTCATTATGATTATGGTAGACAAGGAACTTCGACGACATTTATATTACAAAAGATTCTTACAAAACTTGAGGAAAGTTATCATGTTTTCACAACGCCTACAGGATTTGGAGCAGTTTTTTTAGCAATATTTAGTGTTACTCGTCCTGGGGATGAAATTATTGTTGCTGATCCGGTGTATAGTCCAACAAGGCTGCTTACAGAAAAATTTTTAAAGGAGTTTAATATTAAAACAATTTTCTACAATCCAAGTGATTTAAAAACACTAGAAAAAAATATTACTAAAAAAACTAAATTAATTTTTGTTGAAAATCCTGGAAGCAACACATTTGATTTTCAAGATCTTGGAAAAATTCTTAAAATTGCCAAAAAAAAAAAAATTTTAACAGCAATTGATAATACATGGGGGACACCATATTTTTTAAAACCAATTAAGTTAGGATTTGATATGTCGATTGTATCAGCTACAAAATATTATTCTGGTCATTCAGATGTTATGGGTGGAAGTTTAGCAGTTAACAAAAAAGTTTTTTTAAAAGTTTATAATGCTGAAAGAATAACAGGCTTGAGACTTGGTCCTGATGATGCTTACTTAATTACCCGTGGTTTGCGAACTCTTGATGTTAGGTTAGATCGTCATAGAGAAAATTCCAAAAAAGTAGCTGAATTTTTATCTAAAAATAAAAAATTTAAATTATTATATCCTTTTAAAAAAGACTCCGTTAATGTTAGAATGTGGAAAAAATATTACACTGGTGCCTCAGGTCTTATGGGTTTAAAAATAAAATCTAAAAAAATAGATTCAGTTAAAAAATTTGTAAATTCGTTAAAACTTTTTGGGTATGGTTATAGTTGGGGTGGTTTTGAAAGTTTAGTATTGCATCAAGAATTTAGAGAAACAGGAAATAGAAAATATTTAAATTTAGCAAAAGATGAACACCTTGTACGATTACACATTGGCTTAGAGGATCCAAATGACTTAATAGCTGATCTTAAGCAGGCATTAAGACATTTAAAATGATATCAAAAAATTTCTTTAAATCTAAAACAGCAATTATTACTTTAGTTGCTGCTTGTTTTGTTGTTTTAATTTCTCTTGGAGTAAGACAAGTATTTGGTTTGTTTTTTATTGATTTTAATAAAAGTTTAAATGTTAGTAACACCGCATTTGGTTTTGCAATTGGTATTCAAATGTTAATGTGGGGTATTACAGGTCCAATTTTTGGAGCAGTTGCAGATCGTTATGGTGGACATGTAGCTATAATCTCTGCTTTTATATTTTATACTCTTGGGATTTATTTTTTATATACAGGACCAAACACTGGTATTTTTTTTCAAATTCATATGGGTTTATTAATAGGAATAGGACTTGGTGGAACTGCTATAAGTATACCGATGTCAGTTGTTGGTAAACATTTTCCTTTATCAACGAGAACTATCGCCATGAGTTTTGTAACAGCAGTTGGATCTTTTGGATATTTTCTTTCTCCAATTTTTACAAATTATTCCTTGTCTGAGTTTGGCTGGAATTACACTTTGTATATTTTTTTATTGTTTTTATTTACAGGTTTAATAGCAGCTTATTTTGTAAGATCTCCATCCAAAGCTGAGAGTGCAGAGCAAATATCAGATCAAACTTTTAAAGAGGCTCTCTCTGAAGCTTTTAAAACAAAAAGTTATATATTGTTAGTGTCTGGTTTTTTTGTGTGTGGTTTTCATATTACTTTAGTTGGAACTCACGTGCCAAAGTATGTTTTAGATAGGGGACTCGAGGATTGGACTGCAGCAGCCATATTGTCATTAATTGGTCTATTTAATATTTTTGGCTCATTATTAAGTGGATACCTATCAGCTAAAATGAGTAAAAAAATTATACTTAGTGGAATTTATTTTTTAAGAGGAGTTTCAATCATACTTTTTATATTTACACCAGCAAGTAATTTGAATGCATTTTTATTTGGAGCAAGCTTTGGTTTTTTATGGCTTTCAACAGTTCCAGCTACAAGTGGAATAGTAGCACATTTATTTGGAACAAAATATTTAGGACTTTTATATGGAATAGTCTTTTTAAGTCATCAAATAGGATCTTTTTTTGGCGCATATTTAGGAGGCTTGTTTCACGATCTATATGGGTCATATGATTATGCGTGGTATTTAGCAATTGCTTTATCTGTATTTGCCGCAATAATTCATCTACCTATTAAAGAAGAACCAGTATTAAGACTTAAAACAGAATAAATTGAATAAACAAAATCAATTAACGGATATTCACAAATCTTGGAAGCCGTATATAATTTATAAATCTCAAAATGGTTTTAATTTATATACAGATTTTTCAAAAAAAATTTTATTAAATGAAAAAAATGTTTATAAATTTTTAAATAAGAAACAAAAAAAAACTTTTAAGCAAACAGATTTATTTGTTGGTTTTTTTGGCTATGAGTTATTAAATAATCTTATTGGCATAAAACTACCAAAACAAAAAAAAATTAATTTTCCCAAGGGAATTTTTTATAAGCCAGAGAAAATAATAAGTTTTTCAAATACTCTAAGATATAGAAATAGGGACAATAATAAAAAAAATAAAAGTTTTAAAATTAATATAGACAGAAAATCATATTCAATAATCTTTAATAAATTTAAAAAAAAAATAAAAAGTGGAGAAACATATCAAATTAAAATATGCACAAAATACAAAACTTTTTCAAAAATAGATCCATTAGACTTTTTTTGTAGATTATCGGAAACTAATTTAGCTCCCGAGGCTTTCTTGATTAGAGATAAAAATTACTCAATAATCAGTTGTTCCCCTGAAAATCTTATAACTAAAAAAGGGCCTTCAATCTCCACAAAACCTATTGCTGGGACTGTTAAGAAAGATAAAAGTATGAATAAAAATAAGGCTTTAAAGTATTTTAGAGAAAACTTAAAAGAAACTAAAGAACATAATATGATTGTTGATATGGAAAGAAATGATCTATCACGAATTTGTCAGGTTGGAAGTGTAAAATTATCAAAGGCAAAAATTGTTGAAGAATATAAAGACCTTTTTCATTATGTTACTTTAATAAAAGGAAAATTAAAAAAGAATATTTCCAATTTAGATATTATCAAAGCAATGATGCCTGGAGGGTCAGTAATTGGATGTCCTAAAATAAGTACTTTAAATCTTTTAAATAATCAGGAAAAAGAGAATAGAAACATCTACACCGGAAGTTTTGGATATATTAAGTTTAACGGTGATATGCGGTTTAATATCATCATTAGATCAATTCTGAATTATAAAGATATTTCAGAAATCTCTGTGGCATCTGGCGTAGTAGTGGATAGTAATGCAAAACATGAATTTAATGAAAATTTTATAAAAGCAAAAGCATTAATAGATTTATTCAAATGATATATGTAATAGATCATAATGACTCATTCACACATAATGTTGTTCATCAGTTTTCGTTATTTGATAAAGTAATTTGTCATAATTATAACGAAATTAATAAGTCAAAACTTGATAAGGCTTCTGTTATTGTTTTCTCTCCTGGTCCTGGAAATCCAAAAAATTATCCACTTACATCTAAGATTTATAAAAAATTTAAAGGAAAAAAAAAAATTATTGGTATTTGTTTAGGATTTCAACAAATATTGTATTGTGAAGGAGCGCAAATTATTGAACAAAAAAAAATTTATCATGGTTTTCAATCACTTGTAAGAGTTGTAAATGATAAATCATTATTTAAAAATGGATCAAATTTTAAAGTTGGTCGTTATCATTCATTACGATTAAAAGAACCTTTTAAAATTAAAGATTTTGAGATAACTATGAGATGTTTAAATTCAAATACAGCAATGTCATTTGAAAATAATAAAGATAAAATTTATGGATTTCAATTTCACCCCGAGTCATTTTTAACTGTCAATGGCAATTTTCTTATTAAAAAAATCATATCTGCTTAAAAATCTTCAAGAAGTTAAATTTCAAGACTTATGGGAAGATCATGGAATATTTACTACAATGTGGATTTTCGGAAATCCACCAAAAATTTTATTCTATGATAATCATTTAAGAAATTTGATATCTTCTTTATCAAAATATAAAATAAAAAAAAAATTTCTAAGAAAATATATAATTGAACTTATAAATAAGAATTTATCTAAAAAAATTTATTACAACCATCTTTTAAGGGTAGCTATAAACAAAAAAATAATTTCTATATCTTTAAGAAGAAGACTAAAACCAAAACTAAATTTTTCACTTAAACTAGTTGATTTAAAGCGTAATAGGCCAGAATATAAAAATTTGAAATACAAAAAGATACTTTCTCATTTAAAAAAGATTGATAATTCAAGATCAGATATAGGAATTGTTAACAAAGGTAAAGTTTTAGAGTCAGGAACTTCAAATTTACTTTTCATAAAAGATAAAAAAGTTTTAACACCCAAAAAAAATTATTATAAGGGCCAAACATATAAATATTTGAGATCCAAAATAAAAAATATTATTAAAAAAGATATCTTTATAAAAGAACTAAAAGAGTACGATGAAATTATACTTCTTGGATCTGGTAAAGGCGTAGTTTCTGTAAAAATGATTAATCAGATTAATTGGAATAGAAAAAGTTTTAAATATTACAGAATATTTTTAAATCATTATAAAAAAGCTATGAAGAAATGTAATATATATAAATTTTAAAATATGAAAGATCCAAATAATCCGTGCCTATTTTGTGATACTAAAAAAAGTGGAATAGTACATGAAAATGATTTTGCATATGCTAGTTATGATACTTATCCAGTTTCAAAAGATCATTGTTTAATAATTCCAAAAAGACACATAAAGGATTTCTTTGATTTAAATAATGATGAATTGATTGCGTGCAATCATTTGATCAAAATTTTAAAAAAAGAAATTTTAAAAAAAGATCAATCAGTAAAAGGATTTAATATTGGGACTAATATTGGAAAAGTTTCAGGTCAGTCGATTTTTCATTGTCATTTGCATTTGATACCTCGCAGAGAAAATGATGTGGATAATCCTCAGGGAGGAGTAAGATCTGTTATTCCTAATAAGCAACATTATAAAAGAAAAATATAGCCTGTTATTAAGCTGAAATTGGACAGAGTTAGTAATTGATCTATTTTTTTAAATAGATTAGACATCTTTTAAATTACTTAAAAATAAAATAACATAAGGCGGATATGTTACAAACAAACCCATTTTCAATTTTAGCAGAGACTGTTTCACTTATAGCTATGCAAGGTTTCATTATAGCAATGATACTTTTAATTGTCGCTGGAACTATAATTCAAATGATCCATCATAAAAATCTTACATATTTTTTCAACAATGCAAAAAAAGCCAAATTATCAGCAACTAAAGAATTAGGTATTGGAGAGAAGACATCAATTATTGCAAAAACAGCCGTAGTGGATATTGGAACAACTTCTGAGCTTGGTTTTGGAAAAAGAAGATTAGCACATGTTCTAGGAATGTATGGAACAATTTTGTTTTGGTTATCGTCAGCAGTCTTAGTTTTTTGCTATACTGGTGATGGAAAAACTAATTCATTTACGTGGTCAACATTATGGCATGTTGGAGCAATATTAACTTGTGTAGGAGGATATTGGTTTTGGTTTTTTTTAAGGGTTGATGTTTCTTCAGAAGCGCATCCATGGTACAGAGTAATTAAAGCAGATTTATTTGTATTAGCATTATTGGCATGTTCAACTTTTGGCTTAGCATGGTCTTATACTCAATTTAACAATCACATTATTTTCTCTTATTTATTTTTGACACTATTTGTAACCTCAAATTTGATTCTATTTGGAGGTGTCTACTGGTCTAAGTTCGCACATATGTTTTATAAACCTGGGGCAGCAATACAAAAAAATCTAGCTGAAGCTGATGGATCAAGAGACAACTTACCACCACCAGCTGAAGCGCCTGAACAATTTGGCTTAGGCATAAAAAGAGAAGAGCCAAAACA
>TARA_B100001057_G_scaffold184417_1_pt1 | contig 12392 bp, 10 predicted proteins | sample TARA_B100001057 | Tara Oceans TARA_B100001057 (sample SAMEA2621839) | marine metagenome | biome: marine biome (ENVO:00000447); feature: surface water layer (ENVO:00002042); material: "saline water (ENVO:00002010), including plankton (ENVO:xxxxxxxx)" | depth 5 m | reverse complement strand
ATTTATTTTTTGATTTGAGGAGTTTAATAATTTTTCAGATGCATCAATAATTTCTTTTATAGAAAATATTTTAATCATATTGCAACTTCAGGTTTATTTATTTAATAAGAAATGTCTAGAGAAAAAAAATGGCCACCAGACTCGTCTTTTAACATATGCTTTAATATCTGGTCAGATTTGTCCAGATTTTTGCACTATCGAATTTTTAATTAAATAAGAATTTATAAATTTAAATAAATTTTCAATAAATACTTAAATTTAAATATAATAAAATTTCTTAAATTTTTTGTAAAATCAAAAAGTTGTATAAAAATGTTCTTTAATATGTTCAAAATTTTTACATAATATAGTTTACAATTAATTTAAATAATGAATTAATAACTCAAATTAATGTTTATAAAGTATTTTTCATTTTAAAATTGTTTAAGCTTTTTAGTAAATAAAATAAATATATATAATGAAAATTCTTATTGTTATTGGCACAAGACCAGAAGCCATAAAAATGGCACCGTTAATAATAAATCTTCTGGAAGATAAAAAAATAAAAGTTAAATTATGTATTACAGCCCAACATCGTGAAATGCTTGACGATGTACTTAAATTCTTCAAATTAAAACCAGATTTTGATTTAAATATTATGAGACAAAATCAAAGTTTATTTCAACTTACATCAAATATTATTTTAAAATTTGAAAGAGTATTGAAGTTTTATAGACCAGATATGACATTAGTTCATGGTGACACTACAACTACAATGGCCATATCCTTAGCATGTTTTTATAAAAAAATTCCACTTGCTCATGTGGAGGCAGGATTAAGAACAAATAACATTTTATCTCCTTGGCCCGAGGAAGCAAATAGAAAAATTACAGATTTGCTCTCTAATATTCATTTTGCACCTGTGCCTAGTTCAAAAAAGAACCTCATTAAAGAAAATATATCAAAAAAAAATATTTTCTTAACTGGAAATACAGTAATAGATGCATTGCTGAAAGCGAAGAAAATAATTATAAATAATAAATTAATAAAAAAGAAATTAGAAAAAAAATATAATTTTTTAAATAAAAAAAAAATTATACTCACGACTATTCATAGAAGAGAAAATTTTGGCAAAGGAATAACTGAAGTCTGTAAATCATTAATTAGAATTTCAAATATTAAAGATGTGCAAATTATTTTTCCAGTTCACTTAAATCCAAATATTAGAAAAAAAGTTAATAAACTTCTTTTTGGATATAAAAATATTTTTTTAATTGATCCTGTCGATTATGCTAATATGATTTATTTGATGAATAAGAGTTACATGATCGTTACTGATTCTGGTGGCATTCAAGAAGAGGCGCCCTCTTTAAACAAACCATTGGTTATAGTTAGAGATTTTACCGAAAGACCGGAAATTATTAAGTTAGGTGGTGGGATTCTAGTTAAAAGAGATTCTAATAAAATATATAATATTGTAAATAGTATTCTAAATAATAAAAAAATTTATAATAAAATGGCAAATATTAAAAACCCATATGGGGATGGCAAAGCATCAACTAGAATAACAAAAGAAATAAAAAAATTTATTTTTAAAAAATGAAAAAAATTTTGATTACAGGTGGATTTGGAATGATTGGCAGAAGACTTGTTGGGCAATTAAAAAATAAGGAAAATAAGATATTAGTCTTAGATAATTTTTTATCAAAATTACAACCAATTAATAAAATCAATTATCAAAAAATAGATATATCAAATAAAAAAAAATTATTAAATATTTTTAAAAAATTTAAACCAGAAATTGTTATACATCTTGCTGCAATACATCATATACCTACATGCGAAAAAAAAAGATCATACGCTCAAAAAATTAATATTTTATCAACTGAAAATCTTCTTCATTTTTCTGAAGTTTTTAAAGTCAAAAAATTTATTCTAGCAAGTTCTGGTGCAGTATATGACTGGAGCAATACAAAACTGATAGAAAGTAAATCTAAAATTTTACCCAGAGACAACTATTCATTGTGTAAATTTTCAAACGAAATACAGTTAAGGCTTTGGACTCAAAGAACAAAAGGAATTGGAATTGTTGCAAGAATTTTTAATTCTATAGGTTTTGATGATCCAAATAGTCATCTACTGCCAGATATTTTAAGACAATTAGATTTGAATAAAAAAATTAATCGAATAAAGCTTGGGAATATGAAACCAAAGAGGGATTATATTGATGCAGATGACGTTGCATCAGCCCTCAAGAAAATGATTAATTATAAAAAAAACAGATATGGCATTTTTAATATATGTTGCGGAAAAGAATACTCAGTTAAAGATATAATTAATATCTTAGAAAAAATTCTCAAAATAAAAATTATTTCAAAATCAATAAATTCAAAAAGAAGGAAAATTGATAGACTTTCTCAATTAGGTTCAAATAGAAATATTAAAAATAAACTTAAATGGTCGCCTAGACTAAATCTTATGGGCACACTTCAAAAATATATTTATGAAAGAAAAAAATATATTTTTTAATTATGTGTGGCTATGTATTTAATCTTTCTGATGGTAGGATTGATACCAATAAACTTAAAGATTCATTAAACTCAATCAAATATAGAGGCCCAGATGAAACGAAAATTGAAGAAGGTCAAACTTTAAAAAAAAAAAACTATTTTCTAGGATTTAACAGGCTTGCAATTTACGATTTGAATAGTGCATCAATGCAACCTTTTAAAAAAGGTAATAATGATTGGTCTCTACTTTTTAATGGCTCAATCTATAATTTTAGAGAAATTAAGGAGAAACTTATTGTCAAAGGATATAAATTTCAAACAAGTGGTGACACTGAGGTAGTTTTTATGTCGTTTATTGAGTACGGTGAAAATTGTTTTAAATTATTTAATGGGATGTGGTCTATAGTTTTTTTTAATAAATCATCAGGTGAAATAATAATGTCAAGAGATAGATTAGGTATAAAACCACTCTATTACAACATTTCTGATAAAGAAGTGTTTATAGCAAGTGAGCCGATATGTTTTTTAAAAAAATCATCTATTTTTTTTGAGGAAAATAATAATCAGATTAAAAAATTTATTTATTGTGGCTTACATGATGATGACGAGTCAACTTTTTACAAAAATATTAAACAACTAAAACCTAATACTGTAATGAAATTTGATTTTGTTAAAAAAAAATTATCTGACAAAAATTATGATGATTGGAAGGTTGATAATAGTGAATTAAATTTAAAACAAAGAGTTAACAATAGTGTAAAATTAAGACTTTTCTCTGATGTATCAAATTTTTCGTTATTATCTGGAGGACTTGATAGTTCACTAATCGCAAAAATTATTGCTCAAAATATGACAAATGATTTTAAAGGATTTATTACACACGCTCCTAAAGATAAAAATGAATATGATGAAAGTAAATATGCTAAAGAAATATTTAAGTCATTTAATAGCAACACTGAACATCATATTATTAAAAAAGAGGATAATTTAGATTTAAACAAAATAATTAATTTAACAAAAATACAACAAGAGCCTTTTCTTAATCCTAGTATATATGCACATTATGAAGTTTTTGAATGGGTAAGAAACAAAAAAATTAGAGTTTTAATAACGGGTGAAGGGGCAGATGAGGTTTTTGGTGGGTACTCTAAAGTTTACCAACCAACATATTTTCTTACAGCATTAAGAAAATTCGACATTAAACTTTTATTTAAAATTATTTTTGAAAAGAATACCAATATTTTTAGGTTGTTAAAAAAAACATCTTTCCTTCTTCCAGATTATATAAATATTTCATTATTAAAAATTATAAGATCCAAAAATAGCGTATTAAGCAATGATTTTAATCATGACCAGAGGTCTCCATTCGAAAACTGGATGACTCAACAAAAATTATCTTTAGAGGAGAGGTTAGATTTTGATATCTTAAACACAAATTTACCTCATGTGCTTAGAAATGCTGAAAGAAATAGCATGAGTAATTCAATCGAATTAAGACATCCTTATCTTGATTATAATGTAATAAAATTCGCTATGAGAATGAATATAGAAGAAAGGTCAGGAATTATTGGAAAAAAAGCACTCAGATTGATTTCAAAAGAATATGGGGTCCCTTTTCATGATAAGCCAAAGTCAGTAGGTTTTGGAAATACTTATGAATTCAATTTCAATTCAAAGGATCTCAATGATTACATATTAGATAATTCAAAATTTTGGAATGAAATTTGTTCAAGAGATAAATTAGAAAAAAATTTAAACAAAAAGAATAATAGTCTTGAGTGGTGGAGATCTATATCTTTAATCTTATGGTTAATTTATAAAGGTGAAAGAAAGAGAGAAACAGTTTGAGTGTATTTTGTAGAATTTGTAATGGATATGAAGTGAAAGAAAAATGGCCCACTGTCTATAATAAAAATATAAAACTTTATTATTGTAATGATTGCAATCATGGTTTTTTAAATCCTTACTTTTCAAAAGTTGAGTTAAATAATTTTTACAAAAATGAATATAGAAAAATATTTGTATTTAATATTCCATTTAAAAAGACTGTGAAGTCTGTAAAACAAATGATGGAGGATACTGGTCAATTAAATGAATCAACTTTAAGGGCCAATATGATAATTCAGAAGGATGGTAATAAATTGAATGTGATTGATATAGGGTCAGGTACAGGAATGTTTTTAAATTGTTGTTACAATATCAACCAAAATTTAAAGTTGTATGGCATTGAACCTGACGATGATCATAAATATTTGTCATCAAATAGTGATAAATTTTTAATATTTAATAATCTAGATGAAGTAAAAAAACTAAATGTTATATTTGATAAGGTAACGATTTTTCACACATTTGAACATATAGAGAATCTTGGTGATTTTTTAGAAAATTTAAAACAAATAATAAATGAAAAAACCGAAATTTATATCGAAGTTCCTAACGGTGAATATAATTGGGTTAAAAAAAGTTTTGTTCATTTGGCACACCCTCAAATTTTTTCAAAATTAAGTATAACAAAAGTATTGAATTTAAATAATTATAAAATTTTGTCATATGACAGATATGATGAAAGAACAGACTATTTGATTTTAAAAGTAAAATTTGAAAATCAAAAACAAGATCAATATTTAAAATTAAAAAATAATAAATTATTAGAAAATATAATTGATAATGCTAAATGGGGAATTATTGATGCCTTTTTAAAATTTATTAAGGATAAATCAATTTTAATAATTCCAGCTAAATATCTTGGAGTTCTGTCTAGGCTTAAGTATAAGTATAAAAAATAAGCAATGGGAATTATTGAAAAAATCAAAAGACAAAAATTTATCAACGACTTTTTCAGTATCTATATCTCATATTTTTTATTCATTTTTTTATCATTACTATTTCAAATATTCTCAACGAAGTATTTTCAGTACGAAAATTCAAAAATATTAATTTTTTTATTTGCAGTGTATGTGTGGGGGAGTTTTTTAGGAGAAGCTGGTTTTGGTAGGTATGATGTTGGAATAAAAAAAGAAAATTATAATGTTGTTTTTTCTATATATTTGAGAAAATTTTTTGCTTACGTTGTTTTGCTTTTGGTAGGTAATTTTTTTTTAGAAAATATTTTGTTTATTCTAAGCTATAAAGCTATTTTTTTTTTATTAATTCTTTTTTTTTTCTCATCTTTTTTTATTCCAGCTAATATTTATAAAAAAGGTTTTGCACAAGTATCTTATTTATCTAATATATTTTTTGTAATTTTAATTTTTTTTGGTTTTTATTTAAATAATTACTACGGTTATAAACTAGATAGCTGTATAATTTATATCTCGATTATTTTAAGTTTGTTAAATCTTATTTTATTTATAATCTTGAATAAAAAAATAAATATAGATATTAAAAAAATACAAATCTTTAATTTTCAAGAAAAGAGAATAAATATTCTAAATTATATTTCATATTTGGGATGTGGTGTAGGTATTTTAATATTTTTTTTTATATCAAACTTTACAGATAATAATTTTTATTTACTTTTTGCTAGATTAATAGATGGAGCAAACTCTTTTTTTGGAATTATGGCATTGGTGTGTATCAAAAGAAAATTACTTTTTAATTTTAAAAATATTATTTCTCTAACAATTTTTTTAATCTCAACAATAATTTTAATATTATTTTTTTTAATTTTGATATCTGAAAACAGTCTTAAGTTAACTAGCATTTTTCCAATATTTACTTATTATTTAATTTCAAGTAGTTCTTTGTTTTTTGGCGCAGCAATTACACAATTAAAACTTGAAAAAAAATTTTTATATTTAATTAAATTTAATATTTTGATGATAGCGATATGTCTTTTATCTAATATCGTGTTTAAATATAATTATTTCTTGAAAGAAAATATTTCAGTGGTTTTTTATTTATTATCAATAATTTCAATTTTCCCACTTATATACTATATAAAATTGGTTAAAAAATTTACGAAATGATTTACTTTCTTAAACAAAAAAAAATTTTTAAAAAATTTCATAAGTATTTAACTAAACAGAATAAAAACTATGATTATTTTAGAAACGAACTTTACTTCACTTTATTTTACAGAAAAAATATTTACTTAAATACAATAGCATCTTTTATAAGAGATATATTTATTTTGATTGGATTTAAAAAAAAAATAAATGAGAGTGAATTTTTTTTTTTCACTCTACCTACTCAAAGTGGTTACAAAATATTTGAAAATATCTATTTTTTTAATAAGAAAAAACTGTTAAAAATTCCATCAAAGAAGAATAGACACATTGTATCTAAAAGCCTTTATTTTTTTCCTACTTATGAATTTATTTGTTCTTTTTTCAGTACTTTAAAATTAATTAATATAAAAAAAAAACACGGCTTTTTAATATTTATATATGTTCTTAGGTTGGCTCTAATAGTAAATGTATGGAAATTTTTTTTTGAAAAAAATAGTTTTAAAACTATAAAAATATATTTACATAATGATTTCGATATTTACAATGCCGCATTATTATTTGCAATCGAGTATAAATTAATTAGAAAAAAAATTATTCCAATTTGCTTTCAGCACGGTATTCCAACAGACGAATTTTTTCCAACAAAAGCGCCGCTATATTATGTTTGGTCAAAAAAAATGAAAAAATTATATGAAGCTCAAAATAATAAAAGTAAGATATCAAATATTAAAACTTTCTCATTTATAAAAAAGATAAAATCTCCCTCAAAAATTAAAACAAAGCAAATTGATAAAAATTTATATTATATATCACAAGGTCATACAAAAATGTATGGATGGAAAACCAATACAAATCTAATTAATATATTTAATAATATTTCAAAAATATATCCTAATACATATTGTTTATTGCATCCTTCTGAAAATAAAATAAATAATCCCTACAATTTTAAACTCAAAAAAAATATTTTTAACTACCCTCATGATTTTACAAATTCAGATAAAACCAAAGTTTATATTTGCTTTTGCTCTACTGCAATGCTGGAAATAATGAAAAACCAAAATATTATTCTAGGTATTAATCTTAAGGTTAATCAGTCAAAAATTACTTTTAAGTATTTTAAACCTCCGTTAATAATAAATAATTTAAACGAATTTCCAAAGCTATTTAAAAAATTAAATAGTAACAGCACATGCGTAATAAATATTATTCGAAGACAGAACGAATATTTAAGAAAATTAATGATAGAGTAATTAATACTAAATAAAATCCTCCATGCTATATTTTATACTTTTCTTTTTGCTCGCTGATTTAATTTCATTTTTAGGTCTAAGTATTTTTAATTTAGAATTAGCTATTTTACTAAAACAGTTTTCACTGATAATAGTTGTTACAATCTCCTTAAGCTCGTTTTTGAGGAATAAAATTGCAAAGTTAGAAATTATATATTTAATTTATTTAATTTTTCTTGCCTTTTTTTCTCTACAAACAGTAAATGCACCTAGTATCATAATTTATCAATCATCATATTTATTATTATTTCCACTTTTTTTTGTGAAATTAGGTAACAAGTTTTCATCTATTGAAAATTTGAATAAGTTTGAAAAATTTATTCAATATTTTGCACTTTCAAACTTTATTTTCATGTTGTTTGAAATTAATAATACAGAATTTCTTATCCAAATTGGATTATCTGAATTTTGGATTAATGTTAAAGAAGTTGTTCAAGGCATAAATGTTAATTCAAATCTGCCATTTAACTATCATACTGATTTTGAAGCAACCACTAGAAGAGGAGCTGGTTTACTTTTAGCGCCTTTGGCCTCTGGTATGCTTCATGCATTTGCATCTTACATATCTTTTGTTAAGTTTGTAAATTATAAATCGAGGTCTGATCTATTTCTTTTAATAATAATATTTGTTGGTTTAATTTTGACTAATTCAAGGGGACCGATGATTTTTCTCTTCATTTCAATAATTATTTATTATCTTAAAAATAAAGAGGAATTAAAAATTAATATTGGTGAAAGATTTTTTTGGTTCATAATGATACTTGGTGTAGCTTATGTTGCGGTGCCAACAATAATAGATGCAATTACTTTAAAAGATGAGCGCGCACCAGGTCATTATTTTTCTCTTATAAATAACATTATAAATCTTCCATCAATTCCAATTTTTGGTTATGGAATTGGTACCCAAGGAGGTTTATCTGCTGAGGCGGGTATTTCAGTGCTTGGTCAAGGTTTCGGTACAGAGGGTGGAATTTTTTCAACAACCTACCAATGTGGAATTATATTTGGAGTAATTTTTTTAATATGGTATTTCAATCTCACAAAAGAAGATCAACTTGGTGATGATAAAAAAGCTTATCCTCTTCTAATAAGTGGGATAGTGATAATGCTAACCTCAGAACATTTTTACACAATAAGTGGATATGTATATATTTGGTACTATGTTGGATTAAATAAAAAGAAAAATGAGAGTCTTACAAATTTATAAAAATTTTAATGCTTCGAAAGGTGGTGTTGAGAGACACATTGATGGATTATCGAATACCATAAGTAGTAATTTTAAAATTACATATTTTTATAAAATTTCGGATAAAGATGCTAATTTCAATGTGAAATATAAAACTATTAAAAGTAAATACTTAAATTTTATAAAATATGTTTTTGATAGTGATGTGATACATATTCACGGTGCAAGATTTTTATTTAATTTAAAATTCTTCTTTTTAGCAAAAATATTGAATAAAAAAATAATTTATACACCTCATTGCTATTATGATGGAAGAGGTTTTTTAAATGATCAAATTAAAAAAATTTGGGATCTTACAATTGAAAAAATTTTTTATAAATTTAGTAATAAAATAGTCTTGCTTAATAATTTTTGGATGGAATATGCGAAGCTTAATAATTTTAATATTAAAAATACAACAATCATTCCAAATTGTGTTATAAAAAATAATCATAGGGAAATTAAATCTGAAACAAGTGAAAGAGGTATTAAAAATATTATAAGTATCTCAAGAATAGATAAAGTAAAAAGAATAGAGGATGTAATCAAGGTTATAATTAAATTTAAAGATAAATATGTTTTTCATATAGTTGGCGAAGGTCCTGAATTACAAAACCTAAAAAAAAAATACGCTAATCATAGCAATATAAAATTTTATGGTTTTATAAAAGATGATGAATTACAAAAAATACTCGAAATTATAGATGCTTATATAATTGCATCTGAAAAAGAGGGAATGCCTACTACTATAATAGAAATGATACTTAGCAATATCCCAGTAATTGCTTCAGATATACCTGGTAATATAGCTATTCTAAAAGATTTGAATGAAAAGTTTATTTTTAAATTAGGTAATTACAATGAATTATCCAAAATTTTAGAAAAGGGAAATTTCAATATCGACTATAGATTAAGGGAAAATGTAATTAAAAATTATACATGGGAAAATAAAGTTAAAGAAATAGAAAAAATTTATGAAAGTTAAAATTCGTAATATCAATATTTTAGGTATAAAATTTGTAAATTTAAATATAAATCAATTAGCTAATAATATTTTAAATAATATAAAGAGAAAAAAAATTCATATATCAACAGTAAACGCTGCAAAATATATCCAATGTAAAAATGATAAAATTATGCAAAAAGTAGTTAAAGCCAGTGAAATTATTACAATTGACGGCATGAGCTTTATTTATGCTGGAAAAATTTTAAAAAAAAATAGTAAAATATTTAGAGTTTCTGGATATGATTTAATGGAGAAACTATTTAAATTATCAAAAAAAGATGACACCTTTTTTTTCCTAGGATCTAAAGAAGAAATTGTAAATAGTGCAGTAAAAAATGTAAAAAAAAAATATAAAAATGTTTGTATAAAGGGTTACAATAATGGTTTTTTTTGGGGTAATGAAAAAAAATTAATTAAAAAAATTAATATTCTAAAACCAAGAATTCTTTTAATAAGTATCACTTCTCCATTACAAGAAATTTTTGTAAATGATTTTAAATCTATACTTAAAACGAATGTGATTATTTTACTAGGCGGCTCATTTGAAGTTCTATCTGGTAAGTTGAAAAGAGCTCCAGTTTTTATCCAAAAAATCGGCATGGAGTGGTTATTTAGACTTATGCAAGAACCCAGAAGACTTTTTTGGCGATATATAACAACAAACAGTTATTTTATTTATTTGGTATTTAAAGAATTTATTAAGTTGAGGAAGGCCTAATCACCTTTAAATTTGAAGATTGCATAGAAAGTTTTTAATATTATATAAAAATCCAAAAAAATTGACCAATTTTTTAAGTACCATAAATCATACTCCATTCTTTTTTTCATATCCTCCGGATCTGAAGTGGCTCCTCTTAATCCATGTACTTGTGACCAACCTGTTAGACCAGGATTGCATCTATATCTAGTTAAAAATGAATTATAATGATCCATGTATTTTAGATCTAAGGTTATCGGATGAGGCCTTGGACCAACTAATGACATTTCGCCTTTAATCACATTATAAAATTGAGGTATTTCATCTATACTAAACTTTCGAATAATTTTTCCAACTTTTAGTTTTCTATTGTCATCTTTTGTAACTTGATTAATAGGATCATATTTTTTGTTAAATAATGATCTTAATTTAAAAATTTTAAATCTTCTTCCATCCCAGCCAGTTCTGTTTTGTGTGAATAGTATTGGCAAACCATCCTCTAAATATATTGCTAGTGAAAAAAAAATAAGAATTGGTAGAGAAAAAGTTAAAAAAATAATCGAAAAAAACTTATCTATAAGAATTTTAATAAATAAAGGTACTCCATGAAATTTTGATAGCTCATAGTGCTCATAATCAAATTTTTTGGCTAACAAATCTCCCTTCTTTTTAATCTTTGATGTGGACAAATTAACGTTTAACGTGTCAACAGAATACCTCAATATATTTGAAAAAATATCCTCTTTTAATTTTTCATTACCATTTAACATCCAAATTTGACCTAAAGAATGATACTCAAGTATAGATCTTATATCCTCATTTTTGTTAAAGACTGGGATTTTAATTTCACTTTTAATAATTTTTAAGTTATGAGACCCTAAATCAGTTATTAAGCAACACTTAAAAATTAAAATTTTTTCAAACTTTTCTAGTAATATTTTTTTAATTTCTTGATAAGTTCCAACTAACATTATGTTTTTTTGTATAATGTTTTTTTTGACAAGGGATTGATATAAGTAATTGAAGTATAATTTTAAAACAAACAAAGTTATATTACAAAAAATAAAAATATAGAAAAAATTTAAATCAATGTTTATTTTTATTGTGAATAAATTTATGAAAATTATTGTTAATAAATTAGAAAATATTAGATTAATAAAATCTTCTTTTATAAATAAAATAAGTTTTTTTTGATATTTTGATTTATTTTTATAAAAACTTATGTTTAAAAAAAAAAATACTGAGAGAAAAATAGAATAAAGGAAAAAATTAGAATTTTTGTATGTATCAAAATTATTTAAGTCGTAAATAGTATTTTCATTTAAAATTGAATATAAATATATAGTTATTAAAATAAATATTGATTTAATGAAGTTAATGAACAGAATATATCCTGAGTCGTCATTCTGGAAAACTTTCTCAAGTTTAAACATATATTAATTTCTTGTATAATATTCGGGAGTATAATTATAATAATAACTATAATAACTGTCTTTAGAAGTATCTAAATCATTAATAATTATACCATTTATTTGAACACCAACATTTTGAATTTTTTTAATAGACGACATAAAAGAAGCTGTTCTTGTTTCCTCTGATCTTATTACAAATAAATTATAGTCTGAAGACTGGGTTAAAATAAGTGTATCAGATACAGGTTGTACTGGTGGTGAGTCTACTATTACGTAATCATATTCTAACTTTAAAACATCTAGAAATTTTTTGATTTGGTC
>TARA_B100001057_G_scaffold149930_1_pt1 | contig 12395 bp, 10 predicted proteins | sample TARA_B100001057 | Tara Oceans TARA_B100001057 (sample SAMEA2621839) | marine metagenome | biome: marine biome (ENVO:00000447); feature: surface water layer (ENVO:00002042); material: "saline water (ENVO:00002010), including plankton (ENVO:xxxxxxxx)" | depth 5 m | reverse complement strand
TTTTCTTCAAGAGTAAAAGATGTTATTTCTTACAGTAAAGAAGAAGCCCTAAGGCTTGGTCACAAGCAAATTGGAACCGAACACCTATTACTTGGTATGTTAAGAGATGGAGGTGGAAAGGCTATTTCAATATTAAACTCAATAGATGTTAATTTAGATGAATTAAGGAAAAAAATTGAAATTCTAAATCCTGCAATTATTGATAGTTCATCAATTGGACTTAATGAAAAGAAAAATCTCCATTTAACGAGACAAGCAGAGAGAGCTTTAAAAACTACTTTTCTAGAAGCAAAGTTATTTCAAAGTACAAATATTAACACAGCTCATCTACTTCTTTGCATTTTAAGAAATGATAATGACCCCATTACAAAAGTTTTAGTTAAAATGGATATCACATATGACAATGTGAAAGAGAAATTTAAGTCAATGATAAATGATTCAGGATCTGATGATATTATTGAATATCCTACCTCTTCTGCATTCCCTGACGAGAAAGATGATTCAGAAGAGCCAAAAAATCCCTTTTCTTCAAAGCAAAAAACAAAGTCTTCCTCAAACACTAAGACACCTGTTTTAGACAATTTTGGAAGAGATATGACTGCCCTTGCAGAGTCAAATAAACTTGATCCAGTTATAGGTAGGGACAAAGAAATACAGAGGGTATCTCAAATATTAAGTAGAAGAAAGAAAAATAATCCACTTTTGATTGGTGAACCAGGTGTTGGAAAATCTGCAATTGCCGAAGGCTTAGCCTTGAGAATAATTCAAAAAAAAGTCTCAAGAATTTTATATGGAAAAAGAGTTATTACACTTGACCTTGCAAGTCTTGTAGCTGGTACAAAATACAGAGGACAATTTGAGGAAAGAATGAAAGCTGTTATGAATGAACTTGAAAAGAACAGGAACATAATTTTATTTATTGACGAAATCCACACAATTGTTGGAGCTGGGGGAGCTACTGGGAGCCTTGATGCATCAAATATGTTCAAACCTGCACTTGCAAGAGGAGAGATTCAATGCATTGGAGCTACAACTTTGAATGAATACAGTCAGCACATTGAAAAAGATGGTGCACTAGAAAGAAGATTTCAAAAAATATTGGTTGAAGAAACTAACAAAGAAGAAACTGTTGAAATACTGAGAAATATCAAAGATAGATATGAATCTCATCACAATGTCAATTATACAGATGACGCTTTGATTGCATGTGTTGAATTAAGCCAAAGGTATATAACTGATAGGTTCCTTCCTGATAAAGCTATTGATGCGCTAGATGAAGCAGGATCTAGAGCTCATATCAATAATATGGATGTTCCTGAGGAAGTCATTCTAATGGAAAAACAACTTGAAGATGTTAGAGAATTAAAAAATTCAGTTGTTAAGAAGCAAAAATATGAAGAGGCAGCTAAACTCCGTGATGATGAAAAGAGAGTTGAAAAAAAGCTTGTAGAAGCTCAAAATAAATGGCATGAAGACTCAAAACTAAACAGGGTAACTGTAGATGAGAATGAGATTGCTGATGTTGTTTCAATGATGACTAATATTCCTGTTAATAAGATAGTTTCAACTGAAAAGAATAAATTATCAAAGCTTGAAAATATAATTAAGGATAAAATTATTGGTCAAGACGAAGCTGTATCTAAAGTTGTAAAGTCAATTCAAAGAAACAGAGCTGGCCTTAACTCTCCTAACAGACCAATAGGATCGTTTATATTCTTAGGTCAAACAGGAGTTGGTAAAACACAGTTAGCAAAAGTTTTAGCTTCTGAAATTTTTGAATCAGAAGAAAACTTAATACGAATTGATATGAGTGAGTACATGGAAAAATTCTCTGTTTCTAGACTAATAGGTGCGCCTCCTGGTTATGTTGGATATGAAGAAGGTGGACAACTTACAGAGAAAGTCAAAAGAAGGCCATATTCAGTTGTACTTTTTGATGAAATCGAAAAAGGTCACCCAGATATATACAGCATGCTACTACAAATATTAGACGATGGGTTCTTGACAGATAGTGTTGGAAGAAAAATAAACTTTCAGAATACAATTATTATCATGACATCGAATATAGGTGTCAAACAAATAAACGATTTTGGAATTGGTGTAGGTTTTGAAACTAAATCATCATTAGATCAGTCGTCTCAAACTGAACAAAAAGTTATACAAAGGGCACTAAGGAATACTTTTGCTCCAGAGTTTCTTAACAGAATAGATGATTGTGTAATCTTTAATTCACTTTCAATAAAAGATATTAATAAGATTGTAAGTATTGAAATTGATAAGCTTAAAGAAAGAGTAAGAGGTATAGGTTATGACCTTACTATATCTGCTAAGGCAAAAGCATTTATTTGCGATAAAGGGTTTGATAAGAAAAATGGTGCTAGACCATTAAACAGAATGATCCAGAAATATATTGAGGATTTAATTGCAGAAAATCTGGTTGCTGATAAAATAAAGCAAGGTGATAAGCTGTATGTTGATCATAAGTTAGACTCTGAAAATCTTACATTGTTAATTAATAAAAAAGAGGTAGCTTCTTGAAAGTCTTAAAATTTGGCGGTACATCAGTCGCTAATTCTGAATCAATATCTAAAGTAATTTCAATTTTGAATAGTAATCAAAATGATAATCTATTGATTGTTGTTTCAGCTTTGGGTGGAATAACCAACCTTTTACAAGAATGTCTTAGTCTGAAGGGAAAGTCAACTGAAAATGTTTTAAATAAAATAGAAGAGAGACATTTAGAGGTAATCAATAATTTATCAGATCTTAATGGTCAAAGCTCTCTTAAAAGTTTTTTAAAAGAAAAGTTAAATCAACTTGAAGATATTCTTGATGCAATTTCAACTATAGATGAGGTAACAAAAAAAACTTTGTCAAAAGTTTTAACATTAGGTGAGTTACTATCAAGTAAAATCATTTATGAAATACTAGCACAGAAAGGCTTTGATATTGATTATGTAAACTCAAAAGACTTAATTTTTACTAAAGAAGTAAACAAAAATGAAGTTTTGGACAGCGAAAAATCATCAAAGAACATTAAGAATAATCTAGATCTTTCAAAATCAAAAATGATGATTGCACCAGGGTACATTTGCTCAGATAAATCAGGTGAAATCTCAAATCTTGGAAGAGGAGGCTCTGATTTTACCGCAGCGATATATGCTAAGTACTGTAATGCAAAATCTCTCGAAATTTGGACAGATGTTAGTGGAGTATTTAGCGCAAACCCTAATATTGTAAAAAAAGCATTGCCAATTCAATTTCTTTCATACAAAGAAGCTATGGAATTGTCATTTTTCGGTGCTAAAGTTATTTACTTCCCTACTCTTCAACCTTTAATTGAAGAGAATATACCTGTATATATTAAAAATACTTTTGATCAGGACGCAGATGGAACCTGTATATCAAATTCAACAAAATTAGATGAAGATGAAATAGTAAAGGGAATTAGCCACATTGATAATATTTCCATAATTAATTTTGAAGGTTCTGGAATGGTAGGGGAACCTGGTTTTTCAAAAAGATTTTTTGAGTCTTTATCAAATTATAAAATAAATGTAGTTATGATAACTCAAGCCTCATCAGAGTTCTCAATTTGTATAGCTGTTAATTCAGATGATGCAAAACTTGCTAAACAAGTGATTGATAAGGAATTTGAATTTGAAATATCTCAAAAGAGAATAAACGAAGCACAAATAGAGTCTAATTTATCAAATATTGCTATAGTTGGAGATAAGATGAAAAGCAAGAAAGGAATTAGCGGTAAACTTTTTAGTGCATTAGGGCACAATAATATTAATATCAGAGCAATAGCTCAAGGTGCTTCAGAGAGAAATATTTCAATCATAATTGATGAAAAGAATACTAGTAAAGCATTAAACTCTCTACATGAGACTTTCTTCGAAGATAATCTTAAGGATATACATATATTTATTACAGGCCTAGGAAATGTAGGTGGATATTTAATGCAACAAATTAATAATCAAAAAAAATTTATTGCAAAGAATCTAAAATTAAATTTAAAAGTTTTAGGAATTTCCAATTCAAAGAAAATGGTTATCTCTGATTCAGAGATTGATCTAAATAATTGGAGTAAACTTTTGGACAGATCAAAATTAAAAGCAGATTTTAATAATTTTCAAAATAAAATATTAGAGTTAAATCTAAGAAATAGTCTATTTGTTGACAATACTGCTAGTGATATAATACCTTTATCATACAGTAAATATCTCAAAAATGGAGTTGGTATCATAACTTGTAATAAGATTGCAAATTCAGTAGAATACTCTAATTATGAATTATTAAAATCTTTATCAAGGAACAATAAAACTCCTTTTTTTTATGAGACAAACGTCGGCGCAGCATTACCAGTTATAAGTACCTTGAATAGTCTAATAAATTCTGGTGATAAAGTTATAAAAATTGAGGCTGTACTCTCAGGTACATTAAACTATATTTTTAATAGCTTTAAAGAACCTGATACATTCCATGATATTGTTTCAAAAGCTGTTGATTTAGGATATACTGAGCCTGATCCTAAAATTGATCTTTGTGGAATTGATGTTTCTAGGAAAATATTAATTCTTGCCAGAGAAAGTGGTTTCAAATTAGAGTTTCAGGATGTTGAAAAAAATCATTTCTTACCTGAGAAATCAATAAAAACACAAACTAAAGATGATTTTTTATTATCACTTAAAGAAAATAGTGATCATTTTAATAAACTTTTAAATGATGCTAATAAAAAGAGTTGTAGATTAAAATTTGTTGCAAAACTAGATAACGGTAAAGCTAGTGTTGGTCTTGAATCTGTTCCTCCTGATCATCCTTTCTATAATTTAATCGGTTCTGATAATATAACTGTATTTTACACAGAAAGATATAATGAATCTCCTTTAGTTGTAAAAGGTGCTGGAGCTGGAGGTGAGTTTACTGCCTCAGGAGTTTTTGCTGATATAATTAAAGCTAGTCAAGAGAATGGAAAGCATTAAGGTATTTTCCCCAGGAAGTATTACAAACTTATCTTGTGGTTATGATATACTTGGAGTATGCCTTGAAAGTAGAGGTGATGAAATAAAAGTTACAAAAACAAGTAATAAAGGCATAACAATTAAGTCAATTAGTGGTTTTGATTTAACCAGAGATATAAATGAAAATGTATCAGGGATTGCTGCCCAGGCATTATTAAGTAAAATTAATATAGATCATGGCTTTGAAATTGAGATAAATAAAGGTATTAAACCTGGAAGTGGAATAGGGAGTTCGGCTGCAAGTTCAGCAGGAACAGTATTTGCAATTAATCAGCTTCTTAATTCACCATTTAGTCTTCTTGATTTGGTAAAGTTTTCAATAGAAGGTGAAAAGTTTGTTAGTGGTGCATATCATGCCGATAACGTAGCACCAATTATTTTTGGTGGAATTACTTTAGTTAGAACTATTGATGATTTAGACATAATTCCACTTCCAACGCCAAAAGACCTTGAAGTTGTTATAGTTAGACCTAATATAGAGATAAAGACAGCTGACTCTAGAAAAGTTGTTAAAAAAAAGATTAAAATTGAAAAGATGACTCAACAATCTGCAAATCTAGGTTCATTTATAAGTAGTCTATATACAGAAGATTATGATTTAATGTCAAGGTCAGTTATTGACCAAATAGTTGAACCTGATAGAGCTGTTTTAATACCTGAATTTGAAAAAGTAAAAATTATATCAAAAGACAGTGGCTCGATAGCAGCAGGAATATCTGGATCAGGACCATCAATTTTTTCTTTATCAAACGATCGTGCTACTTCTAATAATATATTAGACAAAATTTCTGATCATTACAACTCGATGGATATAGATTTTGATGGATTTATATCTAAAGTAAATAGTGGAGGAATTAAAACTATTGAAGTCAAGTGAAATATGCTAGCCTAAATTATAACTCATCTCCTACTTCATTTATGAAAGCAGTTATTAATGGATTAGCGCCAGATAGAGGTCTATATTACCCTCAAGAAAAAGTAACTCTTTCAAAAGGGTTTATTGAATCAATAAAAAAAATTGACGATATAGAGATTTGTTATGAAGTTATAAATAAATATGTTGAAGATGAAATCCCAAAATCTAAGTTAATTGAGATTGTAGAAAATACAATCTCATTTAAAATTCCATTAAAAAAAGTTGAAAACTCTATCTATTCACTAGAGTTGTTTCATGGACCAACATTAGCATTCAAAGATATTGGTGCAAAATTTATGGCTCAATGTCTTAATTATTTTAAAAGTAATTATAGTTCAAAAAAAATAACTGTTTTGGTAGCTACATCTGGAGATACAGGAGGGGCAGTTGCTAAAGGTTTTAGTGGGACTAAGGATATAGAGGTGTGTATATTATATCCAAAAGGTAAAATAAGCAAAGTTCAAGAAAGACAAATAACAACGAATGGAGATTATGTTAAGGCTATTGAAGTTGAAGGAGATTTTGATAAATGTCAATCAATGGTAAAAAAGGCGTTTAATGATGAAGAGATTACACGAAAAATTGCTCTAACATCAGCAAACTCTATTAATGTAGCTAGGTGGCTCCCTCAAATGTTTTATTATTTTCTAGCATATAAAAAAATAAAAAATAAAAAGGATAATTTATTTTCTGTCCCCAGTGGAAACTTTGGAAATATTTGTGCAGGAATTTTAAGTAAATCGATGGGACTACCTATTCATCACTTTATAGCATCAACGAATACCAATGACACAATACCAAGATATATTAAAAATGGTTTTTATGAACCTCTTTCCTCAAAAAAAACAATCTCAAATGCAATGGATGTGTCAGATCCAAGTAACTTTATTAGAATTCAAAAAATATTTAATTCTGATCTACAAAAGCTAAGAAAAAATTTATCTAGCTTCAGTTTTAATGATACATCAACTAAAGAAGCCATGAGATTCCTATATAATTCTTATGATTATTTAACTTGCCCCCACTCAGCAGTTGGATACCTTGGAATTAAAAAATACATGGAAATGAATGAGATAAATAATGTGAATGGAATTTTTATTTCAACTGCTCATAGTATAAAATTTAAAGATGTTGTTGAGAATACTATAAACTCAAATATTAAATACCCCAAATCAATCAAAATTATTCTGAGTAAAGAAAAAAAGTCTTCATCAATTGAGAACTATTCTGAATTGAAAGAATTCTTACTAAGTAGAGTCTAATTATTTTAAATGAAAAAAACAGTTCTTTTTGATAGACATAAGCAGCTAAATGCAAAAATTGTCGATTTTGCTGGTTATATGATGCCAATTAGCTATTCCTCTGTTAATGATGAACATACTCATATAAGAGACAAAGTTGGAATATTTGATGTTTCTCATATGGGAGAATTTGAAATTTCGGGTTTAAATTCTCTTGAATTTGTTCAGTATTTATGCTCTAATGATATTTCAAATATTGAGGTTGGCAAAGCTCAATATAATTGTATGACAAATAAGTCAGGAGGAATTATAGACGATTTGATAGTATACAGATTAGATATTGATAAATTTTTATTGGTAGTAAATGCATCTAACATTTTTAAAAATTGGAAATGGATAACACGTGTTAATGAAAAATTTAATTGTTCATTAATCGATTTTTCAGATGATATTTCACTTTTAGCTATTCAAGGACCAGACGCAGAATCATTATGTCAGAATTATACAGATGAAAATTTATCAATTTTAAAAAACTATTCTTTTATCACAGGTAAATTTGCTGGGATTGAAGATATATTAATCTCAAAGACAGGGTATACTGGCTCCGGAGGCTACGAAATTTATATTCCAAATAAAAAAACTTTACAAATTTGGGATATTTTATTCTCAAATGAAGAATATGATGTAAGACCAATTGGGCTTGCAGCAAGAGATACTTTGAGAATTGAGATGGGGTATTGTTTATATGGTAATGATATAAGTGAAGATACTTCTCCAATAGAAGCAAATTTAAGATGGATTACTAAAACTAAAACAGATTTTATAGGTAGCAATAATATTAAGAAACAAATTAAATCTGGTGTTAATAGAAAATTAATTGGATTTAAATTAATTGAAAAGTCTATTCCTAGAAATGGATATAAAATTTATAATTTAGAAAATAAAATCATTGGAAGTGTAACATCTGGAACGTTTTCACCTACATTAAAAATTGGTATCGGCCTTGGTTATGTTGACACAGATCATGTAGATAATGAGATTATTTATATTAAAATAAGAGATAAATTAGCCAAAGCTAAGATTGTCGAAACACCTTTTATATAGAAATGGGAAGAGCATTTGAATTTAGGAAAGCTAGAAAAATAAAGAGATGGTCTAATATGGCTAAAACTTTTACAAGAATTGGCAGAGATATTATAATTGCTGTAAAAGAGTCTGGACCTGATCCTTCTTCAAACTCAAGATTAAGAGCAATAATACAAAATGCTAAGGCTGCCAATATGCCTAAAGATAATATTGAAAGAGCTATTAAGAAAGCATCTGAAAAAAGCACAGAAAATTTCAAGGAGGTATTATTAGAGGGATATGCTCCTCATGGTATAGCTATTCTTGTTGAAGCTGCGACAGATAATAATAATAGAACTGTAGCTAATATAAGAAGCTATTTTAATAAATGTGATGGTAGCTTGGCAACTTCTGGATCAGTTGATTTTTTATTTAACCACCATTGTTTTTTTCAAATAAAAAATAAAGTGTTGGATATTGAAGAACTTGAACTTGAATTAATTGATTTTGGAGCTATTGAATTAAGTAAATATGAAAATGAAATTAGTATTACTGCCAAGTTTGAAGATTTTGGATCTATTCAGAGAGAATTAGAAAGAAGAAAAATTGAAATTTCTTCCAGTGAATTTGATAGAGAAGCTATGACTACTAAAAATCTGAATGAGGAAGAAAGACAAAAAGTTGAAAAACTAATAAATATGATTGATGAAGATGAGGATGTTCAAAATGTTTATCATGATATGAAAAATTATTAATTAAATACTCTTCCTTATTAGAACATCATTAACTTTTTTTTCAAGCTCAATAAAATCCTTATCTATGTCTCCACTGGGATAAAATTTATTATTTATCTTAACCTCTTTTCTTCCATAATCAAATGATACCATTAGAATTGGTAATTTTGCTTTTAAAGCTATATAGTAGAATCCTGTTTTCCATTTTTCAACTCTTTCTCTTGTACCCTCTGGAGCGATTGCGAGTATTTTAATTTTACCCAATTTAAATAAGTCAACAACTTCATCTACAATATTTGATTTTTTTGTCCTGTCAACTGGAATCCCACCAAGAAATTTAAATAAATAAGAGGTAATTGGATTAAACAATTCTTTTTTTCCAATAAATTTTATTTTCAAGCCTGAATAAGTTCGAATCAAAACAGCAATTATAAGGTCGAAAAAACTTGAATGAGGAACTACAGCAATAATATATCTTTCATTTTTTGGTAAGTAACCAATTACTCTCCATCCAAAAATTTTATTTAGAATAAACTTTGATAATACTCTAATCATTGAGTGAGATAAATTTTTGAGCTTTAATAAGATCTTCGGGTGTATCTATGGATATTCCACGGAAATCAGTATTTATCATTCTAATTTTTTTCGAATGTTCAACTACTCTATTTCCCTCAAGATTTTCTATAATTTCAAGATTTAGCCTTTCTAAATTTGTGAATTCAATTAAAGATTGTTTTAAGAATCCATATATACCAATATGATGATTATAATCTTTTAAGTTTTTTGAATCATGAGGTATAGGCGATCTAGAAAAATATAAAGCATTGTCATTGTTATCTACTATTACTTTTACATTATTTGGATTGTTTAGTTCCTCAAATGACTTAAACTTGGTCATTAATGAGGCAATTTTGACACTTTTACTATCAAATGATTTAATCAAACAACCAATAGCCTTTTTACTAATAAATGGTTCATCACCTTGAAGATTGACAATAATATCAGTATTTATTTTAATAGCTGCTTCTGCAATTCTGTCTGTGCCAGAATTATGATTTTTTAAAGATTTAAAGGTCTTACCTCCTTCTTCCTTAATAAGCTCAAGTATCAGATCATTACCACTGACAACATAAACATCATCAAAATGTCCTGTATCTACTGCAGCCCTATATGTTTTTAAGATAATCGGGGTACCGTTAATTTTTTTTACTAATTTATTTGGAAACCTTTTAGATTCAAGTCTTGCAGGGATTAATGCTATAGTTTTCATTTGTAAATATTTTTCTAATATAATTCATTTATATATTGTTTAACGAAAAAAAAAAAATTGTAGATTTGTTAAAATCAAAAAAATACCAAAATGAATAAAAAACGTGCTTTAGAATTATTTTTATGGGTTTTGTCAATATTTTTCGCTTCACAAATATACAGCTCTATTAATGGACCTATAAAGTTTAATCAAGTAAAAAACGAAAGGTACACTAAAGTAATTGATAGACTAAAAGATATTAGAACAGCTCAAATTGCTCATAAGGATGTAAATGGTTTCTATGCTAATAATTTCGATAGCTTAGTTAGTTTTATTGATAATGGTATTTTTACATTAATTGAAAAAAGAGACTCGTCATATCTAGAATATAATAGGACATATAGAATTGATATGTTAAAAGAAGTTGAGATAGTTGATACTTTAGGATTTGTTTCTGTTAAAGACTCTCTATTTGGTGATAATGAATCATATAAGATTATGGCTCAAGTTCCTATTGAAGGAACTGATTCAGAATTTTCAATAAAGGCTGACATTATAGATAAGAATGGGTATCAAGTACCAGTCTTTGAAGTAAAAGTTAAAAAAGACATTGTTCTTTTTGATCAAAATAAAGACCTACTAGATCAAGAGAATAAAGTTATCTCAGTTGATGGTGTAAATGGACCTGAAATTATTTTAGGATCAATGACCGACGTCAGTACAAGTGGGAATTGGCCTACAATTTTTGATGCAAAAAATAAAGACTAAAATAAATAAGGCATCAATTTACCAATTTGAAACTTTCTTTCATTTAAACTATTTAAATGAAAGTATTTCATCTTCATATTCTGATAAGAATCAACTTTATTTAGTATCTAAAATTTTGAAAGATGATTCAATCAAGTTATTAGATATAACTCATTTAAATTCCCCTCCATCGATAATACCTACTAAGTTTTATGATAAAAGTATTAAAGCAAGATATCTAGAAACAAATTCTAGAACCTCAAGAAGTCTTAACGATGATATTTCTAGTGATAGAAAAATTACTGTTGTTTATCCTAAGAATAAAAACTTGTCTCAGATTCTTGATATTGATGATAGAGAAATTAATCACACTAATTATTTTACTCAACTCTATAACTATTTAATTGGACAATTAAATAGTTCTAATGGGTTTTCATTTTTTATATGCCTGAGTGACACTTCTTTTGAAATAATAATATTTAATAAAAATGAATTTATTTTCTTTAATTCATTTGGTATTAATGATGAAAATGAGTTTTTATATTATACATTTTTTGTACTAAAAAATTATCAGGGTTCAGTTAATTCAGACAAAATAATATTTTTAGGTAAACATGAAAGATTTAATAAGTATTATGATCTGGCATCAAAATATTCCAAAATAGATTTTATTGATGATGATGTCAATTTTCTTGTAAGTCATGAATCAAAATCCTTTTCAATTTTAAATGAGAATAATATCAGGAAGTAAAAAAAGTATAACTATTAGAGCGCCTAAAGATCTTCCAAGTAGACCGACTACTGATAAAGTTAAAGAGTCCCTATTCAATATATTAGTTAATAGATTCAAAATTGACGAAGTAAAAGCTCTAGATTTATTTGCTGGTACAGGAAATATATCTTATGAATTTTCTTCAAGGGGAGCAAAAAAAATTATCTCTGTTGATAATAACTTAAAATGTATAAAGTTTATAAAAGAAACTTCTGTAAAGCATGGATTTGATATAATTACTAAAAGAAAAGACTACATTGATTTTTTAAAAGTAAATAATGAAAGTTTTGATATAATTTTTGTAGATCCACCTTATTTGTTTTCAAAAGATCAATATTTTGAAATACTGACAATATTAAAGCAAAAAGATGTTCTTCTAGATAACGGTGAGATTATTATAGAACATAGTTCAAATATTTCTTTAGCAGAGAAAAATAACAAAATTGAAGAGAGAAAATACGGAAGCTCAATATTAAGCTTTATAAAAAAAGCAAGCCTATAAGCCGGATTCTGTCGAGTCTTATCATTTATCTAGATGTAATATTACTATTACACTCAAACCGCCTACCCTTCTACATAAAACGAGCAGTTTTAAATTGTAGATATACTTGGCGTTTCACCATGTAGAGTTTACAAGATTCCAC
>TARA_B100001057_G_scaffold27978_3_pt1 | contig 12397 bp, 6 predicted proteins | sample TARA_B100001057 | Tara Oceans TARA_B100001057 (sample SAMEA2621839) | marine metagenome | biome: marine biome (ENVO:00000447); feature: surface water layer (ENVO:00002042); material: "saline water (ENVO:00002010), including plankton (ENVO:xxxxxxxx)" | depth 5 m | reverse complement strand
CAAGGCCGTCCAGGTTGGCATATCGAATGTAGTGCCATGAGCATGAAGTATCTCGGGGAGTCTTTCGACCTGCATTCTGGTGGCGTCGACTTGATTTTTCCTCACCACGAGAACGAGATAGCGCAAAGCGAGAGCGTTACCGGCAAAACCTTTGCCCGACACTGGTTCCATGTTGCTCATTTAATGGTGGAAGGCAGAAAAATGAGCAAATCCCTGAGCAATCTACATACTCTTGAAGACCTTGACCAAAAAGAATACCTGGCACAGGAAGTTCGTTACGTCTTGTTGACCGGCAGCTACCGGCAGCCTCTTAATTTCACTTTCGATTCGATGAAGGCTGCCCGAAAGGCACTTTCCAAATTGAGTGACTTTGCTACGAAATTTGATTTCAAGCCCTCGCAAGGTGACTCGTTGGAAACCGAATTCGGTCCTTTCCATCCGGTCCAGGAAGCTTTGCTTTCGGACTTGAATACACCCGAGGCCCTTGGACGCTGCTTCCGTTTGGTTCGCGAACTTGGAGAAGCTTTTGAACAAGGTGAATACAAGGGCAAAGAAGAGGCCCTCAATGAGATTCGTCAGGGATTTCAGGCGGTTTGCGATGCCTTTGGCTTGATCTTGGAGCCAAAGGAGGAGAAGAGGACTGAGGACGCCCCTGCGGAAATTCAGGATCTCTCCCAACGGCGTTGGGAAGCTAAACAAGGCAAAGATTGGGCTTTGGCCGATCAATTGCGGGCTGAGTTGCTTGAGCAAGGTTGGACGGTCAAGGATGGAAAAGACGGTTTTGAACTTGTTCCCACAGTAGAGTAAGGTCGGGTCTTCCAACCAAGCCACGCCCTGCAAGGAGTCATTAAGCCTCAATCCGTTTTGACTTTGGCGCTGGCTTGAACGAACTTTTAAAACCTATGAACAAGTTGTCATGCCTGTTGGCTAGCATTTATCTTTCCTTGAGCGTCTTGTATGGGGCCGACTGGCCGCAATGGCGTGGGTCCGACCGCTTGGGGGTGTCCCAAGAAAGCGGATTATTGAAAAGTTGGCCTTCCGGTGGCCCGAAACTTCTCTGGACAGGAGGAGAGGTGGGCGAAGGATTCTCCAGCCTTGCCATTGTCAACGGCCGTATTTTCACAATGGGCGACAAAGCAGGCCAAAGCTATTTGTTTTGCCTCAACCAAAAAGGAGGTGCGATCAGGTGGTCCTTGAAGGTGGGGAAGTCGGGTGGTAATTATTCCGGTACCCGTTGCACCCCGACCGTCGATGGCGACTTGGTTTTTGCACTCGGTCAATTCGGAGATCTGGTTTGCGTGGAGATCGCTTCCGGTCGTGAGATTTGGCGAAAGAACTTGGCTAACGATTTCGGCGGAAGTTCCGGGGGTTGGAATTACAGCGAGTCGGTTCTTGTGGACGGCAACAACGTCATTTGCTCTCCGGGAGGGCGGCACGCGACTGCTTTGGCTTTGAACAAACGAACCGGGTCCACGGTTTGGAAAACCGCCCTTCCGGGAGGCGGGGAGTCGCATTATTCGTCTTGGGTGATTTCGAACGGAGCAGGGGTCAAGCAATACGTCCGTTTGTTTGCAGGTGGCACTTTTGGCGTGGCTGCTGCCAACGGAAAATTTCTCTGGAGGTATGACGAACTTGGCAGTAACACGGCGAATATCCCGACTCCCATTCCCTTTGGCGACTATGTTTTTACCGCAGCGGGGTACGGAAAAGGAGGAGCCTTGCTTAAACTTTCGAGGAATCGCGGAGGAGTCGCGGCCGAAGAGATATACTTCAAAAGGGAACTGAAGAACAAGCACGGAGGAATCGTCAAGGTAGGCAACTACGTCTACGGTGACTTTGACGACAGGGGAAGCCCTTGGTGCGCGGACGTTAGAACCGGAGAAGTCAAGTGGCGTAGGGATAGTGGTGGCCGGGGAAGTGGTTCGGCGTGCGTTACTTATGGGGACGGACGTTTGTACTTTCGTTATCAGGACGGGATCATGGGGCTGGTAGACGCTTCTCCGCTAGGTGCTTTCCGCCAGATCAGTTCTTTCAAGATACCCGACGGGATGAAGAAAAGTTGGTCCCACCCCGTGATCAGTAACGGTCTGCTCTACTTGCGCGGTCTTGATAAAATTTTATGTTACGATGTTCGCGATCCCGGTCGAGCATCGGCACCGGTATCGGCCATCCGATTATGGACCGACAGCAGTGGGAGGTTCAAGGTCGAGGCGGCGTTGAAAGGAGTACAACGGGGAAAAGCCATTCTGAAAAAAAGAGATGGGTCGACGTTTGAAATTTCGCTGGATCGACTTAGCTCAGCAGATCAAGCGTACCTTCTGAGTCTGTAGCGTAGGTTTTGTGGGGAACCGTTTTGCAATCAAACCGGCCCACTTGAATTAGAAACGATGGTGACTGTCCTCCCTTGCCAGTATTCAACGAGGAACTAAGGTCTGGGGTTATGAAACTCCAAAGCCTCTCGTTCTTTCAATTGTTCATGTTCCCTGTGACGAGCCTGTTCCTCACATCGTTTGCTCCGGCCGCAGAGATTCCCAAATGGGTCGATCTTTTCAATGGTAAAGACCTGGACGGATGGGTCGACGTCAACACCTCGCCCGACACTTGGTTCGTGAAGGACGGTATTCTCATCTGCAAGGGAAAGCCAATTGGGGTCATGCGCAGCGAGAAACAATACGAGAATTTCTTGCTACACGTCGAGTGGCGCCACATGGAGCCAGGCGGCAACTCCGGAATCTTCGCCTGGAGCGACGCCATCCCTTTTGGCAACCGCCTGCCCAAGGGCTTGGAGATCCAAATGTTAGAACTCGACTGGGTTAAACTCCGGACCAAAAAAGGCAAAGCACCTCCACCCATTGCGTACGTTCATGGCGAACTCTTCGGGGCGGGTGGCCTCAAAGCGACCCCTGACAACCCCCGGGGTAGTCGGAGCAAGTCCCTCGAGAACCGTTGCAAGGGTAGGGGACAATGGAACGTTTACGACGTGGTCTGCGTGGACGGCGTCGTAAAGCTCTCGGTCAATGGAAAGTTTGTAAACGGAATTCGTAATTCCCAGTACAAGAAAGGCTATCTTTGCTTGGAGTCCGAGGGTGCAGAAATTCATTTTCGAAACCTCAAGATCATGGAACTGCCACCCGGCGTTACCTCACCCGAACAAACCGCTCCTTTGGCTGAGTAATTCTTGATAGCTCCTTTGGTGCTGATCGTTTAGGAAGGAAAGAAGACTTCAACCTTTGAAAGCGGTAGGATTTTATCGCACAAGAATCATGAGCAACTAGCCCGCCATCGTTCTCAAATTGAAATCAATTTCAATATTCCACTTTGAGAAGAAAGTTTTCCATGTTACCTTCAATTCGATGAATCGCCGGGAATTTTTCAAGATGGGCGGGCTTACTTTGGGGGCCATTTCACCCTTGGGGCTTTCTTTGCCTGAGGTCCTAGCCAACGAAATATCCGGCGATGGAAAACGGATCAACGTCATCTTCATGTTTCTGCAGGGGGGAGCCAGTCAACTTGACATGTACGACATGAAACCGGATGCCCCTCTTGAAATTCGGGGGAAATATCATCCGATCCCCACCAACGTCCCGGGGATCCAGTTAAGTGATCAGTTGCCCAAACTCGCCCAGTGCGCAGACAAGTTTTCCATGATCCGATCGATGCATTCATACGCCAATGATCATGGAGCGGGTGACGTGGACATCATGTGCGGGAGTCCCCGCGATAAAAACATGCAAGCTCCCGGGATCGGCGCCGTACTAAGCAAGCAGCAGAACCAATTGGCTCCGATTCCTCCCTTCGTGCACTTGGGCGACATGAAGCACCCGAGACATAGCGCTCCGGGTTATGGTGGATACCTTGGCCATACTTATGATCCTTTTCTTATCACTCAGGATGCCAATGCGCCGAGTTTCTCGGTCAAGACTTTCGATGCTCCGGATAACGTCGATCTGACTCGGCTTGGCGGTCGCAAAAGCCTTTTGCGATCCCTTGACCTTTTTCAATCCGAACAGGAACACCAGTTCGAGTTTGCCCGAAATCACGACGTTTTTACAGAAAAGGCTCTCGGGTTGGCTACTTCTTCAAAGGCAAAAAAAGCCTTCGACTTGTCGAATGAACCATCGAAACTCAGGGACGCCTATGGCCGTAATCAAGTTGGTCAGGGGATGCTTCTGGCCAGGCGACTTGTTGAGGCGGGAGTAAGATTCGTAACGATTCAAGGTTACGTGGATACGGGAATTTACGCATGGGATCATCATTGGGGGATTTTTCCACACTTGGATAAGCAGTTGCCCATCTACGACGCGAGTTATTCGACGCTTCTGAAAGATCTTGACGATCGCGGCATGTTGGAGAGCACCTTGGTGATCACGGCAGGAGAATTCGGTCGTACGCCCAAACTCAATCAGAACAAGCGTGGACCGGGCCGAGATCATTGGTCGAGTTGCTTCAGCCTGACCATGGGGGGCGGAGGCGTGAAGACCGGCATGGTCGTAGGGGAAAGCGACAAGTATGCCGCTACACCAACCGACCGACCCGTCTCCGTCGCGGATTTTGCGGCCACAGTTTATCATGTCCTTGGACTGGATCCGACTGCCGAGGTGGTTGCCAAGGGTCGGCGGATGAAGATGCTTCCCGAAGGTTCTCCGGTCAGGGAGCTTCTCTAAAGTCGCTCAGATCATTATGCTTTTGGTTATAATCAATTGCTAGTATTTTCTCGTCTCGGGTGCTTGGTATTATTATGTTTAGCCTTTAAAATATGTTAAAATAACGAATTACTGCTTCCACTTTTATTATTATTAGGTACGATTGAATCCTCAAGGTTGCTTGCTTGAAAGCATGAAAAGTATTAAATTCATATGATGCCCAATTCCCATAAACTTTCTTACCTAGCTTTCGTTGTTTCCTTATCGTTTACGGGCTTGTCGGCAAAGGTAAACTTCGAGGATGATATTTTGCCCATTTTCCAAGATTATTGCATGGATTGCCACGGTCCCGAAAAAAAGAAGTCGGGGTTTCGCTTGGACCGAAGAATGTACATGCTCAAAGGGGGTGATTCGGGTTTTCCCGCAATCGTTCCTGGAGATCTTGCAAAAAGCTACCTTTTAGAATTGATCAAAAGCAAGGACTCCGAAGAACAAATGCCCCCCAAGGGTGGTCCCATGTTCGATGATGAAATCGCACTGATTGAAGAATGGATCAAGGAGGGAGCGGATTGGCCTGGGCAAATGAACGAAAGAGTGGAAGAAAAATTGGACCATTGGTCTTTTTTGCCTGTGGAACGACCCGAAGCCCCCAAGTCACGAGGCAACCCGGTTGACTCTTTTCTTGATGCGAGGCTTATGAAGGAATCTATTCCCCCAAACCCGAGCACCGATCCTCTATCCCTCATCCGTCGTGCTTCCATAATCTTGACTGGTCTGCCTCCAACACCCGCCCGGACCGAAAAGTTTCTCGAGGATTCCAAGAAAGATTCTGAAAAAGCGTACCATGATTTAGTGGACGAACTTCTTGCCTCTTCTCATTTTGGAGAACGTTGGGCTCAGCATTGGTTGGATGTTATTCGATGGGCTGAAACAAACGGTTCGGAATCAAACCTGTACCGAAAGCTTTCCTGGGTTTACCGAGATTATGTAATCCGGGCTTTCAACGAGGATGTGCCTTACGACCGATTCGTTCGTGAACAGTTGGCTGGTGATGGCATGGGCACGGGCGAGGCTTTGGGCTTTCTTGTGGCAGGTCCTCACGTGCCGGCCGCCACGGTCGGGCAGGAACCTTCCGCCAAGCGTCAAGCCCGGGCGGACCGCATGGATGAGATCATGCAAACCGTAGGAGCATCTCTCATTGGCGTGACTATGAGTTGTGCCCGTTGTCACAACCACAAGTTCGATCCAATCTCAATTCAGGACTATTATTCAATGACAGCCGTTTTTCAGGACATTGAGTTTGGTAGCAGGTTTCCCGAATTCTCCAAGGATCATCCACGCAAGGAAAGTGCTCAAGTAATTTGGCGTGATATCGCCAAAAACCGAAATGTGATTCGCAAGGAGTCAGGAGTTTGGGAAGAGGACTGGGGGGCGTACAAGGAAATTCATTGGAATCCGGTTGAGGTTACAGGACTTCGGCTTAATTTTTGGTCAGGTTACGTAGGATTAGACGAGGTTGAAATTTTCGGTCTGCCCTCGGAGGATATAAACTTAGCACTTCATTCACTGGGTACAAAAGTCAGAACCGATGTTGGCTTTGCTCAGCAGGGAGATCGTTTCCCTATAACTAGGGTCAACGATGGGAAGTTTGGTACTCAGCGCTGGCAGGCCAGTTATCTAAAGACCAAGAAACAAAACCCCTGGCTTGAATTTAGCTTCAAATCTCCTGTCAAGGTCGGTCGATTGCGAATGAGCACCAATCGTGAATATTACTATGAAACTGATTACCTCGAGAAGAAAAACAAATTCAACTTTGACGAATTTCTAGTCAATGTGCAGCTTTTGGACGGCACCTGGAAGGAAGTGGCCTCCATCCCCAAATTCCGAAAACTGATGAACGATAAACCTTCTGTTTCAGAAGCAGTTAAAGAAATTTCTCACCTTACCTACAAACTTTCCGAAGAAGGTCCCCGTCCCAGTTTCGTTGGCAGCTTCATACCGCCGAAGGTCACCCGGGTTCTTCATCGCGGGAGCCCGGAAAATCCGCGGGACGAAGTATTACCTTCCGCCCCCAAAGTGTTACAGGGGGCCTTGGATGTTAGCAACGACGCGAGCGGGCATCTTCGCAGAGCTCGTTTTGCCGAATGGGTCGTTGATACTGAAAATCCTCTCACTTCCCGCGTGATGGCCAATCGTATTTGGCAGCATGTTTTTGGTGCGGGTCTCGTTGTAACAGGAGGGGACTTTGGGCGAGCAGGGGCACCACCCAGTCACCCCGAACTGCTTGATTGGTTAGCCTCTGAGTTTTCGAAGCCTTCTCGTCCCGAGGGAACACCTTGGTCGATGAAAGAATTCATTCGTATGCTGGTTACTTCGAACGCATTCCGCAGGTCAAGCGCACCTGCGGAGATTGGTCTCGAGAAAGATGCTTCGGCCAGCCTTCTTTGGCGTTTCCCACCTCGGCGGGTGGAAGCAGAAGTCATCCGCGATGGGATCCTGCAGGCTTCGGGAAAACTCAATAGGAAAATGGGAGGCAGGAGCTATCGGATCCATAATGTCAAAAAGACTTACGCTCAATGGAAGGTAGTTAATAATTTCGGGCCCGATACTTGGCGTCGAATGATTTACCAGGAGCGGATGAGACGGGTGGATGATCGTATCTTTACCGCCTTCGATTTTCCCGACTGTGGACAGGTCCGTTCCAAAAGGCCGGTTTCCACTACACCGTTGCAAGCCTTGAATTTGATGAACAGCGATTTTGTGGTCGATCAATCCAATCACTTGGCCAACAGAGCAAGCCTTGAGGCAGGAGAAGGAAATTTGTCTCGTGCTGTCATCCGATCTTTTGAACTTTTACTTTCGCGTAAGCCTACAAAAGACGAATTCGAAGGAGCTCTTGCGGTGGCAAAAGAACGGAGCCTCGCTATTGTCTGTCGAGCGTTGATAAACTCGAACGAATTCGCGTTTCTTCCCTGAAATTATCCTGCTATGAACAACCAAGAAGAAAGCATTTCCCCCATCGGTCACTCCCTTTTAAACAGGCGAGGTTTCATGAAGAACACGGGCTTTTCACTGGGGGCTCTTGGCCTTGCTCAGTTGCTTGGTAAGGATGGACTTCTTGCATCCGAAGACCCAACTAGTTTTAGCGGCAAAGCCCCCATTAGGCCAAATGTCGACCCAGACAATCCTTTTGCACCTCGAGATGCTCACTTCAAAGGAGCCGCCAAGCAAGTCCTCATCATTTTTTGTCCAGGAGCGGTTAGTCATGTCGATACTTTCGATTACAAACCTGAGCTCATTAAATACCATGGTCAAAAGCCACCTGGTCTGCCGGCCGTAACCTTCGAAGGCCCTTCGGGTAATATTGCTAAACCATTTTGGGATTTCAAGCCTCGTGGTAAATCGGGAAAGATGACTTCAGATCTCCTTCCCAACCTCGGTGCCCTTGCGGATGACTTTTGTTTCATGCATGCCTTGCATACCCAGACGAGTGCCCACCCTCAGGGAGAGAATTTCATGAATACTGGATTCACGATGGAGGGTTTTCCATCGTTTGGTTCATGGGCAACTTATGCTTTGGGCTCAGAAAACGATCAGTTGCCTTCCTTCGTAGCGATCAACGACCCTCGTGGTCCAGCTCGGTCAGGCAAGAATAATTTTGGGAATGGTTTTTTGCCTGCGGCTTTTCAGGGAACCGATTTTAATGCTAAGAATCCACCTGCAAATTTGGCTCGCCCAAGTTCTTACAGCGCACAAGACGATCGTTCGACCGTTAGTTTCCTAAAGCAATTGAACGGGTTTCATATGGAGAAATATCCTGAGGATGCTGATTTGGCAGCCCGCATCGCCAGCTACGAACTTGCAGGGAAAATGCAAACTTCCATTCCAGACATTATGGACATTTCAAACGAACCGTCTTCCATTCAAAAGGAATACGGAACCGATTCAGGTACGGAACTCAAGCGTGAGTACGCCAAAAACTGTATTCTTGCCCGTCGCCTGATCGAGAAAGGTGTTCGCGTTGTTCAACTTTTCAACGGGAGTGATCCCTCGGGTGGCAACGGTATCACCAACTGGGACTCGCACAGCAATATTGATAAAACTCACGCCATGCAGGCCGAAATCATGGACCAACCGACTGCTGCCCTAATCAGCGATATGAAAAGACGTGGCATGCTCAAAGATACTTTGATCGTCTGGTGCTCCGAGTTTGGCCGGATGCCTTTTTTACAAGGGAATGGAACAGGTCGTGATCATAACCCAGACGCCTTCACCTGTTTTTTTGCAGGTGCAGGAGTAAAGAAGGCCTACAGTTATGGAGAGAGTGACGAGTTCGGCTTTAAGTCGGTTTCGGGGAAGACCTCTATTTATGATTTCAATGCAACGATACTTCACCTCATGGGCTTGGACCACGAACGACTTTCCTTTTATCACAATGGTCTGGAGAGACGCCTGACCAACGTGCATGGTCATGTAGTCAAGCAGGTGCTCGCTTAAAAACTATACTCTTTCTTGTACCGGTTTCAGATTCTTCGTTTCCCAAAGTATTCGCTAGGCTCAAACGCGTATGAAAATCAAAACAGGTATTTTGTCTTTCCTTTTACTTGCCTACATCCAAATCGCTCCTGCTGCTGATTTTGCGGACTCACCACCCCAGAATGAATCGGTAAAGAAACTATTCGCCAAAAAGGTACACTTGGAAGCATCTGCTCAAGGTAGACCCCTTCCAACCAACGACTGGTGGACCACCCTCCTTGCCGACGCGCCTTTCCCCGGGCGCATGTATGCTTATCCCTTTACCGTGAGCGCGGATGCCTCCGCGGTTAAAATCTGGTATCCGCAACAATGGAATGATGCGGGAACGGAATTGGAGGCCGGTGAACCCTTGTTGATCGAACCTCTTGATCTTAGCCCTGATCCAAACCCTGCCGAAAAGCTCCTCTTTGATTTTGAAAGTGATTGGGCGACCTTAGGATGGACTCTCGAGGGAAAGGCCTTCGGCGCGAGTCCGATGACCAATGCCCAACACGGAAGCCGGAATTTCGTCGGTTCGCAATTTGCGGCAAGTTTTTATGGTCATGACGGAGGGCTTGGCGTGGCGACTTCTCCCTCTTTCGTTTTGGATAAGGATTATCTTCATTTCAAAGTTGCAGGCGGAGATGACAAGGCGGTTCTCGGGGTGCATCTTCTCGTGGATGGCAAATTGGTCTTTCAAGAAGTTGGAAAGAAAAGCAATGACTTCTCATGGCGCAAATGGGATCTTCGAAAATACAAAGGCAAGAATGCTCAAATCCGCCTTCGAGATGAATCGAAGGGCGGATGGGGTTTTGTTTCGGCTGATCATTTCGTTTTGTCCGATAATGAATCGATCCCCAAGTCCGGCGCCTTCTCTCATGCTTCCACCTTGGGTTGGGGGGACTGGCACGTTGCCATGCGACTCCATGTCTCCAAGGCCAAGAAGGCGGACGTTACTTTTGGGCGGGGCATGCCCTCCGTTTGGATCGAACCCAAAGGGCTCGATCTAAAAATACCGGGCGTCGTGCAACAAAACGGCAGGCTTTCTTATAAAGGAGCGACCTACGGAGTGTATGCTCCAGGAGGTTCCTTGGAGCCGAAAGGTAAATTTACCCAGTTCAGCGGACCTCTTCTGACCATCAGTGCCTTGGGCAACGAACCGAACGTCGCTTCAAAGTTTTCCAAATACGCATCCGCGGTGCCTCGGGATACCCGTTTCGATTGGAAGTACGATCAAGCCAAAGGCCGAGTCGACACTACTTGGACAATCAAGACGAACAACGCAGAGTCGACACTTCAAGGATGGATCCCTCATCACTACCGTAAAACCATTCACGATTTCAAGCTCATCGGAAAGGAGTACAAGACCCGCCGAGGGAAAATGATCGTGGCTCAAGGCAACAAGTTTTCCATTTCCTGGCCTTTCACCGGAATTATTCCGGTCTTTCCAATGCCCAAAGACGACAAGTTCAAACCTGAGGTTCTTTCCGGTTTGATCGAGCGATGGGCCAAGGAAATTTTGAGCAAGGAGGAGAAGAACCGACAGGGGGCCGATACCTATTGGGGAGGCAAATCCATGCTCAAGACATGCCAGGCATTCAACATGGCTTGGCAAATGCAGCTCCCTGTTGCCAAGGACTTGTACGCAGAGGCAAAGCGTATTACGGCCGATTGGTTAACCCATGAGCCGGGAGAAAAAGCTTTTTATTATGCCCGTTACCCGTTGCCTTGGAGTGGGCTTGTCGGGTTCAACCCAAGCTATGGTTCGGAGCAGTTCACCGACAATCATTTTCATTACGGTTATCTCGCCATGAGCGTCGCTCTGGTCGGGATGCATGACCCGGTCTGGCTTGCAAAGTATGGACCGCCTGCCCGCGAAGTGGTCAAGCAATATGGCGAATGGGAACGCGGATCCAAGCGCTACCCGCGTCTGCGTACATTCGAATGTTGGGCCGGACACAGTTATGCGGGTGGGATGTCCAGCGGGTATGATGGGAACAACCAAGAGTCCTCCTCCGAGGCGGTTGGTTCGTGGGCGGGCATGTTTTTTCTCGGTGCCGCGATGAATGATCAGGACATGCTGGCTACCGGAGCCATGGGGTACGCGATAGAGACCGAGGCTGTTCACGAATATTGGAACAATGCTTATGGATGGAAGGACCCCGAGCAATCCAACTGGTCACCGAATTACAAACCAACTATCTGTTCGGTTATGCGCGATCGGGACATGGGGGCATGGACATGGTTTAGTGGCGAGCCTATCCATATTTACGGTATTCAATGGCTGCCGGCTTGGACCCACATGAATTATTTCGGAGCGCATAAAGAGCATTCGGTCTTTCAGCTCAATCAAATGCTCACACGGCAGGGAAAGGACAAAGGCAAGATGACCTGGGAGCGAATCGATGGTGATTGGGGTCAGGTCACGGCCGCTTATGCTGCGTTCTGTCAGCCCGACGAAATATGCAGGGTGTTGGACGAGGCGATGGAAAAGAAATGGAAAATTTCCAGTCCCAAGCATGCTGGGATTCCATATTATCTCGCTCACGCGAGTAGGGCCTATGGATTGATTGATCCCGAATCCCACACCGACATGCCCACTTCAGTCGTTTTCAAGAAACCGGATGGTACGCGAACGGCCCTTGTTTACAACCTTTCGAATGAAAGTAAGGCGGTCACCGTTTACGTAAAGGGGAAGCAGGTCTTGAGAGGGAACCTAAAAGCAAAAGGCTTGATGGCCGTCCCTCTGAAATAAAACCTCGAATGCTTCGGGAGTCTCACTCAACCCCCTTTATCTCAGGGGTGAAAAGTCCAGGGCCTTCAAGTAGAGTCTTTCCGGAGGCTTGGCCAATAATTTCCCATCGGATTTGGATTCCCGGGCGACCCTCTCCCATTCCTTGTCCTGAGCAAAGGCTTGCCAGTTAAGATCGGCCTGTTTGCGGTCGGCGTGGTGGATCAGGTACACCAGGGTGTCCTTTCTGTCCGGTTGGTCAAAGGGTGTCCAGTATCTTAGGTTTTTGATTCCATGCTTATTGAACAGGCGGGTCGTGTGTTTGCGGAACCGATTGTTAAGAGTGTTCAGTTTTCCTGGATTCGCGACGTAGGTACGCAATTCGAAGATTCCACCAGCCTTTGCGATATTGTTGCGTACGCGGGCTGAATAATCGTTGGAAGTCAGAAAGAAATTGGTGGGCTTCTCTGAGAGCAGTCCCTGGAATTCGGGCTTGTCCATGACTTTT
>TARA_B100001057_G_scaffold17865_1_pt1 | contig 12401 bp, 14 predicted proteins | sample TARA_B100001057 | Tara Oceans TARA_B100001057 (sample SAMEA2621839) | marine metagenome | biome: marine biome (ENVO:00000447); feature: surface water layer (ENVO:00002042); material: "saline water (ENVO:00002010), including plankton (ENVO:xxxxxxxx)" | depth 5 m | reverse complement strand
CCATCTCCTCTTGTTACAGCCCTCTCAAGTATTCCATTTTTGTAAATTAGTGATACTGCAGCTCCATCCATCTTGGGCTCGCAGAAGTACTCAAAATCATCAATATTTACAAGGCGTTTTAAAATACGATCATGGAAATCAGAAAACTCTTTTTCACTAAAAACATTAGCCAAAGAAAGCATTGGTACAGAATGCTCAAATGTTTCAAATCCATTTATTGGAGAAAATCCTACCCGCTGTGTAGGAGAATCTGGGGTTACAAGGTGAGGATTTTCTTCTTCTAAATCAAGCAAAGCTCTAAAGAGTTTATCGTATTCACTATCTGAAATTTTTGGATCATCCAGTGCATGATAATTATAATTATGAAGCTGAATTTCTTCTTTTAATTGTTCATATTTATTTAATATGTCTTTCATTTAGATTGATTTTTCATCATTTACAAGATAATTAGATGCTCGTATTTTAAGATCTTTAATACTATCTGCTGAAAGTGGCTGTCTTTCTGAGTTACAAATATTTGCATGTATCTTTTCACAAAACTTTGTAGCAAACCTCAGCAGGTCTTCAAGACTGTCAGCTGCATTTTCTTGAGCAGCCAAGTCAGTGGCCAAAAGCAATGCATGAGTTTGTGTACTTTCATTAATAGTGCCAGGCTTCAAAGCATTTGCTAATCTAAATTTCTCAATATCATTATCATATATAGAAAAGAAATCATCATTTTTTTGAAAGCCATAGTTAATCAAAAAATCATTTAATTGACTCATATCAAAAAAGTTATCGTCAATGCTAAACATATATAGGAATACTAAATCTTGTTTGGTAAATGCTTGGCTTTTGTAGCTAAAGTCTTTTAAGTTTGCTTGCTTTGCTCTTAAAAGCATTTTATTTGTATCTGATACTTTTCTAAAATAAAGAAATATTCCTAATATGGTTAAGAAAAAACCTAAACCTATTAAGTAAATTTCAGTATTTGAAAGCATTTACTGGGCAGCGAATTCAACTGCCTGGTTAACATCAACGGATACTACTCTGGAAACTCCAGCTTCTTGCATTGTGACACCCATCAGGTGATCACTTTTTTCCATCGATACCTTATTATGAGTGATGAATATAAATTGTATTTTCTTTGACATCTCTTCAACCATATTAATAAATCTTGATGTATTAAGGTCATCAAGAGGCGCATCAACTTCATCAAGTAAGCAAAAAGGTGCAGGATTCAATTCAAATAAAGCAAACACTAAAGCTAAGGCAGTCATAGCTTTTTCGCCACCGGATAACTGTGAAAGTGACGAATTCTTTTTCCCAGGAGGGCGAGCCATCAACTTAACACCAGCATTCAGATAACTCGTATCAGTGAGAGATAATTCTACATTACCTCCTCCAAACATAATTGGAAAAATAGATTTAAGTCTTTTATTTACAGCATTAAAGCTCTCGATGAATTTTTCTTTAGTTTCTCTATCAATCTGTGATATTGCTTTGCTTAGTTTCTCCAGCGCTTCTTCTAAATCTTTATTTTGCTCATCAAGTTCATCTTTTCTTTTTCTTTCTTCAGCAATTTCATCTGGTGCTGCCAGATTAATAGCGCCTAATTTAATTATTTTAGATCTTAAGTTCTCAAGTTCTGATTCAAGTTTTTCTATTGATAAGTCTTGATAGTCAGATCTATCAATTGCATTAATATCAATTCCTGATTCCATTATTCTTTTTGACGAATTCTCAAGATGGACACCATGAGAGCCTATTTCAATCTTAGTATTAGTAATTTTTTCTTGAATTGTTTTTAAGTCAAGAAGGGAAAGACTTTTTTCATTTTCCAATCTTCTTATCTCTGCATCCACTTCTTGTTGATCTTTTCTTATAGCGTTTAACTCAGCCTCCGCAGAAGCGCTAGCCTCTATGAGATCTTGAAGTTTTGTTGAAATTTCTTTTGAGTTTTGGTCTGTTTTCTTAAGTTCGGTCTTTAAATTTTCTTGCTGATTAAGGTACTCGTCACTAATTTCTTTGCTCTGTTTTAAAACGATATTAAATATGCTTAGTAAAATATCCTTTAATTTCTCAGCTTTGCTTTTTATTTCAGGAATAGAAATTTTACTAATAATTTCGTCTATCAAGTGAAGAGCTTTCTCTTTAGGAGATAGGTTTTCAAAATCTGAAGCTTTTTCAAGAGCATCTTTATAAGCTGCTTTTACTCTTTCAAGTTCCCGAGATGTATTATCTTTGATTGTTCTAATATTTTGGAGATTTTGTTCAAACCTTGCTATTTCTGAGCCAACTTCATAGAAATTTTTCTGGGCATCCTCATATTTAGAAAGAACAGACTCATGTTCTGTTTTATATTGATCAAGTTTAGCTTGCTTTACTGAAACTTCTGATTCTTTAACTGTCTCATCTTTTTGAAGTGCTACAAGATTATTATTTAAAAGGTCTCTTTTATCTCTAGCATCAAGAGAAAAGAGAATAGCAACATTTAATTCTTTTTCTTTTTCTTGATTCTTATAATCTTTATATCTTTCAGCTGCTTTTGCCTGGCTTTCTAATCTTCTTATCAGCCTTCCAATCTCATCTCTTATATCATTGACTCTTGATAAGTTTTCCTTTGTCTTTTTGATTCTACTCTCAGTCTCTTTTCTTCTTTCTCTATATTTTGAGACCCCTGCAGCTTCCTCAATATGAGTTCTTAGCTCCTCAGGTTTTGCACTTACTAAAGAAGAGACCATTCCTTGTTCAATAATTGCATAGCTGCTTGGGCCAAGCCCTGTTCCAAGAAAAATATCTTGAACATCCTTTCTTCTGCACTTGGTGTTATTTATGAAATAACTCGATTGACTGTCTCTGGTCATTACCCTTTTTACAGATATCTCATTAAAGGCCACATACTCACCACCAACTTTTCCACTTGAATTATCAAATAATAGTTCAACACTGCATTGCCCAGATGGTTTTCTTTGCTCAGATCCATTGAAGATAACATCAGACATTGAATCGCCTCTTAAATTTTTAGCTGATAGTTCACCAAGCACCCATCGAACGGCATCTATGATATTAGATTTACCACATCCATTTGGACCTACTACAGCCACCATATTTGTTGGGAAAGAAATCCTCGTGGGATCCACGAAACTTTTGAAACCAGCCAATTTTATGTGCTTAAGCTGCATCAAAAAATATCAATTAATTAAAAGTATATTTTACCTTATTTGACTGCTATTAACCATTGATTTGAAGGGATTTTATAGGTCACATTTACATCATTCTTACTTAGCTTAAATAGTCTTTTTGCTTCAAAGATATCTTGATTTTTACAGTTAACTTTTGAGATGATTCGCAAAGTAGATTCATTCATAAATGCAGAAGATATATCAAACCCAGGTATCGGAGAATTGGCATTTGTTATCTTGTGTATAACCTCACTTGAGTTGTTTTGTGAAATTGCTAAAGGAATAAGTGGACCATCATTAATAAATACCTTAAAAATAGAGTTTTCAATATTGCACTCAGGTAAATTAGAAATGTCCAATGTGATTGAAGCTATTGCAAATTGGGGAAATCTTTTATCTCTTAAGAGTGAAAAAAGAAAATAATAGGAGGTTTCATTCCCTGATTGCATAAAATCCTCTTCTGCAAATCTAAGAGTAAACTCTGCTGCATCTAAATTATTTTTTTCAATAGATTCTCTTATTATCTCTTCAAACCATCTAACTATCTGATCCTCAGGTACATAGTCTTTAATTTTATTAAGGTCTGATATTTTTAAAGGCTTGCCAGTAATAATTTTTGAATTAACTTCATTAATAAGAATTATCTCTTTTGATGAGCCAATAACAGAATATTTACTCAAGAACAGGAAAGCGGGAATAAAAATAATTAATAAACCAAAGAATAGAACAAGAGATCGTGCTCTATTTGTAATATTAAAAATGTATAAAAAGAATGGGGTTGCAACTAAAAAAGAAATTAATAAACTAAAAATCATCTTTTTCTTATTAGTAGAGCCATAAAAGCGATTAAAGCCAAAAAAACTATTGGGCTTAACCATAGAAATAGGTTCTCTGAGAAATCTGGTTCATATAATGAATCTTTTCCATATCTTTGAACGACATAATCTTTAATCTCTTTATCAGAGCGACCTTCTTGAATAAGTTCATAAATCTTTCTCTTTAGATCTTCAGATATTGGTGCATTGCTGCTAGCTAGTGACCCGCTTGTACATTTTGGACACCTAACCTCATTTATAATTTCATAATATCTATGCTCATCTTGAGCGGAATTGAAAACGAACAAAGTTTCGCTTGCTATGAAAACTGAAAAAAACATGGAAAAAGTTATAAGCTTAATCATTATTAATATTATTAATTTTTGACAAGAATTTAGAGTCCCACACATCTTGATTTACTTCGCCTACATGGTGCGAAATTATTCTGTCTTTAAAAACTAAAAATGTCTCTGGCGCTCCTGTGACTCCAAGATCAAGAGCAAGTTCTCCATAATAATCATAAATAGAAAAGATATATGGATCTCCAAGCTGATTTAACCATTCCGTTGCTTTATTTTTTTCATCCTTATAATTCAATCCAATAATAGGTATTGTTTTTGAAATCTCTTTTAGAAATGGATGTTCGACTCTGCAAGTAATACACCAGCTTGCCCAAACATTAAGCAAAAAAAGATCTTCTAAACTTTCACTTGTAACATTTTTATCTAAATGAAGAGTCTTAAGAGAGAATTCTGGAAGCGGTATGTTGAGATCATCTTCACTCTGACTAACATCATTGTTTATAACTAATGATGTAAAAAGAATAACAGATGATAGAAATATAATAACTATTAAAGTTCTTAAAGTTGATTCAAACATAAACTCTTCTTCTGATTACTAAAATTGCGCCTAAGCTCATTATTATTGCAGATATCCAAATTAATCTTACAAAATAGTTTTCTTGGACATTTACTATCCATTTACCATTAGATTGTTGTTCGCCAATTGTTATATATATATCTTTGAGTGGCTTAATGAATATATCTGATTCAGTTGTAATCTCTCCTCTTACAAAATATTTTCTTTTTTCAGGATAGAGCTCAAAAGTATTTTTTCCATCTGAAAAAATGAAATCTGCAGAGAGGGATTCAAAATTAGCGCTTGTTTGCAAGGAAATCTTATCAAACTGAATAGAATTATTATTAAACTCGACTTCGTCCCCAACACTCATGCTGAAAGTCCTTTCACTGCTAAGTGCTGAATTCAGTGAAATGGAAGCAATTAATAGTGCAAACCCGATATGTGCTAAAACACTCCCTTGATTAAAGTATTTTTTAAAAATCAAAGAATCAATAACCAGTATTATGTATCTTATAAGAATTAAATTACTAAAAAAAATACCTCCAATTAACCACCACTCAAAATGCTTTAAAAAATATATTATTACAACCGAAGACAATATTGTTGCAGCAAAAATAAATGCAGAAGATTTTAAGATATCTTCTAAAGTTATATCGCGAGACCATTTTGTGTAAGTTGAAAAGACTAAAAATAAAGACGTTAGAAAAGTAAGTGGTGCAAATACTTTATTATAAAAAGGACTCCCTACTGAAACTCTTGAATCTGAAAATGCCTCTAGTATAAGTGGATAGGTTATACCCAAGAAAATAATAAACACTGCTGTGATAAAAAAAATATTGTTAGCTCCAATAAAAAATTCTTTTGATAAGTTTTTTATCTTATTAGTTGCAAGGATTTTTGGTAAATTTTTTACGAAAATTATAGTGGGAGCAGAAATTAAAAATGCCGACATTCCCAGCAAGTACAAACCTCTTGTTGGGTCATTTGCAAATGAATGAATGCTATCAATTATTCCAGATCGAACGATAAAAGCGCCAAATAAGCTCAATGTAAATACGAAAATTGATAAAAATATTGTCCAGGCTATCAAATTCTTTGATCTTGAAGATACATAAGTCGTATGGAGAAGCGCAGTTCCAGCCAACCAAGGCATCAGTGCGACATTTTCAACCGGATCCCAGAACCAATAACCACCCCAGCCCAGTTCATAGTAAGCCCACCAGCTTCCAAGTGCTATTCCGATAGTCAGAAATATCCAAGCTGATAATATAAAGCTTTTGATCTCTGCGATAGGAAACTTTTTAAAACTTCCTTTAATTAAGAATGCTGTAACAAATGCAAAAGGTATTACAAAGCCGATGTAACCAAAATAAAGCATAGGTGGGTGAATTGCTAAAGCGGGATCTTGCAATATTGGATTTATATCGGCACCATCTGGAACTCCAAAGGGTAAGATTCTGTCGAATGGGCTCGAAATGAACAATAAAAAAAGTAGGAAACTACTAACAACTAAAGAAATAAATCCTATTGTTTCGGAATAAAAAGTTGTCGTTGAGTGACTCCTGAAAATTAAAAAGAAAAGACCCCATAGAGCGATTATTAAGACCCATAAAAATAATGAGCCTTCATGCGCACTCCAAATTGAAGAAACCTTATAAAAAGTTGGAAGATTTGAGTTTGAGTGGCTAGCTATATAAGCCATTGTAAAATCATCAGTTATTGTTAAATAAACAAAAAGTAAAAATGAGGTGATTAATGTTATGGAGCCCAGTATAAAAACTTTTGGAACAAAAATATTTATACTTCTTTCTGTAGATGAGTAAGTTAAAAAAGATAGAATAAAGCAGGCAATAAATACTACTGACGATGAAAAGGCTAAGAAGTGACTGATTTCGCCTATCATAGTTGATTAATGTCTAAGTTTGGTGGCATATAATTCTCATCATGTTTAGCAAAAACCTCATCGGCATAAAAAACGCCATCATTATATTTACCTAAAACTACAATACCCTTCCCCTCCTTAAATAAGTCAGGCAATAGGCCCTCATAAACTACTTGGATTGAATCTTCAAAGTCAGTTACTTCGAAATTCACTTTGCTTTCATCAATAAAAAAACTATCTTTTTTTACCATTCCACCCAATTTAACTCTTCTATTTGAAGATAAAACAATATTTTCATCGCTTTTCTTAAGCTCACTTGGAGTTAAAAAATAATCAAGATTTGAGTTTAGGGCAAACAAAATTAGACCGACCCCAAAAGAGGAAGTTGTAATTATCAAAATAACTCCTAAAAGTCTTTTCTTTCTATCCCTCTTCATCAATTTCTTTTTTAGCTTGAATTATTTTCTTTTCAAGAAGAACATATGTTGTTATCAATAATAATAAGAGTACTCCGAATACAGCCCATACATAAATTCCATGATCGCCCATGCTAAAAATATCTGAAAGATCTTTTGAGCTCATTTTTTAAGTCCTTTTACCCAGTTTTTAAATTTTTCCCTTCGAAGAATCTCATATTGTGATGACATAATAACTAATCCAAATATCAATCCTATGAAAGTAATAATCGAGAACAGCAACGGATATAGCATTATTGGATCTATTGCAGGCTTACTTGATAATGTTATGGATGCAGATTGATGAAGAGTAGACCACCAGTCAACAGATTTCTTAATAATTGGAATATTGACAACTCCAACCAAAACAAGAACAGAAAAGAATTTATCTGCTTTTTCTTTATTTTCAAAAGAAGCGTGAAGAGAAATTAAACCGAGATACATCACAAAAAGAATTAATGTTGAGGTAATTCGTGCATCCCACTGCCACCATGTGCCCCATGTAGGAATTCCCCAAACAGAGCCAGAAAAAAGGGCAAAGAATGTTATTAAAGCACCGATTGGAGCAATTGATTTTGAGACATATGCTGCTAATTTTAGTTTCCAAATTAGGAAGATGCCCGATGAAGCCGCCATAACAATAAAAAGAATCTGAGCCATGAAAGAAGCTGGAACATGCATGTAAATTATTCTATAGGATTCGCCCTGGATTGCATCTGGGGGTGTAAAAAAGAGACCCCATATCAGGGAAGACATATAAAGTATGAAAAATACTACTAAAAAAGGCCTACTATATCTATTAGCTATAAGAAAATAGCTCTTTGGAGAGGCAAATTGATGGAAAAATTTTTTAATCACAGAAATAATATATGGGTTTTTTTTGCTATTCCAAATGAGTTCTCAGAATAAAAGCAATAATAAATGGCATAAAACAAGTTGCTAAAATCATAACTCCCAGAAGAAGACTCAAATATCCCAAAAAATTAAGCCCTAAAATAGCTGCTGTAGTCATTTTACCAAGCAAAATTAGTAAAGGAATAAGAAACGGTATTGTTATTAAAAGGCCAAGAATAGATCCTTTCTTAAGACTTAGCGAATTTCCTAATGAAAAAAAGTTTATAAAAATAAGATTTGAAATAATTAAACAAAAAAGCGTAGTAAAGCTTAGATCATATGAGAAATTCAAAGACAGAACAAATAGGAATGCCACAAATGCGAGAGGGATACCAATAAAAACCCAATGAACTAATATTTTGTAAAAAACGATCTCAACTAATTGAGAGTTAATTGCATGTTGCTCTAAAGTTCCGTCCTCAAAATCATCTGAAAATATTAACTCAGTTCCAAGCATTGCAACTACCAAAGTTGAAATCCAAATAAAAGAAAGATAAATCTCGGGCGGGTTATTGCTATTCACATCCAGCGTGAGAGGGAATGAAATAATTATCAATAAAAAAACCAAAACTGGACCAATCCAAGCCCTGCTCCTTTTGAATAGCTTGAAAGCTTCAATATAAAGTAGACTTTTAACCATCTATCTTAATTTCTCTATAGTCATCTTCTAAATCGATATGAGATGTGAAAATTACTGTCCTATTTTCTTTTTTAGTAGAATCCATAAATTGACTGAGTATATTTTTACTCTCATCATCTAAACCAACAAAAGGTTCATCTAATATTATAATTTTTTCTTTTGAGTTAATTACTCTTATTAAGGATAACTTTTTTTGCTGGCCAAAAGACAAAGTCCCAACTGAGTTATCTATATGTCTTTTGAGATTAAACTTTTCAAGAAGATCAAGATTAAATGCATCTATTCTTAAACCCTGCACAAGAAGATTCTCTCTAACAGATAAGTAATTCTTAAGGCCGCTTTTATGCCCCAGAAAGCAAAGCCTTTCATCACTATTTTTTATTAAGGTCCCTTTGGTCTGTTTCGTTAAACCAATTATTATTTTAAGTAGTGTCGTTTTTCCTGATCCATTTCTACCTGAGATTTTTATAAGCTCTCCAAAGCCTATATTAAAGGTTATATTATTGAGAATATTTCTATCATTAATTTTATAAGAGATATTTTGAGCTTCTATGAATTGCATAACTAGGACACTTGGACTTTTTTTGCTCTAATTATAAGCGGTGGTAAGGGTTTTTGGGGATCAAGTCTAGAATAAAGCCTTTTAGAAAATTCTTTAAAGGAGAAATTCTTAAGTTCTCCAAAACCTCCTAAAGAAAAATATAGCTCTCTTGAAAAAAATATACCTTGTTCAAGATTAGGAGACTTAGTCATATAGGTACTAATTTTCTTAATTTCTGAGATCATATTTACAAACTTTTGACTTCCATCAAACCATCCCCATGAAAGCTGATTTATTAAGGCAATTTTTTTAAGGATCAATCTTGCATCTTTATTAGGGATACACCCTGGAAGAAGAATTACAACAATATTCCCATGAAAATCAGCAATTTTGGAGTCTAAAAGATGTTCAATTTGTTTTTCGTTAGAAAAATTTAATCTTGTTATTCTTTCAAAATCTTCAGCTTTGAACAACTTAAGCTTATTTAATCTTTTGTTTGAGCCAATATAAATATAGTTAATTAGCTCGCTCAAGCTTTAACTTTTATTAAGAGCATTTTCTAAATCTTCGAGAATGTCATCAATATGTTCAAGGCCTATAGATAATCTCACATAACCAGGGCTTACGCCTCCACTAAGAAGCTCTTCCTCATTCAGTTGGCTGTGAGTTGTACTTGCAGGATGAATAGCAAGACTTTTTGAGTCACCAATATTTGCAACGTGATAAAACATTTCTAGGGATTCAATAAACTTTTTACCAGATTCAAGTCCGCCTTTAATTTCGAAACCCATTAATCCCCCACAACCACCATTTAAATATTTCTCAGCTCTTTCTTTTTTGAATCCTTCAGAAATTGTAGGATAGCTAACTCTTTCTACCTTAGGATGATTGTTGAGATATTCAGCAACTTTTGCGCCATTATTGGAATGCTCTCTCATTCTTAAAGCTAATGTTTCTAAACCTTGTAAAAACATAAATGCATTAAATGGACTCATTGCTGCTCCAAGATCTCTAAGCAGAGTGGTTCTTGCTTTCAAGATGTATGCAATAGGTCCCAGTGGTTTAACTGCCTCTGTCCATATTGCATCTGCATATGATGGATCAGGTGTGTTTAAGGAAGGCTGTCTTTCTGGAATAGCTTCCCAGTCAAAGTTTCCACTATCAACTATTATTCCACCGATAGATGTTCCGTGGCCTCCAATATATTTTGTTGTTGAATGAACTATTACTGCTGCGCCGTGATCAAAAGGTCTACAAATTACTGGTCCAGCAGTATTGTCAACAATTAAAGGAATGCCTAGTGGTTTTCCTAGGGCAGCAACCTCAGCAATTGGGAAGACTTCAAAACTTGGATTTGGAAGAGTTTCACCATAAAAAGCTCTTGTATTTTCATCAACAGCGTCAACAAAATTTTGAGGTTCACTTGGATCAACAAATCTTACTTCAATTCCCATATCAGAAAATGTATTCTTAAACTGATTATATGTTCCGCCGTATAAATGTGTTGAAGATATAAAGTTATCACCTTTCTTGCAGAGATTTTGAATAGCATAAGCTGAAGCCGCAAGACCTGATGCAACTCCAAGAGCACCCACTCCTCCTTCTAAAGCTGCAATTCTATCTTCAAGAACAGCTACAGTTGGGTTCATAATCCTTGTATAAATATTCCCGAGCTCTGATAAGGCAAATAAATTAGCAGCATGATCACAATCATCAAACTGATAACTGGTTGTTTGATGAATTGGAACAGCAACTGAATTAGTGTTTTCATCTTTTCTCCATCCAGCATGAAGCCCTATTGTTTCAGGATTTTTATATATTTTGCTCATATTAGCCTCTAAGTTTGTTTGCGCTATTATAATGGTATATCCCTATCATTTAAAAAGAAAAATACTAAAATTAATGATATTTTTTTTTGATCGAGTATCATATTTATTTTAGAGAAAATTATGGCAAGAAAATATGTAAATTTTAGAGTTGGGGGTTCACCCTATAAAGAAACAGATGCTTATACTGTTTGGACTAATGATCTGCTTGGCAAGGTAATTGCAAGTAAGACTATTATCCAGCCAGGACAATCAACTGAAGGTCACAAGCTAATAGATTCAGATGTTGTATATGTTGTTGTGAATGGCCGAGGAAGGATGGAAGTAGTTGAGTATATGAATTCTGAGGAAGGTCACGGAGGCGATCCATCTTATGGTGTTGAGCATCAAGATTCATATGATCTTGTTGCAGGAGATGTAATTCTTGTTCAATCGGGTGATTATGTAAAAGTGGCAAATAAATCAGAGCATGATCAATTAGCCTATTTAAGAATCTTCGATCGTGAAGGTTGGCGTGATAAAAAGTAAAAGAAATTTATTTTTTCTAAGTATAGTTTTCTTCTTTTGTATCAGATCAGAAGCAGAGATTAACCTTGAATCACTTATGGCGGTTTTGTATTCGCAAACATCAGGCGAGATAAAAGCAACTTTTGTACAAACTTATAATTCTGCAGGGGATCTTCTTGATATTGCTATTGAAGATAAAGACTGGGATGCCGTACTCGAATCTGCAGGAAAATTAGGAAGGACTCCTGCAATAATTTTAGATGTTGATGAGACAGTTCTAGACAATACGCCATTTAATGCTAGATCAATTATGGACAACACAAGTTATCCTGAAGGATGGGATAAATGGATCTATGAGGAAAAAGCAACTTTAATCCCAGGCGTAAAAAATTTTTTAATAAATGCTCAAAAAAAGGGAGTAAAAATCTTTTATGTAACCAATCGAAGAACTGTTTATGAAGAAGCTACAAAAAATAATATCAAAAAACTCGGACTGCCATTTGATGATGATGTTGATGTGCTCCTCACACGAGGTGAAAATGGCTGGGGCTCCAGTAAAGCTTCAAGAAGATCGTACGTTTCTGAAAATTATAGAGTGATAATGTTGTTCGGAGATAATCTTAATGATTTCTTTGATCTTCCAGATAAGGCAAATTATGTCACCAGAAAAGATTCTGTTCTAACACATGAGAACATGTGGGGCACAAAGTGGTTTATGCTTTCTAATCCTGTCTATGGTAACTGGGAGCAATCCCTCTATGGGTTTGAACTTCTTGATGAAGAGTCAAAAACAAAAGCAAAGTTAGAAAATATCAG
>TARA_B100001057_G_scaffold492480_1_pt1 | contig 12403 bp, 7 predicted proteins | sample TARA_B100001057 | Tara Oceans TARA_B100001057 (sample SAMEA2621839) | marine metagenome | biome: marine biome (ENVO:00000447); feature: surface water layer (ENVO:00002042); material: "saline water (ENVO:00002010), including plankton (ENVO:xxxxxxxx)" | depth 5 m | reverse complement strand
AATTTCATCTCCTTGAATTTCAGCATTAATTGCAGGATAATTTTTTAAGCCAATAATACATGCTTTGACAAAAAATGACATAAAACCAAGTTTTACAGAATATTTTTTTTGAAAATCTTCTTTGTAGTCACTCTTCATTTTCATAACTTCATACATATTTACCTCATTAAAAGTTGTTAACATTGCTGCATTTTCTTGAGCTTCTTTTAATCTTTTTGCAATAGTAAGTCTCAGCCTTGTCATTTTTATTCTCTCTTCTGGTCCATGAGCAATTTTTCTTTCAGATGGTGCAGGTTTAACTCCCATTAAACTCATAACATCTTCTTTTAAAACTAATCCATTTTTGCCACTACCTGTGACTGATTGAATATCAATTTTTTTCTCAGTAGCTATTTTCCTAGCAGCCGGTGAGACTCTAAGCTCTTTATCTTTTATCTTATTATTTTTTTCTTTAATAATTTTTTCATTATGTTCTGTATTTAATATAAGAGGTTCTTCCTCTAAAACTAAAGGCTCATCATTAAAAACTTTAGGTTCTGAGTTTTTTTCAAAAATTATCGGTTCAACTGGCTTTATTTTTTTTATTTCTGCTTGTTCAGACATTTTTAATATTTGAGGTTCATTATTTTCAGATTTTGGTGGAGAATATTTTTTTTCATTATGAACGCTTTTTGAACTTTCCATTTTTGACTTAGATTTAGAAATTGAACCAAGCAGAGCGCCAACATTTACTGTTTCTCCTTCTTTAGCAGATATATTTTCAAGCACACCACTGGATGGTGAAGGAACTTCAACATTAACTTTATCAGTTTCTAATTCAACTAATGGTTCATCAGAAGAAACTTTGTCTCCTTTGTTTTTTAACCATTTTGCTACTGTTGCTTCAGTAACTGATTCTCCTAGAGTTGGTACAACAATTTTTTCAGACATTAATTCTGTTTCCCAACCACCTTTTCTAATATTTTTTTTTGTTCTGCAAGATGTTTATTGTAATTTCCAGTCGCAGTTGTGGATGAGGCATTTCTTCCAATATATCTTACTCTTGTTTTTTTAAATTCAATAATTTCAAGTGTCCTATCAATATAATTTCTCACAGTATTCCACGCACCCATATTCTTTGGTTCTTCTTGACACCAAATAAATTCAGCATTTTCATATCTTTTGAGAATTTTTGCCAATGTTTTTGCAGGAAAAGGGTATAACTGCTCTATTCTTATAAGAACTAATCTGTCATTTTTTGATTTTTCTCTGGCCTCAAGTAAATCAAAGTAAACTTTACCAGAGCACATTACTACCCGTGAAATTTTTTTATCATTTTTTAATTTTATTATTTTTGTAGAGTTTAGGTATGCATGATCTTCAAGAACTCTATGAAAACTATTCTTTTTTAAGAAGTCTTCAATTGATGATACGCATCTTTTATTTCTTAATAAAGATTTAGGAGTCATCACTATTAATGGTTTTCTAAATTCTCTGTGCATTTGCCTTCTTAGAGCATGAAAATAATTTGCTGGAGTAGTACAGTTTACCACTTGAATATTTTCTCCGGCGCACATCTGTAAAAATCTTTCAAGTCTTGCTGAAGAATGTTCTGGTCCTTGCCCTTCATATCCGTGAGGTAATAATAAAACTAAACCACTTGCTCTTCCCCATTTAGACTCGCCAGATGTAATAAACTGATCTATTATTATTTGCGCTCCGTTTGCAAAATCCCCAAATTGAGCTTCCCATAATACGAGGGTCTCTGGTTCTGATAAAGAATAGCCAAACTCAAAACCTAACACTGCTAATTCAGATAACAGGCTATCTATTATCTCAAATTTTTTTTGTTTCTTTCCTAAATTATTTAAAGGAATATATCTATCATGGTTATCTTGATTTCTTAAAACTGAGTGTCGCTGACTAAATGTGCCTCGTGCTGAGTCTTGACCTGATAATCTGACAGAAAAACCATCTATTAATAATGTGCCAAAAGCTAAAGACTCTGCTGTTGACCAATCTATTGGTGCATCTTCTGTAAACATTTTTTGTTTTTGATCTAATATTTTTTTCAGAGTTTTATGGATAGTAAAATTTTCTGGAATCTTGGAAATTTGTTTTCCTGTTTCTATTATTGTTTTTTTATCTACTCCACTAACTCCTCTTTTATCTTTACCTAAACCTGGCTTGAATCTTGACCAAACTCCATCAAACCACTTAAGTTCAGATTTATAGTTTTTTGAAGAATTGAATTCATTTTCTAAAAATTTTTTAAATTCCTTTTTTTTGTTTTCTATTATAATTTGATTGGATAATCCTTCACTCGAAATTTTTTTACTATAAATGCTTAGTGTCGTAGGATGGGATCTTATTTTTTTATACATAATAGGTTGCGTGAATGATGGTTCATCTCCTTCATTATGACCAAATCTTCTGTAACAGAACATATCAATAACAACATCTCTATTGAATTTTTGTCGATATTCTGTAGCTATCTTTGCGCAATGTACAACTGCTTCTGGATCGTCACCATTAACGTGAAATATAGGTGCTTGAGATAATTTTGCTACATCAGACGGATAAGGGGAAGATCTTGCAAACCTAGGCGCAGTTGTAAAACCGATTTGATTATTTACGATAACATGAATAGTTCCGCCGATGTTATGTCCTGGTAAACCAGACATTGCAAAACACTCAGCTACTACTCCTTGACCCGCAAATGCCGCATCACCATGAATTAAAACTGGTACAACAGATTTTCTGCCTGGATCATTATGAAAAAATTGTTTTGCTCTTACTTGCCCTAAAACAACAGGATTTACCGCTTCCAAATGAGAAGGGTTGTCTGTTAAGCTAATGTGAACAATATTTCCATCAAACTCTCTATTTGAAGATGCACCTAAATGATACTTTACATCTCCCTCAAAATCTTCTTTAGCTGAAACACCCTTGCCAAAAAATTCACTAAAAATTGCTTTAAATGGTTTGCCCATTACATTTGCAAGAACATTAAGTCTTCCTCTATGCGGCATACCAATTTTTATTTCTTTGACCCCTAAATTTCCTCCCCTTTTAATAATTTGCTCTAAAGCTGGTATTAATGACTCACCTCCATCAAGCCCAAATCTTTTTGTACCAACAAACTTAACTTGCAAATATTTTTCAAATCCTTCTGCTTCAATAATTTTATTCAGTATTGCTTTTTTTCCATTGTCTGTAAAATAAATATTTTTTTCTGGCCCCTCAATTCTATTACGAACCCAGGCCTTTTCCTCTGGATCGCTCATATGCATAAATTCATAACCTATCGTAGAACAATATGTTTTTTTTAGAATTTGCAATATTTCATTTAAATTACCATATTGAAGACCGAGCACTCCATCTAAAAATATTTTTCGCGCATAATCACTTTTTTTAAATCCATAAGTTTCCGGTCTAAGCTCTGGATGTTCTTCTTTAGTAGATAATTTTAAAGGATCTAAATTAGCAATTAGATGTCCTCTTATTCTATATGCTCTGATTAACATTATAGCTCTAACAGAGTCAGTGGAGGCTTGCTTGGTTGAGGTAAAATCAGAAACTTGTTCTTGAACGTTTGATTTATTATCTAATTTAAGATTTGTTTGCTTTATCTTTTTTGGATTCCAACTAGGACCTTTAATACTCTGTAAAATATTTTTTGAGTCTTCTTTTAGACCATCAAAGAATTCGATCCAATCATTAGTCAACAACTGAGGGTTTTGAAGATATAATGAATAATATTCTTCGATGTAATCACTATTTACCCCCGATAAAAATGAAGTTTTTTTATATGTTTGATTGTTCTTATCAACTGACATTTGTACTTAATAATAACACATATTCTCTAAAATCAAGCCTTTAGTTTTTCAAAAAGCGTTTTGCCTATGTCTGCTGGAGATTTAGAAATAGTTATGCCGGCAGATTTCATTATTTCAATCTTATCTTGGGCACCGCCTTTGCCACCAGATATAATGGCTCCAGCATGACCCATTCTCCTTCCGGGGGGTGCTGTCAAACCAGCTACAAAACCAACCATGGGTTTTTTAATTTTAGATTTTTTGATAAACTCTGAGGCTTCTTCTTCAGCAGTACCGCCTATTTCACCAATCATAACGATGGATTTGGTTAAATCATCTTTCAAAAATAATTCTAAACAATCTACAAAGTTGGTCCCATTAATTGGATCTCCACCTATGCCTATGCAAGTAGATTGCCCAAGACCATTTGAAGTTGTTTGTGCTACAGCTTCATAAGTTAAGGTTCCAGATCGGGAAACTATTCCTACAGATCCAGTTTTATGAATATTACCTGGCATAATGCCAATTTTACATTCATTGGGAGTAATAATTCCAGGACAATTTGGGCCTATCAGTCTGCATTTACTTTTTTTTAAGATATTTTTAACATTTACCATATCTATTACTGGTATTCCCTCTGTTATACAGACAATTAATTCAATTCCTGCATTAATAGCTTCAATAATAGCCGATGCGGCAAACTTCGGTGGAACATATATCATAGTTGCAGTTGCTTTAGTTTTATCTTTCGCTTCTTGAACTGTGTCAAAAACTGGCAGTCCAAGATGTTTTTGACCACCTTTCTTTGGTGTTACTCCTCCTACTAATCGTGTTCCATATTTAAGCGCTTGTTCTGAATGGAAAGTTCCATGAGAACCAGTAAACCCCTGGCAAATTACTTTGGTCTCTTTATTTACTAAAATTGACATTTATTTAATTGCTCTCACTATTTTTTTAGCTGCATCATTTAAATCTGACGCAGATAATATTTTAAGACCTGAAGCGTCTAAAATTTTTTTTCCTTCTTCATAATTTGTACCAGCCAATCTAACTACTAAAGGTACGTTAAGTTTTGTCTCCTTAGCTGCTTCTACAACGCCTTCAGCAAGCACATCACATCTCATTATGCCTCCAAAAATATTTATCAAAATTCCTTTAACATTTTTATCAGATAAAATTAGTTTAAATGCAGCTGAAACTTTTTCTTTCGAAGCTCCACCTCCAACATCTAAAAAATTTGCTGGTGCTTCACCATACAACTTAATAATGTCCATTGTTGCCATTGCTAAACCTGCACCGTTCACCATACATCCTATACTTCCATCAAGTTTTATGTAGGCTAAATCGTGTTTGCTTGCCTCTATTTCTTTTGGATCTTCCTCATTTAAATCTCTTAATTTAATAATTTCGGGTCTTCTAAATAGTGCATTATCATCAAAATTAATTTTTGCATCTAGACAAATTATTTTCCCTGACTTTGTTATTATAAGAGGATTAATTTCAATCAAATTAGCATCTTTCTCTATAAGCGTTTTGTATATTGATTTTATTAAGTTAAAAGCCTCTTTCATTTGACTTTTATTTAATTCAAATGGTTCAATTATTTTTTCGATATCTATTGATTTTATCTCCTTAGATAATTCAATCTTTGTTGTAATTATTTTTTCTGGATTATTTGAGGCTACTTCTTCTATGTCCATTCCTCCTTCTTTGCTACTTATAAAAGCGATTTTAGAGGTTTGTCTATCTATTAAACATGATAGATAATATTCATTTGATATTTCAGAAGCCTCTTCAATGTAAAGTCTTTTTACTTCTTTACCGTTAGGACCTGTTTGCGGCGTAACTAATTTCTTTCCCAATAGAATTTTTGCTTCTTTTTTTAACTCGTCAATATTCTTCACTAATTTTACACCACCTGCCTTACCTCTGCCACCAGCATGAATTTGTGCTTTTAAAACAAATTTTTTTGATTTTAATTCTTTTATTTTTTTATCGATTTCACTTAAGCTGTAAATTACAACACCTTTTGAAACAGGAGCTCCGAATTCTTTAAGTAATTCTTTAGCTTGGTGTTCGTGAATATTCATAATAATTTTTCTTATATATAATTTAGTATAATTTTCTATTAAATAATTATACTATCCGCAATTATATATGTCTTTTTCTAGTATGTTATCAGAAAAAAGTAAGTCTAAATATTCAAACTATTTGATATTCGTATTTTTTTTATCTTTTTTTTTAATAGGCTTGAAAATATTTAAAAGTTTTGGTTTATCAATAGATGAGCCTTTTCATAGAACAGCAGGATATTTTTGGTTATATGTTCTATTTAAAGATATCTCACCTTCTTCGAACTATTTAATCTATCTAAAAAATTTATTAGATGGTATGGAATGGTCAAATGACTTTTTAGCTGGCTACTATCAATCATATGGTCCAATATTTGATACATTAGCTGCTATTTTGGAGCAAGCCTTCAATATTAAATCTGATAAGGGGGCCTTTGAATTCAAACATCTGCTTACATTTATAACTTTTTTCATTTCTGGAATTTATTTTTTCAAATTAATAAATCAGAGATTTAACAATAAAATTTTTTCTATTTTCTTAGTATTTATTTATTTTTCTTCACCGCGGATATTTTCAGAATCATTTTATAATTCTAAAGATATAACTTTTATGTCTTTTTGTATATTTTCTATCTTTCATTATTTTTCATCATTTAAAGAAAATGGTTTAAAGCATCTAATATTATTTTCATTTTTTGCAGCACTTGCAACTCAAATAAGGGTTATGGGAATTCTTTTAATATTATTTTATATTTCATTTGTTTTTTGGGAGTCCCTTGAGGATCGCAAATTTTTTAAAAATAACTACCGTAAAACTTTAATCGCAACAATTTTATTTTTCATCTTTTTATATATATTTTGGCCGTTTTTGTGGAATAGTCCTTTCTCAAAATTTATAGAAGCTTTCATTACATTTTCAAATTACAATTGGGGTTTAGATGTTTTTTATTTAGGAAACTATATAAGCACAGATAATTTACCTTGGCATTATGTAATTGTTTGGATGTTCATCACTACTCCATTAATTTACACAATATTTTTTTTAATTGGCTTTTTTTATATTTTGAGAGTTTTTTTTACAAATTTAGTATCACTTGATAAAAATTCAAATAACAAGCTGTGGATTAATGATAATCAAAAAAAAGATTTTTTTATGATATTTTTTTTTCTAATTCCAATTTTATCTGTCATTTTATTTAGCTCAACATTGTATGGAGGTTGGAGGCATTTATATTTTGTTTATCCTTCATTGATATATTTGGTTGGAATTGGTGTAAATTATTTCTATTTTAAAACAAAAAAATTTATTTCAACAAAAGTATTTGCAGTTTTAATCTTTTTGTTTATTTTACACAGTTCATATAATTTAGTTAGGTTTCATCCCTATCAAAATATTTATTTTAACTCTATTATAAAAAATAATGTTAGCAAATTCTTTGAAGTTGACTATTGGGGCTTAGCTAATCACGAAGCCATTGAATTTATAATCAGCGATGGTAAAAAAAATAACTTAAAAACAATTACAATAAGAACTGCTAGTTTTACTCCATTAGAATACAGTAAAAAAATTTTAGATAATGTAAACACGCCACGCTTAATATTTCAAGGAACAACCCATTTAGATCCTCAATACATTTTTACAAACTTCCATTATGAAAAGAATCCAAAATATCAAAAAAAATATAAAATACCTAAAAATTATCAAGAAGTTTTTAGTGTAAAAAGAGCAGGTATATTGATTAATAAAGTTTACAAAAAAAAATAAAAAGATTATTTATGTAAATTCATATACAATCTATCTTCCCAAGTTGTAAACGGAAATTTAAAATTATTCATTAACTTAAAATTTTTAGAAATTAAAAATTCATGCAATTTATTTGGGTCATAGGAAACATAAATTTCATCATTATGGAATTCAACTAAAATAAATCTGACGTTTTTAATTTTATCTTTAATGCCCTTTATTACTTGAAATTCATGTCCCTCTGTATCTATTTTTAATAGATCAATTGCTTCTGTATTAGTTTCTTCCATAAGTGAAAAAAGTGTTGAAGTCTCTACTTTTAGTTTTTTTTCTATCATGCCCTCAGTATCAGTGCCAAACAATTTCGCTTTTAATTTAAGGTAACTATTATTAGAATCTAAAGTGGATAGAGAGGAAGTTAAATCATGCTTATTAAAGTTAAAATTTAAAAACTCTTTTTTTTCTGACAATGCTTTATTGAATATCGATACACTTTGGTTATTCTTATATTTATTTTTTAAAAAGCTGAATATTTTTTCTTGAGGCTCAAACATTAAAATTTTTTTAGTTTGAAAATTCTTTATAATTAAATCTGTATAAGTGCCTTTATGAGCACCTACATCGACATAAACGTTAATTTCCTCTGTTATATTTTTGAGAACTTTTAATATCTTAGGCTGATGTAAAAACTTATCAATTAAGTTAAAGAATTTTATAGCAATTATTTCAAGTATTTTCATTAAAATTCCTTGCAATTATTTTGTATATCTAATCTAAAAGTTATTTGACCAATTTGAGATTTAGAAATACATTTTTCATCAAAAGTTAGCAAAAGTAAATCTTCCAATCCATTTCCAACTATAATTATTTTTGATATTCCTTCTCTTTGCAATTTTTCAACAAAGAAGGTTTTGTACTCTTCAAAATACTCGCTATCTTGAAGTGGAAAACTTACTCCTGGATGATACCATTGGTTCGGAGAATAATCATTCATATTTAAAACTGCAGGTATAAATAAATAATCTGTAATAATAGAAAATTTTCCTTCTTCTTTTTTTAAAAGGTTAATAGATTCTAAAATAATTTGAATCTCTTTACTAGGTTGGTCTTTGTAAGTAGCAGTTATCCATTTTAGCCCTTTTAAATTTTGACTGATTTTTTCTGCCTCTATAGCTTTGCTTAAATCTACTTTCTCAAGTCTATGAAATTTTCTGTGCTCGTTATATCTTAAGTGATATTTTATAACAGAAAATAGACAGAGAAAAATAATTGAAAATAAAAAGACATTTTTTATATTTTTTTTATAGACATGTATAAAAGCTGTTAATATTGGAATTAAAAAGAATATGTAGTTTTCGTTCATAGTAAGTGACTGATGAAATAACATTAAGATTGAAAACAAACTTATGGATAATAAAACTATAAAATTATCTTTTTTTTTATTTTTATAAGAAATAATATTTAAGTAAAAAATATATAGTAAAGGAATTAAGATAAATTTAAATTCATGAACAACACCAAATAAATCTAACTTCCAATTTGATAATCTGTAATCACCTATTGAACTAGCAAAAAAAATATATTGGGTTAAAAAATTAGATATGGGAATTTTGGTAAAAAAGAAAAAAGTTAAAACTATAAATACAGCACAAACAGAGCCAGATAATACACTTAATATAAAATTTTTGGTATTCTTTACATAAAAAAGGTAAATAAAACCTAAAAGTAACAAAGCAAAAACTCCATAAGTAGTGGGTGTTTGTTTGCATAAAAATCCAGCTAATAAAAATAAAGGAATAAAAAAAAAGTATTTATTATTGTTTTTTAAAACACCTAAAATAAATAAACAAAATGATAATAAAACAAAAATAGTTGCATGATGATCTACAAATGGCACACCTACATTTGGGTACATCAAAATTGAAAACATCAAAGCATAGAAAAAGCTAAATATTTTATCTAATTTTAAATTTATAAATAGAATAAAAACTATAATAGAAATAATAGTGTTTATTAATGATGAATGGATAGTGTAACTGATCCAATTTACATCAAATATTAAAAAAAATAGAGCATTCAAATAGTCCATTAATGGTCCAGTTACAAGCCAGTAATCTTTAAAAGGAGTAAGACCGTTTAAAACTTTAAAACCACCATTAAACAAAACAAAAGAGTCCATTGGTTCTATGCCAAAGTTAGAATAATAAAAATTAATAAAGAACGAAAAGAAAAATAATACTAGATAGCTGGCTGGGTAATAAAATTTATTCATATTTAACTTAAATGATAATTTCTCGAATATACTAGTTATTTTTTATAAAGATGAGTCAATTTTTTTGGCTGCATTATATAAATCTTGCACAGCTTTGATTGATTTATTAAACTGTTCTTTCTCTTCTAAAGATAATTGAATTTCAACAACCTTTTCAACACCATTTTTCCCAACAATGACAGGAACGCCAGCATAAATATTTTTAGCACCGTATTCTCCATTTAAATATGCAGCGCATGGTAACTCTTTTTTTAAATCTTTTATATAGCTTTCAGCCATTTCAACACCTGCAGCTGCCGGTGCATAGAAAGCTGAGCCCTTTTCAAGATATTTAACTATCTCTGCTCCTCCTTTTTTTGTTCTCTCGACTATTTTATTTAAATCTTCCTGTGTTATTTTTCCTGATTTGATGAGATTTACAATTGGTTCACCATTAATTTTTGTGTGATTTAACATTGCAACCATTGTATCTCCATGACCACCAAGAACAAAAGATTTTATATTATCTACTTTTACATTTAATTTTTGCGATAAAAAATAGATAAATCTTGATGAGTCTAATATCCCAGCCATTCCTACTACTTTATTTTTTGGCAAACCTGAAAATTTTTGTAATGCCATCACTATAACATCTAAAGGATTAGTTATACAAATTACAAAAGCTTTAGGCGATGTTTCTTTTATCCCTTGTGCAACTTGTTTAATAATTTTTAGATTAATTCCAAGCAGATCATCTCTGGACATTCCCGGTTTTCTTGGTACTCCTGCTGTAATTATTATTACGTCTGAGTTTTCAGTATCTTTATAATTACTAGTGCCTTTTAAACTAACGTCAAATCCTTCAACCGGAGATGATTGTGCTATATCTAATGCTTTACCTTTTGCTATTCCTTCAGCAACATCAAATAAAACTACGTTTGCTAATCTCTTTAATGCTATAAGATGAGCAAGCGTTCCTCCAATTTGACCAGCTCCTATTAAAGTAATTTTTTTTTTCATTTTTATTTCATTGTTGGCATTACGAATTCTGGGTCAGATTTCAATCCATCTGGCCAACGAGACGTAATTGTTTTTAGCTTTGTATAAAATCTTACACCTTCGGGACCATGCATGTGTTGATCACCAAATAATGACCTTTTCCAACCACCAAAACTATGAAAAGCCATTGGAACTGGAATAGGTATATTGATTCCAACCATGCCTATCTTTGCTTTACTCGAAAAAGATCTTCCTACATCTCCATCTCTTGTAAATATGCTTACGCCATTTCCAAATTCATGATCATTGACTAAAGTCAGAGCCTCTTCAAAACTTTTTGTTCTCACAACTGATAGTACTGGACCAAATATTTCTTCTTTATAAATTTTCATATTTTTTTTAACTTTGTCAAACAAACAGCCTCCCATATAATAACCTTTCTCATATCCCTGTAACTTTAAATCTCTGCCATCTACTACAAGTTCAGCACCTTCTTGTACACCAATATCTACATAACCTTTCACCTTTTCTAAATGTTCTTTTGTAACTAATGGGCCCATTTCAGAATTTTTGTCCATGCCAGGGCCTACTTTTAAATTTTCTACTTTGTTTTTAAGTTGATTAACAAGTTTATCACCAATATTTCCAACAGCTACAGCTACTGATTGAGCCATGCATCTTTCACCAGCTGAGCCATATGCTGCACCCATTAAACCATTAACTGCTTGATCAAGATCGCAATCTGGCATTACTACGCAATGATTTTTCGCTCCTCCTAATGCTTGAACTCTTTTTTCATTTTTAGCGCAATTTTCATAAATATATTTTGCAATAGGGGTTGAACCAACAAAACTTACTGCTGAAATATTTTTGTTATTAATAATTGCATCAACTACTTCTTTATCTCCATTCACAACATTTAAAACTCCCTTGGGCAATCCCGCTTCTGTAAATAATTCTGCTAGTCTTATTGAGCAAGATGGATCTTTTTCTGATGGTTTAAGAATAAAAGTATTTCCACATGCAATTGCCATAGGAAACATCCACATAGGGACCATAGCAGGGAAGTTGAAAGGAGTAATTCCTGCACAAACTCCCAATGGTTGTCTTAAGGACCAGCTATCAACATTTTTCCCAACATTTTCTGTGAACTCTCCTTTAAGCATCTGAGGAATTCCACAAGCGTATTCAACAACTTCTAATCCTCTAGTCAGAGAACCTTTGGCATCTTCGTAAACTTTCCCATGTTCAGATACAATTATTTGAACTAATTCATCTTCATTTTTTTCAATTAGCTCTTTGAATTTAAACAAGACTCTCGCCCTTTGCAATGGAGGAGTGTTAGACCAATTTAGAAAAGCTTCTTGAGCATCTAGAGTTGCTTTATTTAAATCCTCGGAACTGCCGAGTTTAACTTTAGACGTTTCTTCGCCAGTTGCTGGGTTGAAAACAGAAGAAAGTCTTTTCGAATTTCCAGAATACTTTTTACCATTAACAAAATGTTCTATTATTTTCATAGCCTTTGAATAAATAAGCTTTT
>TARA_B100001057_G_scaffold168063_1_pt1 | contig 12406 bp, 10 predicted proteins | sample TARA_B100001057 | Tara Oceans TARA_B100001057 (sample SAMEA2621839) | marine metagenome | biome: marine biome (ENVO:00000447); feature: surface water layer (ENVO:00002042); material: "saline water (ENVO:00002010), including plankton (ENVO:xxxxxxxx)" | depth 5 m | reverse complement strand
AAAGTTGATAATCTAGAAAAAGTTGATAATCTAGAAAAAGTTGATAAAAATATAAAGTGTTTTTCAAAGTTATGGAAGGGAGGTTTTAGATCAGGTTATAATAATCGACAAAACCAACATTTAATAGAAAGGTATCTTAAAAAAAATATGAAAGGTAAAACATGTATGGAAATAGGTTGTGGAGGAGGTCAATGGAGTAAATTTATATATAATTTAAATATTTTTGATAAAATATATTGTATAGATGCTTTATCAGAAGAACATAATTGCTTTTGGGATTTTGTAGGTGTTGAAAAAAAAGATAAAATAATATATATTCAAGTTAGTGATTTTTCACTTAATTTTATACCTAAAAACTCACTAGATTATATATTTTCATATGATGTGTTTTGTCATATATGTTATAGTGGACAAGATTTGTATCTAAAAAACTTATATAGTAAATGTAAAAATAATTGTGAATTATTAATAATGTATGCTGATCCAGATAAATATAAAACAAATAATCCTGGAAAATTTAAAGTTTTTGAATTAGAACAAAAGCGAAAAGGTAAAATATTTAAAAGTTATGATGAATTACGAAAAATATTGTTTGATGATTGTGAAAATAACTCACCAAACTGGTGTTTTATTGGAACAAAAAGGTTTTTAAATTTATGTCAAATGTATAATTACAATATAATAGATACTGATATAAATTTGGATACTACTAGTCCAATAACAAGATTTAAAAAAAGTGATAGTTCATTAGAAATTTTAAATTCTGTTCAAAAAGAGGTAATAAATAGACAAAATATAGTTATTTACTCTAATTGTCAAGGTAGAGGTATTCGTTATTTTTTAAAAAAAGTATTACCAGAATCTGATATTACAATTATAGAAAATTATGATATTATTAAAAATAATAAAGAAATTAATACAGATATTTTACAAAAAGCAGATATATTTATATATCAACCTATTAGTGAAAATCATAACAAATATTCCACTTCAATTAATGTTAAAAATAACATGTTGAGTAATTTAAAACCAGAATGTAAAAAAATTGCATTTCCATATATATATAACGATAGTTTATGGATTATTATACCTCCTGCAATAATTGATAATTATATAGGTAATTATAATGAATCTAACAAATATATTAATACCTTACCAATAGAAAAATTAAAATCTGAAGGTAAGACTATAGATGAAATAATAGAGCTTTATAAAAATAATGCAATCGACTTTAATTATAAGGAGCGTTTTGATAACTCTATAAAAATTCTAAAAGAAAAAGAACAGTTATGTGATGTTATAGTTAGTGATTATATAGAAGAAAATATTAAAAATGAAAAATTATTTTTTACACAGAACCATCCTACAACGAGTATCTTTATTCATTGTGTAAATCAAATATTAGATTTATTAAAAATAGACCATAAATTTAAAAAAGAAAATTACAAAGAAAATGAAATTAATCTTCCTGGTTCTTGGATACATACACAATATGATATTAACTATTGGAACTTTAATTATGATGTAAAAACAGAAAAGTATTTTGGAGAAAATCATTATATTCAACATATCAGGAATATTTATGATAATGTTCAAAACATATATAATTTACCTTTTTCCATACCTAGTAAAATTATTAAACCACTAGACATTACACTTAAAAGCAAAAATTTTGCAACTGTTATACCCGGTAGAAATTCAACATATATATATCATCCGCTGAATAAAGAAAATTGTATAAAATATAACCAGGACTATGAATTTAGTAAATATGCTTTTACCTACAAAAAGGGCGGATGGGATTGTTTACGTCATTATGAAATATTAGCAAATAATTGTATACCATTATTTTTAGATATAGATAAATGTCCTGAACATACAATGTATAATTTTCCAAAACAATTGTGTAGTAAAATATTAGAGGATTTTAAAAATAAAAAAATAGATGAAAATAAATATACTTATTACTTAAATGAATTACATAAACATACAACTGAAAAATTAACATGTGAATATACAGCAGAATATGTAATTAAAGTTCTTAATAATCATAAAAATGTTTCTAATCCTAAAATATTATTGTTAACTACGAATGGATTAAATTATTCGGTTTCAACACTGGCAATAGGGTTACGACTATTGTTAAATAGTAATTTTATTGATTATCCAAAATACACCCATATTTATAAGGATGCGTGTAACTTTAATATTTCTGTTTTAGAAAATAGTAACAACATAGATAGAAATGATATTAATGATAAGATTAATAATAAATTTTTTGATTTTATTTTATTAGGAAGTATAGGTCCTGATGATATAGCTTTCCAATGGTTTTTAAATAAATATAAAGGACTTAGAAACTATAATAAGAATGAATTAGTATTTATATTTGGTGGAGATAGACCTTTTAATATGAAAGTTAAAAGTAATACACTTAATTATATAAAAAACCTACACAATAAAGGTATTTCCTTTGTTAGAGAATTAAATTATACCAATAATGAATATTCTGATTTATCATGGAACAATTATGCTAGTCAAATGAGAAATGATTGGAATAAAAAAAATAAACTGACTGATAATATGAAAAGGTAATATATATATATATATTATATATTACAATATATAATGATAATTACATTATGTATACCGTGTGTTGATAAACACATACCATTATTATTAAAACTTCTTGGTACTATAAACGATTTTACACGTAAACCTGATAAAATCATGATAGGTTTATCTCCAAAATTTAACAATAGTAATTTATTTGATGAAAAAAATAAAATTTTAGAATCATATCCTGAACTACATATCGATATAATAGTTCAAACACAAAAAACAAATGCTGCTCAACATTTAAATATTATGGGAAATATGGTTAAAGAAGGATTTATTGTTAGAGCTGATGCTGACGATATAATTCATCCGCAAAAATTAGAAATTATTGAAAAAATTGTTAATAAATGTCCTGATACAAAACTACTATTACATAGATTCCATGTATCGCAACAAAGAGATTACAGTATGAAAAAGTTAGCTTTGTATTCTGAATTGAATTTTGAAGATACTACATATACTGATGTAAAATACGCTAATAAAGGTTACGATTTAATGAGTGAAGCGTTTTCCAAAAAATATAATAAATCAAATGATTTTCTTGCAAAAAGTAACTGGATTGTAAATGGAGCAAATAGTTATCATCACTCAGTATTTGGTGATGTTGTGTATGAAAATAAACCATATGCTGAGGACGTAACATTCAATAGAGACCTCACTATTAAATATGAAAAGACTATATTTTTGGATGAAAAACTAGTAGATATTATAGGTTCAGGAACATGGAGAAATTAATATTAAATACATAAGCACCATTTACCATATACAGGTGCGGTTTTTTTTATTTTTGGATTTACATATAAATTAACAAAATCAGAAAACATCTCTTTTTTTATAACATATTCTACTTTTTTATCATTATACTGCATATTGGGATAGGTATTTATTTCTATAATATAGGGTTTGTTATCATTATCTAATAATATATCAGCACCTAATATAATATATTGATTCTCAAATGACTCGTTTTTTATAAACGGCGTACAAACATTGAAAAATAGGTCTTGTAATTTCATAAAAACTTCTTCATCCGAATAGTTACTATATTTATTAACCTTATGATCAATATGAACCGACCTGTCTAACTCCGAACTATAATCAGAACTATGATGTATACATAATATGTTGTTATGTATGAATATCTCTTTTTTATCAGTTAATAAAATATAACATCGTAATGTAAACTTTTTTTTATCTATTAATTTTAAATTTGGTACTTCTTCTTGTAACAAATAATTACCTGGTTTAGAAGAAATAATATCATTTATTGTTGTTAATGAATTTACAACATGAACTCCTCTACCACCTGAGCTGCCTGAGCTTTTTAAAAAATATATTTTGTTAGAATCATAATTAATATCATTGAAATTTAAATATGTTTTTGGACAATATATGTCAATGTTGTTTTCAAGTAATGTTTTGTAAAATATAATTTTATCATCCATTTTATAACTAATTCTTCTAGAGATAATGGAAATTTCTGATTTTACATTTCTTGTCTTATATGTATCCCAACTAGAAAAATTACTTTTATTATCTATACCAGCTTCAATATAACCGTTATTATTTAAAACTTCTTTCAATATTCGAGAAGTATTTACATGGTATGTAAAATTACTACTATTAGCACATTCATACCACCTATGTCCATTTTTATTATTAAAAACAAATAAATAGATTAAATCATTAATAATCCAATAATGAAGTTTCATTTTATCTATAATATCTCTCTCTTTTGATAAATCAGGATTCGTATCGATAGATATCAATTCTACCGATTTATCATCTATTCCAAAATCTAATGCAACTATTTTAAATGTATTACTACTATGTGGATGTTTTTCTAATTCAGGTTTAATTGTTTCATAAATTTTGATATTTATATTATGGAATAAGCTGATATAATACTTATCCCTGGTAAAAAAAGATGGTTTTGATGTACGATATATTTTACCTTCTTTATAAATAAAAATCTGCGTAGAATTTACTATAATAACATAAATTCTAACATAACTAGTAAATTCATTTTTTGAAATGACACATTTTTTTAACCATTTTATTTCATCATCTGATGTTAACATCAAATCACCTTGGATTTTATTAGAATAGCTAAATTTTATATCACTTTCTTGATTAACTGCTTGTACCCAATTTTTTTTAATCATAATTTCTGTTATGATATCATGATAGTGATCGCAATAATATTTCAACATATTATTATACTAGTTATCGTATTAAATATATTATTAATTAAATTAATTAAATTAATTAATTAATTAATTAGATTCCAAATATTTACAAACTATTTCATTTATTTCTTGGTTTGATATTGTTTCCCAATTTTTTATTCTATTATCTGTGCTTTTTATTTGATTTATACCTATAAATTTGGGTTTGCTCATTCTCTCTGTTTTATAAAATACATAAGGACCAAACTTCCCCTTTCTTATTGATATTGTTTTATTTACAATTTTTAATACATTTGGATTCGATGATTTCTTACCCAAAAGTATATCTACTACATCTTCCAAAACAACATCTTCTTTATTTTTATTTACATTTTTAACTGAATAATTTTTATCATTCCAATTTACATACAATCCATATTTTCCTTCTTTAATAACTACTTGTTTATCCTGTAACATTCCCAAAACATTATCCTCTTCTTGTTCTAAAAACTCTTTTAATACTAAATTCTCTCTGTCCATTTGTTCTATGTCTAAATTTTTTTTTACCTTTTTATACGTAATTTTTCCACCAATGTCACATTTCACAACTGGTCCCCATTTTGATACCATATAAGTATGATTTTCATCTATTTTTATTGCCCCGTTTGCCTTTTCTTGTTTTACAAATTTTAATTTCTCTTTTAATTCTTCATTACATTCTTTACAAATATCTTGCCACATTCCTACACCATTTGATATTTCATCCAATTTCTGCTCCATCTCTCCAGTATACTCATATTTAAAGAATTCATCAAAATGTTCAAGCAAATATTTTATTACATGTAATCCTGTGGGCTGTAAAACTAATTTATTTTTTTCATTTCCAAATTGTTTCTTAACTTCCTCCTCTTCTATTTCATCACCAACCAATGTAAACTCCTTGCAGGTTATTTCTTTTCCTTGGACATCCTGCTTTTTAACATAATTTCTCTCTTGAATCTTACTTATAAGACTTGAAAATGTCGAAGGTCTTCCAATCCCCTTCTGTTCCAACAACTGAACTAGCCTTGCTTCGGTATAATGTTGTTTTAAGTGCTTGAGCTTCTCTTTTGAGGAGATTTTATTGTAATCTATATCTTGTTCTTGGAGAGATTTAATTAATTTAAATAAACTATTATCTTTTATAATATTTTTAACAATCATCCAACCTAAAAATACAACATTTTCTTCAGTTCTACGATATTTACATTTTAATGGTGCCGTAATATTCGCTGTTATAACATCAAATATTGCATTTGCCATGCAACTTTCTATTGTATTTGTCCATATTAAATAATATAGCTTTTTCTCTCTTGGATCATCTAATTGTTCTGCTAAGAATCCAAGATTTGTTGGACGAATGGCCTCGTGTGCTTCTTGTGCCCCCTTTTCCTTTTTATTATTTCCAAGCATAATCTTATCTAAATCTTTTTTAATATAATTCTCTCCAACATTCCATTTTTCTTTGATAAATTTAACACATTTATCTACAAACTCTTTACTATATCGTTTGTTATCTGTTCTCATATATGTAATGTGACCACCTTCATACAATTTTTGAGCTACTTGCATAGTTAGCTTTGGAGAGAATTTAATTTCATTTGAAGCCTTTTGTTGTAATAGAGATGTTGAAAATGGTGTTGGTGCCTTTTTTTCAGTTTTTTTAATTTTTGGAGTTTCTGTTATTTTATGATCAAAATTAACGGTTTCTTCCAAAAATTCATCAACCTTCTTTTCACTTTCAAATTCAGTTGTTAATTGAAATTCTAAATTATTCTTTAAGAAATAACCGGTTGTTTCAAATACTCGTTTTCCGGGTTCGTTATCAATATCAATTTGATTATCATAAACTATCCGCAATGCGGGTGTTTGACAACGACCTGCGGAAAGTTTGTTGTTTTTGTCACTTGTCCACAATGTAGGTGAAACCGTATAACCAACCAATCTATCTAAAACTTGACGACCTAATTGAGCGTGAACTTTTTTCATATCAATAATAGTTGGTTTTGCAACAGCTTGTTTAATAGCTTTCTCAGTAATTTCATGGAAAATAATGCGTTTAGTAGTAGCTATAGGAAGTTTTGCTATTCTACAAATATGCCAAGCAATAGCTTCACCTTCTCGATCATCATCTGTTGCTAGTATAACTTCACTTGCTTTTTTAATAGATTCGGAGAGATTTTTGATATTTTTATTTTTATTTCTAAGTAGTTTAAATTCTGGGTGAAAATTATTTTTAACCAAAATGTTTGTTAATTCACAAATGTGTCCGAAACTAGCAATGCATTTGTAACCGTTCCCAAGAAATTTTTCTATTTTTTGACATTTTGATGGTGATTCGACAATAATCAATATAGTCATGCGTATACTAATTATTATAAGAAAAGTTTAGGTATTTTCAATTTTATATTAAAAATCTTTTATGAAAATTAACGGTAATATTATTCATTCAAACCCATCGCTTTAAATTTACTCCAACTAATATTATTTACGGGTTTTTTTTCTTTTTTAGGCTTACCACCATTTTCTTGTGTTTCATAATTTTTCTCCTTTCTTAATGCACTATCTATATATAATTCTTTAAGAATTTTTCCTATTTCAACAGATGCTTCGTGTTGATCCGTAATACCATCTTCTATTTCTTTTAATTTTTCAACAAATTTATCAAATATTCTAATATTTAATTCATTTTTTATTATACGATTAAAAATATTTGTATAGTGAGTCCATAAAAAATTACAATGTGATATCAATAATTTTTCAAACCCATCTTTGTTAGTTAATTCCATTCTAGCATATTTTTTTTTAAGATTAATAAGGCGTTCAACATCTTCTTTTATTTTTTTACTATGTTTAAGTGTGCGTATTTTTGCAGTATTATCATCTGCACCATATGATTTAATCATTTTATCTAACTGTAATCTCTCTTCATCTTTTAAATTACTCATATATTTTTAATAAAATTAAATCTTTATGTATTTAATTTTTGTTATATTATATTATATACAAAATGTCAAAAACAAATCCATCCGATTTATTTCAACCAAATAATAAAAGTTCTGAAGACATGGCATTAGAAAACGCTGCTAATACCGAAGAGGTTAATAAATTACAAAACCAATATGGTGGAGATATGTGCAATGGCGAAAGTGTTGTTACACCGGGTGCTTCTACAGAAAATCAAAATAATGCATATAGGATAATGGCAGAATTAAAATGTCAAGCACAGGCTGATAGTAGTTTAGATATTAAGCCTCAGTCTGGGGGAAAATATAAAAAGAAATCAAAGAAATCAAGAAAATCAAGGAAATCAAGAAAATCAAGGAAATCAAGGAAGTCAAAGAAATCAAGGAAGTCAAAGAAATCAAGAAAATCAAGAAAATCAAGAAAATCAAGAAAATTAAAGAAATAAAATTTAAGAATATTATTTTATTATTTAGCTTATTATTTAAAATAATAAAATAACAATATATTTTAATATGAAGTCATATGATATTTTTTTGGCAGTATGTATAGTTGTTATATTTTTAATCTGTAATCTAGTGACAACATTTATTAGCATTATGGGAGATATAAAACAAAACTGGCCTTTGCATAGGTGTTCGCCTATGATTATGCCATTTGCAGGATATTTTGGACATGATCCCGTTAATAATTTTGCACTCTGTATCAGTGAGATGCAAAAGGGAATGATGTCATACTTTACAAATCCTCTTGATTTACAGATGTTTAGTATGTTAGATGTATTTAAAACAATGAGCGAATCTCTAAATGGATTTAGAGAGTTTGCGGCTTTATTAAGAAATGAATTTGGTTCAAGCTTTTTAAATATTTTTAATATTTTTGGAGATTTGGCAACATATTTTATTAAATTATTAATATCAATAAGAAATGCAGTATATAAAATTTTAGCAACATCATTTTTATTAATAAATATAGGACAAACATTTGGTAAAACAGGACAAAGTTTCTTAAATGGACCAATATATGGTGCACTTAAAGTGCTAAGTTTTGGTCAAATACAATAAATATTAAGATAATATAACATTATATAAGATTATATATATGAATGTAACAAGTTCTATTAAAAAATTATACGAAAAAAAGAAATATTTAGATTCATATGGAGGAAGTATTGCTATAGCAACTATTATATTAACAGTGTTTGGAGTAGCAACTGGTTATTTTTATGTTCTATCAAACACACAAGAATTAAAAAAAGAGTGGGAAGAAATTAGATGCCATCCCTTATATTTACCATTTGCAGGTATTATTAATAAACCACCCAATAAAAGTATGTCAGAATTCACGGGAGAAAATTTTAATATATGTGTAGGTAAAATATTAGAAAAATCTACAAAAAATACAATTTCAAAATATTCGAATAGTAATAATGATTTTGCAGGAGGAATGGGGCAATTTTCTAAAACAATACAATCTAATAGAAATTTATTAACCAAATTTAAAAACACAACATCAAAAGGAATGGGTGGTATGGCAAGTAGTATGGATAATTTTTCAACAGAAGCAACCAAGCCATTTTTACAAATGAAAAATATTTTAAATAGAACTTTAGGAATTAGCACGACATCATTATATAGTATTTTAACTGTAATATATTCTTTTAGACCTGTTGCTAGTTCAATTATTGGGTTGATTATTATTTTCTTTGTAATGTCAATCGGTATGATCGCATTGGGTATTATAACAGGTGCTTTATTAGTATGGATACCATTTGTAGGACCATTTTTAGCTATGCCGTTTTTTGCAATAGCATTTGCTGCTTTTGCCTTCTTAATATTATCTCTTGCTGTAGGTATACCAGCTATAATTTTATGTATTCAGATTTTATCAATTTTAGACTAAACTATAAAGAATAATTTTTATCTATTAAATATGTATAAAAATGAAGTTATCAAGTAATAATTTATTAAAATTAGAGGTAAATATAATGGGTATGAAATGTAATCCTGTTTTATTAATTGTGTGTTTACTTATCGGTTCTATTATAGGATGTTTTGTTTTGGGTTCTTGTGCTAGATTTTCTTTAATAGAATCATATAATAATATAGGTTCAAATGTTAACTATAATATTAAAGATGGTGTTGATAAAACATGGGACAATGATTTAGAAGTATCTGATAATGCTGCCGAAAGCAGCATTATACCTAGTCACTTATTATCTAAAACAATGAATATATTTAATGAAACAAAGTTTAGCCAAGATTGCTGTCCATCTATGTATAGCACATCCGATGGTTGTGCTTGTAATATAGGTGCTATACAAGATTTTATAAATAAAAGAGGAAATAATAGATCTTCTTGTGATTTATATTAAAAGGTTTTTTCACATATTTCACAATATTTTATTTGGATAGATTCCTTATAACCTTCCATTTGATCTATATAGTCGGTTATTATACTATGATTACAATTATCTTGAATTTTTTTATTAATATTTTTTAATATTTCTTCCTTTTCAAAAATAATATCCTTACCTTGTTTTATCTCTTTTTCTAATACTAATTTTAATTCATGTAAAATATCATTATCCATAATATTTTATATGAAATTTTTTTATACCTATTTATATAATGCCTTGTGCTGCTTGTTCAAGAACAAAGACTATAAGCGAATCAAATTTTAATAATATTGATAGGTCTAATTTATCATCACAACAAAATATAAAACTTTTTTCTTCATCATTGTTAACTAGTAAAAAAAAATTGTTATTTACTCCTAATATAAATAGTAAATTAAATACTAAAATGAAATTAAATAATGTTAGTAATAATAATTTTAGAAAATTACAATTTTAAGTAAAGAATCCGAATGGTATTTTATTAGTTTCTTCCTTTTTAATTAATTTTTTAACAATATCTTCTGTAACAATAAACGGATTTGTTATATTTAAAACTTCATAACCATCAAACAATTTACTATCAGGTGGCATAAGCTTATACAAATTAATTTTAGTATAAATAATTTCGAGACATCGTTTTAAATTTCTTACACCCTTTTCATTTTCGGTGTGATTCTCAATAATATAATCAAGTGTTTTATCTGGGATATCAATTTCGCCATCTTCAAATTTAATATTTTTTTGAATATTAGGTATTAAATGTTTTTTAGCAATTATTACCTGATCCTTTTTATCATATCCCTTTGTCGTAATCCTATAAAACCGATTCTTTAGAACAGGATTAACCTTTCTTTCATCATTGTAACTGAAAACAAACATGGCTTTACTCATATCAAATTCCAAACCTGAAAAGAACTTATCTTCAAATTTATCATTTTGTGTCGTATCAGTTAGATGTGTAAGCATACCAATAACTTCTTCACCCTTAGGTGAATCGGAAACTTTACACAACTCATCGAAATAAATTAGCGGATTCATACATTTTGATTGAATAAGAATTTCGACGATTCGACCAAACTTACTTTCCATATAAGTATAATCATGTCCCTTCCAATGCGCACCATCTTCTGCACCACCTAGTGCACACATTGCATATGGTCTATTAATAATTTTACTAAAAGCATCTTTAATAATTGTGGTTTTTCCGGTCCCAGGTGGACCAACCAACGCCAAAGTACAACCAACGCTATCTGGATTAACAATGAGTTGTCCCAAGAATTGCATCATTTGCATTTTAGCATCATCTAAACCATGAACTGTTTCATCAAGAATTCTTTTTGCATCTTCCATAAATTCTCTACACTTAATTTGTTCATCATTAATAGTTACTGGTAGTCCAATATTAATACCAAATGGAATTTGCATAAAAGCATCAACCCATTGTTTAACCTTATAATATTCACTAGAACCCGGATCCATATAATTTAGAACATTAATTTTCTTAAGAGCTTCGGATTTAAATTTAGGGTCTATTTTAGACTCCAATAACGCCATTGTATATGGTTTTTCTATAAATGTATGTTTGTTTACCTCTTTCAACTCTTTCAAAAGATTTGTCTGAATATCTTTATCCAATTTTTTAAAATATTTAATATCGCTCATTTTTTTTTGACTTGATATTAGGCGTTTAAATGTTTTTGTATTTTTTTCAATTATTTTAGATTTTTCTTCATCTTCCTTTTTTTTAATTCTTCTTTCTTCTTGTTTTACATATTTATCAAATTTTTTAAGCATTGCTTCACTACCATTTTCTCTTTTAATTGTTACAAGTTCTTTTAATTCTTTTATCAAATCTTCTTGTTCTTTATCCGCATTTGTATATGGACGAATATATTTACCATTAATCATTTTCCAATTTCGCTTATCCAAGTCTTTGTCTTCAAGTTTAATATCAAATCTATTTCTAGTATTAATTTTTGTAATATTTCCAATAAATTCACTATCCCAATCTTTATCTTTAACAATAACCTTATCACCAACCTTTAATTTACTATTGTCTTTTATAGATTTTTCTTTTATAGATTTATTTTTCTTTTTACAATCTGATTTTTTTTCTTCATTTTCGGAATCAACCTCTTTACAACTATCATCTTCATCTTCATCATCTTCAACATCTTCATCATCTTCATCATCTTCATCATCTTCATCATCTTCATCA
>TARA_B100001057_G_scaffold495012_1_pt1 | contig 12412 bp, 12 predicted proteins | sample TARA_B100001057 | Tara Oceans TARA_B100001057 (sample SAMEA2621839) | marine metagenome | biome: marine biome (ENVO:00000447); feature: surface water layer (ENVO:00002042); material: "saline water (ENVO:00002010), including plankton (ENVO:xxxxxxxx)" | depth 5 m | reverse complement strand
GACTCATAATCCGCAGGTTCGGGGTTCAAGTCCCTGTGGGCCCACAACATTATGAAAAAAAGAAAAAAAAATCCCATAAAAAAATACTCTTCTTACCAGTTATTAAACTCAAAATTGATAAAAAATATCATTTTTGCATCTTTATTCTTCAATTTTATTTTAGGTCAAAATTCTACTTCAATTAAAACAAATTTTACTGCCAATCAAAATATTCATCCTTTTATAAATAATAACTCTTCTGGTCTTTACAGCAATGAAGTGAAAAATAATTTTCTAATTAAGTCTAAATTAAAAAAAGAAAGATTTGAGTATCAAATCATGCTTTCTATTTTTGAGAAAGATATAAGTTTTTTGGATAGCTATTTTACTTATACCTTTAAAAAAATGGATTTAGGTCTTGGTAATTTCAAAACTAATGTTAAAAATAGAAATTTGGAATTATCATCAGGATCAATGATTTTATCTAATAATGCAAATGGTATACCATCTTTTTATGTTGATAGCAGGTGGCTTAAAATAAAGAATTTCAAATTGAGAGCTCAATTAGTTCATGGAGAATTTCCGAAACAAAATCGATTTAAAGCAGGGCCTCTTCTTCATTATAAATCACTTCATTTTCAAACAAAAATTAATACGAACAAAATTATTCAGTTTGGTATAGAACATGCAGTTCAATGGGGCGGTGTTGACATCAATGGTAATAAGTTGCCTGAACGTGCGACTGATTATAAAGATGTTTTTTTAGGACAAAGAGGTGGTAGTACTTCACCATTTCTTGATCAAGTTAATAGAATTGGAAATGGATTAGGTGCTTTTAATATTCTTTATTCTTCAGATAACGATGGTAAAATTTTTCAATTTTATTATGATCATTATTTTGATGATGAAAGTGGAGTAAAATTTAAAAATTTTGGCGATGGTTTGATTGGGCTTTCATACAAAACAAATACATTTAATTTTCTTTTTGAACATATAAATACTACCCATCAAAGTGGCAATCAACACCCTCCTGGAGTTGATTCATACTACTTTCATGAAGTGTATCTATTTGGATGGTCCAATGGTGGTGTAAGCATGGGGAATATCTTTATAACTCCAGAAAATAATAGAAGAAAAATTAATAATTTTGGACTTAAATCACATTTTAAAAACTTAGATATTTTTTTAAGATATGCTAAAGCTGATAATTATGTTCCTTATAATGAAAAAAATAATAATCTACCAATTGAAAACCACAACTCACTAATATCTTCAAATAATTATATTAATTTTGGTTTAAATTATAAAATTCGCAATGAATCTTTGATTATTCATGCGAATTATTATATGCAAACTGGGTATATTGATTCAAATAATGCAATTATAGGAATAACTTATAATATATAATGGGTAGTCATTCTTATCTGACCAATACTAAAAATAATGATATTTTCATTAATATAAATGGTGAACTTCATCATAGAAGTAATGCTAAAATATCTGTATTTGATAGCGGATTTCTTTTAGGAGATGGAGTTTGGGAAGGATTAAGATTACATAAATCAAAGCTTATATTTATAGATGAACATCTTGATCGAATATTTGCTAGCGCGGCAGGAATATCACTTAAAATACCATTATCTAAACAAGATATAATTTTTGAAATTAAAAAAGTATTGTCAAAAAATTCAATGACAGATGATGTTCATATAAGACTAATTATTTCAAGGGGAGATAAAATAACTCCATATCAAAATCCAAATGCTAATATTGGACCAATTAATTTTGTTATAATACCTGAATATAAAAAAACTAATCCCAGTACTTATGAAAAAGGAATAACAATCGGAAGGGTTAATACTATTAGGCCTTCTGATAATATTTTAAGTACCCACTACAATACTTTAAGTAAATTGAATTGTATATTAGCAAGTATCGAAGCAAATAAGTTAGGGTATGACGAAGGGATAATGAACGATCCTGATGCAAACATCAGTACTTGCAATTCAACAAATCTTTTCTTTATTAATAAGGGGGAGGTCTGGACTTCAACTGGTAAGTATTGCCTTAATGGCATTACTCGAGGGAAAGCTATTAATCTCTGTCACAATAATAAAATTAAATGTATTGAAAAAAATTTTACCTTTGAAGAAATAAAAGATTGTGATGAAGCTTTTGTAACAGGAACCTTTGCTGGAATCATACCTGTAGCCAAGCTTGAAAAAAAAGCTTTACACTCAACAGCCTCAGATTCATTAGTTAATAAAATAAGACTTTTATATAACCAAAGTATTCAACATTATATAGAGTCTAAATGAAAATAGCTTGCTGGTCAGGCCCTCGAAATATTTCAACTGCTTTAATGAGATCATGGTCATCAAGAAGAGATACATTTGTCTCAGATGAACCTTTTTATGCATATTACCTCGCTCAGACAAAGCTTAAACATCCAATGTATAAACAAATTATTGATGAATACCCTTCAGATTACAAAAAAATTACAAAATATTTAACGGGACAAATACCCTCAAATAAAAAAATATGGTACCAAAAACATATGGCACATCATTTAGTCAACCTCAGCGAAATAGATTGGATAAAAAAATGTGAAAATTGCATTTTAGTCAGACACCCTAAAGAAGTTATAAGTTCATATATTGTGAAAAATAAACTTAAAAATATAGCTGAATTAGGATATCCTCAACAATTTGAAATTATTAAGTTTTTAAAAAGAAATAACCAACAAATCATAGTGAAAGACTCAAATGATATTTTAATAGATCCTAATATTTCACTCAAAGAGTGGTGCCTTATGCTTAATATCAAATATAATAAATCAATGTTAAAATGGAAGGAAGGTATTCATCAAAATGATGGCATATGGGCAATACACTGGTATGATAATGTTATTAATTCAACTGAATTTAAAAGATACACAAAGAAAGACATAACCATTGAGAATAAGTATGATTCTATTTATAATGATGCAATGAAATATTATAATTATATATTGGAATTGAAATAATGATTTCTCTATTGAAACTATGGTCACAACCAAATTGGATAAAATGGATAATATATTTTGCTATTATTTATCTATTATTTTTAATAAAAGAGGCATTTGCTATTGTTCTTTGGCTTCTTTTTTGTATTCTTTTATACTACATCATATTTGCTCAAAATATATTTAAAACAAGGACTTATTATGAAAAAAATAATTTTTAGTTTACTGACTTTTAGTTTGCTATCATGCCAAGAAAATAGACCGCATGGTGACCAATACAACCTTCCTGAATTAACTAGAAATAACTCTTTAATGGGATATTTAAATGAAAATAGGTCTTCATATAGAGTTTCATTTTATGATATAAATATTGATTTTGATATTGAAAAAAAAGCAATAAACGGATTTGTTACTATTAAAGCAGAAAGTTTAAAAGATTTAGATAAGCTGCAGGTAGATCTAGCTGAAAATATGACTATTTCAAAAATTATTTATAAAAATAAAGAATTGTTTTTTTCAAGAGAGCTTGATGCTGTAACCATTAATTTTCCATCATTAATTTTTAAAAACAGTATTTTTAATTTTACTATTTTTTATGAAGGCACTCCTCAAAACGCTGACAACCCGCCATGGGCTGGAGGTTTTACTTGGTCAAAAGATAAAGAAAATCGTGATTGGGTTGCTGTTTCCTGTGAAGGTGAAGGTGCTAGAATTTGGTGGCCAAATAAGGATCATATTACAGCTGAAGGAGATAGTGTAAGAATGTCGTATACTGTTCCTTCTAATTTGGTTGCTGTTGGAAATGGTAAATTAAAAGGCGTTCATACAAAAAATAAAAAATCTACTTATGAATGGTTTATCAGTAATCCAATTAACAATTATAATGTTTCCGTACAAATAGGAAATTACGTTGCTGTTCAAGATACTTTCATTAAAAATGATACAACACACTTTATGAATCATTACGTACTTGACTATAATAAAGAACTTGCATCAAATTATTTTACTCAATCAAAAGAAGTTATACGTTTTTACGAAAAATATTTTGGAGATTACCAATGGTATGATGACGGTTACAAGCTAATCGAAGTACCTTATTTGGGAATGGAACATCAGTCTGCTGTAACCTATGGAAATGGTTTTAGCCTCTATAATGGGGTTAGAAGTAAAAGTTGGCCAATGTATGGTGTAATTGATCCTTTGATAATTCATGAGACTGGTCATGAATGGTTTGGAAACAGTGTAACTGCAGCTGACCCAACTCATATCTGGATTCATGAAGGACTTCAAGTTTACTCAGAATCATTATACTTTGAAGATAAATTTGATAGTTATGAAGTTGGTATACACTATTTAAATAGCATTAAAAACAGAATTGTAAATGAAATTCCCATTGTAGGAAATGAAAATGAAAACCATTGGGCTCTTCATGGTGACACCTACATGAAAGGTGCCTGGGTTATGCATACTTTGAGAAGTGCAATAAAAGATGACAAAATATGGTTTGAAATTCTAAAAGAATTTATGCTTGAAAATGCAAAAGGATTTGCAAATACAAGAGATTTTTTTGACAAAGTTAATGAAAAAACTAAAAAAGATTATTGGTACTTTGCTGAGCAATATTTTTACACACCAAATCAACCAAAATTAGAGTATTATCAAACAGATAATAAATTTTTTTACAGGTGGGTAAATGTAAATGATAACTTTAGAATGCCTATAGATATTCTTGTAAATGCAAAATCGAGAAGGGTTTATCCAGATGGTGATTTTCAATCATTCGATATTTTAAAACATTCCCAGGTTGAAGTAGCGGACTGGCTATATTATATTGAGCCTGTTAAAGTAAAGTAGTATGGAATTTTAATATAGTATATTTCAGATTATTAACAATAAATTTGCTGTAGCTTTATAGGAGAAATTAATGAATAACGTTGTATGGCATAACTCATCAGTCACAAAAAAAAACAGAGAAAAAATGCTTAATCAAAAACCTTTTGTTTTATGGTTTACTGGATTAAGTGCTAGCGGTAAATCAACAATAGCGAATATGGTTGAGCAAAAATTATTCGATATGCAATATAAGACATATTTATTAGATGGTGATAATGTAAGGCACGGATTAAATAAAGATTTAGGGTTTGATGAAAAAAGCAGAATAGAAAATATTCGTCGAATTGGAGAAGTCGCAAAACTTTTTTTAGATTCAGGAACAATTGTTTTAACAGCCTTTATTTCACCATTTAAATCTGACAGAATGCTTGTTAAAAGTTTATTCGAGGAAAATCAATTCCTTGAAGTATTCATAGATTCTTCACTTGAAATATGTGAAAAAAGAGACCCAAAAGGGATGTATAAAAGAGCACGTAATGGAGAAATAAAAGATTTTACTGGAGTGTCTTCTCCTTATGAAGTACCAGAAAATCCTGATATTTATGTAAAAAATGATGATATATCTATTGAAGAAGCATCAGGGGTTATAATCAGATATTTAAAAGAAAAAAAATTAATAAAAACATTTTAAGGGGTATAAATTATGAAATATTCTATGTTTATTGGTAGATGGCAGCCTTGGCATAATGGCCATAGATGGTTAATTGATCAACGTCTTAAAGAAGGGAAAAATGTTCTAATATGCGTACGTGAAGTAGGTAAGGATGATAAAAATCCTTATGACCCTAATGATGTTAAATCAAATGTTGAAAATGAATTAAAAGACTTGATTGAAGCAGAAAAAGTTAAAGTAATTATTATTCCCGATATAGAATCAGTAAACTATGGACGCGGAGTTGGTTATGAAATTATTGAACATGTACCTCCTACAGATATTGGAGAGATTTCCGCTACAAAGATTAGAGAAAAACTATTTAGAAAGTAAATCTTTCAATTCTTTTATTGATGGATATGATGTTCCAGTTTTACTAACGGAAATTGAAGCTGCAGCATTGGCGAATTTAATCGAATCTTTTATATTTTTATTTTTTATATAGGCTAATGATAGAGCAGCAATTACTGTATCTCCAGCTCCTGTAACATCCGGTTGACTAATTTGCAAAGCATCAATTGAATAGATAAAATTTTCTCTCCCAACAACAGTAATACCTTTCTCCCCTTTCTTTACAACTATGTATTCTAAACTTGTTTCATTTAAAATTTTTTTACATGCTTTTTGAATAGAATCATTACCTTCTAAATGTATATCTGTAGCTCTTTGAAGTTCATTTAGATTTGGAGTAATTATATTAGCGTTTGAATAGAATCTAAAGTCATCTTTTTTAGGATCTACAAAAATAGTTTTTGAACTAATTGACTCAAACCACCGATTATTTAAAACTCCTTTATTGTAATCAGAAAAGATAATATAATCATATTTATTAAGATCATTTTTCTTAAAAGACTTTGGAGTCCAATCTTTAATATTTTCCTCTATATCTAGCCTCATAATTTGTTTATTATTAACAATAAACCTCTTTTTTGATGTAGTTTTTAAATTCAGAGTTTCAATTTGATCACAATTAATATTCTCATTTTCAAGTAGCTTTAGAAGTTGAACCCCGCTCGAATCATTTCCAACATATCCCATACAAAATACTTTAGCTCCCATTGCACTTAAATTGATTGCAACGTTTGCTGCCCCTCCAGGAACAGAGTATTCGTCTTTAGGAATCACAACTGGAACGGGAAATTCAGGAGACATTCTAGATGAATCACCTGAAAGATATATATCAAGCATAAAATCACCAATTAGTAAAACCTTTAAATCTGTAAAATCCAAGTTCACTTTGATTTGCCTTGATTAATTATTTCTGTCTCTTTCTGATTTAAGGTTACTTGATCTATTAAATATTTTTTGTTTAAAACATTAAAATTATCATCCAAGGTGTAAACTAATGGTATACCTGTTGGAATGTTAACAGATACAATTTCTTTGCTTGACAAATTATCTAATATTTTAATTATAGCTCTTAATGAATTGCTATGTGCTACAATGAGATGAGAACCTTCATTTTCTTTAATGAATTCTTTATATTCTTTCCAGAAAGGACTTAATCTTTTAATAACATTTTTTAGGCTTTCTCCATTCGGTAATTTACCATCGATAGATTTAAATTTTTTATTAAATCTTGGATGTCTCTTATCATTTCTATCAAGCGAAGGCGGGGGAATGTCAAAACTTCTTCTCCATATGTGGACCTGGTCCTCACCATACTTTTTAGCAGTTTCAGACTTGTTCAAGCCTTGAAGTGCACCATAATGTCTTTCATTTAATCTCCAATCATAAATTATTTCTTCAGAGCTATAACCAATTATGTCTGCAACAATCCTAGCTGTTTCTGTAGCACGTGAAAGCAAAGAAGTATAAAAAGAAACTAATTCAAAATTCATTTTTTTTAATTCATTTCCTGCATAGCTCGCCTCTTTTATCCCATTAGGGGTAAGTTCAACATCTTTCCAGCCAGTAAATCTATTTTCAAGATTCCATTGGCTTTCTCCATGTCGAAGAAGAATTAATTTCATGAATTATTGTCTATAACTAACAGTATAGCGGCGATATTTGCTAATGTTGAAGATAAATCAGCAACAAAACGAGTAATATCGAATTCTTGAGGATCTGAATTTGCCGGAATAATTAAAGTATCACCGACATCAAGACGTTTGATATTTCTAGATAATAAACCTGAGGCTTTAGTAATTTTTCCATTTTTTCTTTCAATATAAATTTTTCTTTTTAGCGAATTCTCTTTTAATCCACCAGCCAATACAATCGCTCTTGAAACAGAAACAGAGTTTTGGATATATATATCACCAGGTTGATAAACATTTCCAACAACTGAAATGAAATTAGCTTTACGGCCAATTTTAATTTCAGATCCAGAAACTATTTTGGTATTCAAATCTACATTTCTGAGACTTGTTGAAGATGAATTTGGAACTGAAAATATAATAGATTTTGGATCGGCTAACAATGTATAACCGCCTGCTAAATTAATCGCATCGCCAATACTTAACGAATCTTTAAAAGGATAAGGGCCCGGTTGACTGATTGCACCAGAAATATTATAATAATTTTCGCTCTCAAAATTAATATTTTCGTAAACAAAAACTAAATCGCCTGCTTCAAGCTCAAACTGGTTACTGTCATCATATTTAGTAATAAACTCTTGAGATAGAAAATTTTTACTATCTTTTCTTATTACAACTATTTTATCTTGAATGATGGTATTTCTAAAGTATGGATCATTAAAACCGCCAGCTAAGTCCAAAACAGATTTTAAATTTGATGAAGCTGGAAAGTCGCCCGGGTTTTTAACTCTACCAATAACCTTTACAGTTGACAGCACATTTGGAATAGATAAAACTGTAAGAACATCCCCATTGTTAAGTTTAAGATTAGAAAAATCATTAACCACTAAACTTTGAGAATCTTTAGCATTATCATCTGCTTCTCTTTCTGAAAGTGGTATAATTTTATTTAAAATAGCTGAAGAGCTTGCATCTTCCTTAAGACCACCAGCAAATTCTACTGTTTCCGTTATAGTCTCACTATCTAATACCTCATAAAATCCAGGCGAACGTATGGATCCATTTATTTCCACGCGATTTGAAATAGTTGGGATATGAATAACATCTCCATCGATTATTCTTATGCTTGAAAAATCATTTTTTCCTGTTGCAAAAAAAGAATAGAAGTCGACGGTTGAAATAGTTTCACCATTTCTAATAATTTGAACATTTCTCAAGGAGCCATCATTTTTAACACCCCCAACCTGAACAATTGCAGTAAAAACATCAGAAAATGGATGAACTAAATTAACTCCTGGGTTTTGTATTTGGCCTGTAAAAAAGACATTAATTGATTTCAACTTCCCAAGCTCTAACATAATTTGAGAATCACCATTAATTAAAGTTGAATAAATTTTTGCTAATTCATTTTTTAAAAGATTTTCAGCCTCTTTCAATGTCATGTTAGAAAGATTTATAAATCCAATATTTTTATAATATATTAGCCCATCTTTATTTATTGTTAAAATCTGTCTAAAATTTGTTTCTCCCCATAAAGAAATTATTATCTCATCTCCTGGACCCAAGCGAAAATCAACGGGAGTTGGAATATTGTCATAAAAATTAATCGATTTCTTAAAATAGTCATAACCAAAGAACGGTGTCACTTTTGAAGAAATAGAAGGCCCTAAACTTATAGATTTTATTTCTACTGAATCACTGGTATTAGAATTAGGCTTTACACCTGATGATTTATTAAGCTCATTTCTTAACATATCTAATTGAGTATTATTCAGTTTATTTAAATCTGATACAGATACTTGAGAAAAAATAAATGTTAAAAAAGTAATGAGGACAGTTAATATATATTTCATAATTTAATTTAGTCTATAATAGTTTTTTAGCAAATATTATATTTTGAGCCACCTATCGTTTTCAAGTGTCCATTTAATTGTTTGTTCCAATTTATCAAACGCTGATTCAGGTTTCCAACCCATCTCTAACATCTTAGTACCATCAAGTGCATATCTTAGATCATGCCCAGGCCTTTGTGAATGAAAATCTACCATTTCATATACTAAATCTCTTTTTTGAACATCTGCGATAAATTGAGCTAATTCTAAGTTGTCTATTTCGTTTTCACCAACAATATTAAATTTTTGACATTTTGCTCCAGTATTATCTGGCTGAAATTGATTAATGTTATAATCAAATAAAAAAAGCAATGCGTCAGCAACATCTAATGCATGAATATAGTGTCTGGAGCCTGCTTTTGTCTTTTGCTTATTGGAATGGACTGTAATTTTTTCACCGTCTCTAACTTTTTTTATTACCATTGGAATATATTTTTCTGGATTTTGTCTTTCTCCAAATACGTTCATGGTATGTGTTATTAAAGAAGGCAATCCATATGTATTTTCAAATGCTACAACAAGCTCTTCTCCGCCGGCTTTTGAAGCGGAATATGGATTAGTGGAATTATACCTATCATTTTCTTTATAATTAATTCCAGCTGGAGCTGGACCAAAAACCTCATCAGTACTAAAATAAGCAAATCTTTCTAGGTTATCTAACTTTCTAGCGAAATCCAAAATATGAGCAGTCCCAATAACATTATCCATGACAAATTCTAGAGGATAAGTTATTGAACGATCAACATGCGAGCCTGCAGCCAAATGAGCAATCAAATCAACATGTCCGATAGAGGCAATAATTTCTGGATTTAATTCTGCTTTCAAATCATGATGAATAATTTTAACTCTTTTTCTTTCAATTGCCGGGTATGAAGATACAACTTCATTGAGTCTATTAAGATTTCCACTAAAATCTAATCTATCTAATGTAATAATTTTCCAATCTGTTGATGAAAGTATCTTATCAATTAGATGGTGGGCAATAAAGCCTGCTCCACCTGTTATTAATATTGTTTTACTCATTATTTATATCCATTCTTTAATTTATAATTATTTATCCAACTTTTTAAATCCATTTTTGGTTCCCAATTTAATAATTCTTTTGCTTTTCTTATATCAGCTAAATTAGCAAAAGGCTCATTTACTGCTTCCATATACTTTTTATTTTTGCTTAACATGTCTGCTAAATCGTTAATGGATATATTTTTTCCAGAACCAATATTTATAACCTCTCCACTACCAACATCTAAAGAATTGCTTGCTAAGATATTAGCATTTACAACATCTTTTACATATGTGAAATCTCTTCTTTGAGAACCATCTCCATTAATAGTAAGGGATTTTCCTTCCAAAATCTGATTTATAAAAATACCTACAACCGTAGCGTATGCTCCTCCTAGATTCTGTCTTTCCCCATAAACATTAAAATATCTTAAAGAAACAGTTTCTATACCATAAACCTCTGAAAACATTTTACAACACAATTCACCATAATGTTTTTGATTTGCATAAGGCGAAATTGGATTAATAGGATCACTTTCTTTTGAAGGTAGATTTTCAGTAGGACCATAAGCAGATGATGATGCGCTATAAACGAGCCTTCTAACTTTTACATCGGCTGCAGCTTTTAGAATATTCATTAATCCTAAAGTATTGTTTATTTCATATTTTAAAGGGTCGATGATTGAAGGTTGTACTCTAGCTAAAGCAGCACAATGGAAAATTGTATCTACATCTTCAAAAATTTTTTTGAGTGCATCAATATTATTAACGTTTGATATATCAAATTTGTGATAAATAGCTTTATCATTACAGTTTTCTTTTTTGCCAGAGCTAAAGTTATCGATGACGTGGACTTCATTAGCTTCTAAAATTAATTGATCAACAAGGTTCGAACCGATAAAACCTGCACCTCCTGTAACTAACATCTTCATGCGGTTTTTTTAATAAAGTTTATAATTAATTCAATATCTTCTTCAATTAAATATGGATGCATTGGTAAGCTTACAATTGAGTCAGAAAGAGACTCTGAAACAGGTAAATCTCCCACACCATATCCTAAGTAACTAAAAGCTTTCATTAAGTGGATAGGATTTTTGTAATAAATAACAGACGGAATATTATTTGAGTTTAATCTTTCGATTAGTTCACTTCTTTTATGATTTGAACCTAATACTATTGAAAAAAGTGCATGTGCAGACTGATAGCCTTTTGGATGGTACTGTGCATTATTTAAATATTTACGATAATTGGCATCAATGATATTTCTTTTTTCAAGCTCTTCATCAAAAATTGTGAGCTTTTCTAAGATAACTGCTGCTTGAATACTATCAAATCTTCCATTTAAGCCAATCCTTTCACTATTATAACGATCCGCTTTAGTTCCATGAATTCTAATAGCTTTACACTCCTCTGCTAACATATCATCATTGGTAAAAATTGCTCCACCATCACCATAGCAACCCAGTGGTTTAGCCGGATAAAAAGAAGTTGCAGCAACATCACCGAAAACTCCAACTTTTTTATCTCTAATTGAACCACCGAAGCTTTGTGCTGCATCTTCAATAACTTTTAAGTTATATTTTTTAGCAATATCATTTATAATTCTGTATCTAGCAGGAAGTCCAAATAGATCAACAGGAATAATTACTTTAGGTGTTAATTTTCCTTTTTCTAAGGTTTTTTTTATTTCTTTTTCAAGTTTTTCGCAATCAATGTTGTAAGTGCTATCATAAACATCAACAAAAACTGGTGTTGCCCCTAAGATTGAAATTACCTCAGCTGTAGCAACATATGTAAAAGGGGTAGTAAATACAGCATCTCCAGGCCCTACTCCCCACGCCATTAAAGGAATTAGTAGAGCATCAGTTCCAGAAGAACATGAAATAGCATGTTTTGCTCCACAATAATCTGCTAATTTTTCTTCGAGTTCAAATACTTCGGGCCCCATGATATATGCCCCATGATCTAAAATTTTATTAATTCTTTTTTCTAAAGGTTTTCTAATTCTTTG
>TARA_B100001057_G_scaffold314654_1_pt1 | contig 12412 bp, 10 predicted proteins | sample TARA_B100001057 | Tara Oceans TARA_B100001057 (sample SAMEA2621839) | marine metagenome | biome: marine biome (ENVO:00000447); feature: surface water layer (ENVO:00002042); material: "saline water (ENVO:00002010), including plankton (ENVO:xxxxxxxx)" | depth 5 m | reverse complement strand
AATATTTTTTGGTTTTTATCGTAAGAAAATTTTTTCTCAATGTTTTTGTATTGGAGAGATATTAATTCTTTAGTGTATTTTTCTTTTGGAGATCTAAATATTATTTTATTTTTCCCTTGTTCAATGATTCTCCCTTTTTTCAAAATTAATAACCTTTCAGAAAACTTTTTTATTAAACTTAAATCATGAGAAATAAATATTATAGAAAGCCTTTCAGTTTTCTGAAGCTCTTTTAATATTAGCATAATCTCTTTTTGAATAGTAACATCAAGCGCTGTTGTAGGTTCATCTGCAATTAAAATTTTTGGACTACATGAAAGAGCCATGATTAACATTACTCTTTGTCGTTGACCTCCAGAAATTTCATGAGGATATTTTTCATTAAGGTTGTTAACAGCATTTAAGCCTGTTTTTTTTAAAAGAAAATTAATTTTGTTTTCAATCTCAATCAAATTGTTGGAAAAATGTGTTTTGTAGCTCTCAATAATTTGTTTCCCTATTTTCATGGTGGGATTCAAAGCTGTCATTGGTTCCTGAAAAATCATAGCAATTTTATTACCTCTGATATTTTGCATATTGCTGTTATCAATCTGCAATAAATTATTTCCCTCAAATTGAATATTTCCAGAAACCAAAAAGGTCTTCATATCTAATAACCTTAATATGCTCATTGATATTAGGCTCTTTCCACTTCCTGACTCTCCAATTATCCCAAAAATTTCATTTTCCGATAGTTTGAATGAAATATTGTCAACTATTTTTTCTGTTGGGGTTTTTTTTAGACAAACACTCAGCTTTTGTATTTCTAATATTGGGTTTTTAGCTTTCAAAAATTAATTTATTGAAGAGGCAATTTTATAGCCTTCTGTGATATAGTGCTGAAGATCACTAGTTCCATTACCCTCTTCAACTTTATTATTAAACTCACCTTGTCTTACTATAATTATATTTTCATCTGGAAAAGAAATAACAAATTGCCCCCTGTGCCCATTCATGGTAAAAACTTTTTTACCTTCAAACTCATACAGCCACCAACCATAGCCGTAATAGGGACTTTTTTCAAAAACGGGATTAAGGGATAAGTCGATATATGAAGAATCTAATATTTTTTTATCATTCCACATTCCTTTATTAATGTAGAGTTTCCCAAATCTGGCAAAGTCCTTGGCTGTGGCTGAAAAGCAGCAATATGCCTTTTCCATACCATTTTTTTTGCTGTCTAATTGCCAAAGTGCGGTATTTTCAGCACCCATTGGATTCCAAAAATGTTTTTCTAAAAAAGCACTTAAAGTTGAATTTGTTGCCTTTTCAATTACCATTCCCAAAAGCTGTGTGTCTCCACTTAAATATTTAAATGATTTCCCAGGCTCATTTACTATTTTTCTATTTAATATAACTGGCCGTAGGTCTTTAGTAAAATAACTTTCAGCAGTTATATTGAATGGAGTGTAGTACTCTTCACTCCAATCCATACCTGAGGACATAGAAGCTAAGTTTCCGACTGTCAAACTGGAAGCCAACCCAACTTTATATTCATCAAAAAAATCGCTAACAGGCTGATTAATTCCTTTAATGTGCCCTAGCATTATAGCTTTCCAAAGCATGCTAACAACAATACTTTTAGTAACAGAGAAAGAATTTGATATACTTGACTCTTTGTATCCATCATAATATTTTTCAAAAATTATACTGTCATTTTTAATTACTATAAACGCCTTTGTTTTTCTTTTTTTATTTATTTCTTTCAGCTTTTCAGATGCTTCAATTTGGTTGTATTGCTTGTGTATTGACCATGGCTGAGGACTAGAGGCTACGATTTCTCTGTTATCAAAGTATTTGTAATCTGAAATAAAAGCGGTGTTATTTCCCGTGAAATAAATCGTTTTGACACCACTAAATATGTAGTCAAGTTGAAATAAGTATATTAGAAAAATTAAAAACAGAAATATAGCCATAAGCCATTTTAACACTTTCTTCATAGTCAAAATTTTTCGTAAATATAGTAATTATATAACCCCCTTTTTTTCGATTTAGTTGATTAAATCAAATAGGAAAATAAATAATCATTAATTTTATTAATCATTAATATTAGTTTTCATTTGAAAAAATCAAAAGAAAATAAAGTTTCCTTAAGTTCAAGAATCTTCTTCTACATGATGGTATTTGTTGTTGTTGAATCGATTATGATTGCAGGGGTTACCTTGTATCAGTTTAATAAACAAAATTCGGAGTATCATGAGGATAGGCTTGAAAGAAAAGAGAAAAATTTGTTGGCTGATATTCAATACGAAGTAAAAAAATCTTCAGACTCAACTTTAGAATCTTTATCTGATTCAGCTGTAATGGAAATGGCAGATGTTCATAATATGGAATTTGAGCTCTACAGTTTAGATGGTATTTTAATTAAAAGCTCAACTGCAGTTAAGGGGATTCCAGGAAAAACAGAGTTAGATGAAGATATTCTTAAAATTTTCTCTAAAACCTCCTCAAATAGATACATTCAGGAGGAAAAAAACAACAGCTATTTTAAACCTTCATATAACTTAGTTTCCTCATTAGAAAATGAACCGCTGGGAATTATTTATATTCCATATTTTGCTGATGATACCGCTAGCAAAGAGGAAAGAAGTAGTTTTTTAATCAGGCTTGGCTTTGTACATGGAAATATGATTTTGGTGGCATTTGTAATAGCCTTTTTCATATCTAGCTTTGTTACAAAATCCCTTGATGCAATTGGGAAAACAATCAAGCAAACACGTCTTACAGACAAAAATATAAAGATAGAAAACGATAATACACCCAAAGAAGTTGTTGCTCTTGTTGAATCCTATAATACAATGATTGATAAGCTTAAATCAAGCGCTGTAAAGCTTGCTAAAAGTGAAAGAGAGACCGCATGGAGAGAAATGGCAAAACAGGTTGCACATGAGATTAAAAATCCGCTAACCCCTATGAGATTAAGCATTCAAACTTTTGAAAGATCTTATAGTAAGGGGCATGAATTCACTAAAGAAAAAATAAAAGAATTTTCGGATTCTTTAATCCAACAAATTGATACAATGAGCTCAATAGCAACTGCATTTTCTGATTTTGCTGAAATGCCTACTCCAAAAAAAGAGAAATTAAATGTAATTCAAATAGTTAATGTAGCGTTGGACATATTTGATAGAGATTTTATACAATTCGAATGTGATGACAAAGAAATAGAAGCTAGTTTTGATAGAACCCAATTAATTAGAATTATAACGAACTTACTAAAGAATGCATTTCAAGCAATCCCTGAGAATAAGACACCTGAAATTAAAGTAAATATAAGCCATAATGATAAACAGGTGTTAATACAAATTTCGGATAATGGCTACGGAATTTCAAAGTCTGATACAGAAAAGATTTTTGAACCAAACTTCACAACTAAATCAAGCGGTATGGGGTTGGGCTTATCTATGATTAAAAGTATATTAGAAGCTTACAACGGATCAATTTCATTTAAATCTAAAAAGAACAAAGGGACTACTTTTGAAGTAAAATTCCCAAAAATATAAATTATGGAATTTGAAAATTTACTAATTAATACAAAAAATAATATAACAACCATTTCGATTAATCGACTTAAAAATCTAAATGCATTGAATATCAAAACCTTAGAGGAAATTGCAAACGCAATCAATTTAAGTATTGAAAATGACAAAACTAAATGTATAATTATTACCGGAGCTGGTGATAAAGCATTCATTGCAGGTGCAGATATTAAGGAATTTTTGGACTATAATTCTAGCAATGCATACATTTTTTCTGAAACTGGAAATAAACTCCTATTTGAAGTTATTGAAAATTCTCCAAAACCAATAATTGCAATGATAAATGGCTATGCTCTTGGTGGAGGACTGGAGTTGGCAATGGCATGTCATATTAGGGTTGCATCTGATGACTCAAGAATGGGACTGCCTGAAGTTTCGCTAGGAATTATTCCAGGATATGGTGGGACTAAAAGATTACCCCTTATAGTTGGGAAGGGCAGAGCAATGGAGATGATAATTACTGGAAGAATGATTAATGCAGAAGAGGCAAAATCTTTTGGGCTGATTAACTACATGGTGAAAAAAGAAAAATTAATTGATTTCTGTAATGAGCTTGCTAATAAGATAATCTTGAATTCTCCCAACGCTATAAAGTATGCTATAAAATCATTAAACTCTAATTACAAAGAGGGGTTTAGTAATTTCTCTGATGAAATCCTTAATTTTTCAAAATGTTTTGACTCTGATGATTTTAAAGAGGGAACTTCTGCATTTATCGAGAAAAGAAAGCCCAGGTTTAAATAATTATATTTTTGATTTGAAAAAAAAAATATTTGTATTTGTTTGTTTTATTTGTTTTGTGTACTCTAATTTTTCTCAAACTAGCAAAGACCTGCAAGTTACAATCGAAGCATTTATTTTAGATTATTCTACTAAGGAACCTATTGCTTTTGCTGAAATAGAATTGTCAAATAAAAATTTAGGTACTCTTAGTGATCATAACGGAAAATTTAGTTTGACATTTTTACAAAGTAAAGTTGATCCTGAAACAATTTTGGAAATTTCAAGCTCTGGATTCAATATAATTTCTGTAAAGATGGAGCGTGTTTATTCGTTTTTAGAAAATACAAATAAGTTCTATTTAAAAAGGAACAGCAAACACATAGACAGTACAAATAACGAATCAAAACAACTTGTTTCGGGAAGAATCTTTTCAAAAGAAACTCCGATTCAAGGAGCCATCATAAAAGTGAAAAATAAATTTATTGAAACAAGTTCTAATTTTAACGGAGACTTTGAAATTGATGCTGATTTAAAGGATGAATTAATTATTACTTTTCTTGGCATGAATGAGAAAACAATTCGAATTGAAAATTTTAAGAATAATGAAATTCAATTAGAAACTGATTCTCAAATTTTAGAGGAAGTCACCATTAAAAGTTTTTTGGATAATCAAGAAAATTTTGAAACGGGTTATGGGAAGAAAAGTAAAAAATCTATTGGTTTTGCTGTTTCGTCAATCAGTGCCGATGATATTTCTTCCGCAAATATCCGAATGATTGACTTGATCCGAAGAAACTTTAGCAATGTTCAAATTACTTATAATGAAGACCAAGTTTATGTTAGAGGGGGTACACTTTCAATAAATAATCCAGCTGCTGCTATTTTTGATGTGGAAGGAATTATCTACAAGGCAGTTCCTGATTTCCTAGATACACAAAGAATTCAAAGTATCACTTTATTAAAATCACTTGCTGCTACAAATAGATATGGAAGTGAGGGAAGAGGCGGGGTTTTTTTAATTAAGCTTAAATCCTTGGCTAATGTAAAAGAAAGCAAAAAGAAAAAATCTATAAAAATTAAAGGAAATATATATAAAGAAAATCTACCAATTTTTAATTACGACAACTCTCAATTAACATATTTAAAAAAGTTAGATACTTCCACCTCCATAGTTGATCTTAGAGACAATTTTTACAAGGTAGAAAAACTATATAATTCTGACCCCATTTTTTATCTTGACAGCTATAAATTTTTCTATAATATCGATCCGGATTTTGCAAAAAATATAGTATTTGATTATATGAATAATTATAAGCAAAGCCCCATCCTTTTAAAAGCTATATCATTTATTGCAGATGAGATTGCGGATTATGAAACGGAAAGTTTGATTTATCGAAGATTAATAAAAATACAGCCTGAAAATATACAAGCATACAGGGATTTGGCTTTTACATATGTAAAGCTTGGCAAATATAATCTTGCGGCATTTATATATAATTATATTATTAAATCAAAAAAGAATATTGATAAAATTCCAGATTTTCAAAAAATAATATATGAAGAAGCCTCCAATTTACTATTGAATAATTTCATCCCAAATACTTTTTCATCTGAAACTATAAAACAGTTAAAGTCTTTTTATTCAATTGATAAATGGCAACGCTTTGGTTCCGATTACAGGATAATATTTGACTGGAATGATCCATTTGCAGAATTTAATGTTCAATTTGTTGATCCCAGCAAAAAGTATTTTAATTGGACCCACAGTTCCATTGAAAATAAAAATACCATTGAGGATGAATTGATGTATGGGTATAATTCTAAGGATTTTTTTATAGATGATGACATGCTCGGAATATGGCTAGTTAATTTAGAAAATTACAACCTAGTAAGTAAAGGACATCCTATACTATTAAAGTATACAGTCATAAAAAATTATGCTAAAGCCAGTGAAGAAAGAGAAGTTAAAATAATTGACTTAAATAAACTTGTAAACAAAGTTACTTTAGGTACTTTAAAAAATAATTGACTTAACAAAATTCATTGTAAGCACCAGCAAGATTTTGAGATATTGCTTCTGCTGATCTACCTTCAATATGATGTCTTTCGAGCATGTGAACCAATTCACCGTCTTTAAATAGTGCAATTGCAGGTGAACTTGGAGGGAAGGGAGCTAGGTAATGTCTTACTTTTTCAACAGCTTCACGGTCAACTCCTGCAAAAACGGTTGTGAGGTGATTTGGTTTCTTTTCATTTAAAAGACTAGTAATTGCTCCAGGCCTAGCATTTGCCGCTGCACAACCACAAACGGAATTAACCACGACGAGTGTTGTTCCTTTATTTGATATCATATTATCAACATCATGCGTTGATTTTAGTTCGCTGAAACCTTGATTAGTTAGTTGCTCACGCATTGGTTTTACAATTTCTTCTGGATACATATTTAGATCTTTTATAAATTATGGCAAATATATAACCTTTTAATAGATTTTGAGATTTGTTTTAGTATTTTCGCATCATATTTATGGAAAAAATTATAACTCTATTAGAAGGTTTTTTCATTTACTTAGAAAATCCGATTTTACAAGCTTTTTGTGCTGGTTTATTTACTTGGATTCTTACTGCCCTTGGAGCTTCATTAGTTTTTTTCTTCAAATCAACAAATAGAAAATTTTTGGATGCTGCTCTTGGATTCACAGGTGGAGTTATGATTGCAGCAAGCTTTTGGTCTTTATTGTCACCTGCCATATCCGCTGTTGAAAAACAACATGAGTTAGGGTTGACTAGCTTACCTTCATTTTTACCACCTGCAATTGGGTTTTTTCTGGGTGCATTCTTCATTTATTTTCTAGATAAAAAAATACCGCACTTGCATCTTTTTCAGAAAATTGAGCAAGCTGAGGGACCTAAAACTGATTTAAAAAAAACCGAACTTTTGGTTTTAGCAATCGCAATACACAATATCCCTGAAGGTCTAGCCGTTGGTGTTGCCTTTGGCGCCTTGGCACAAGGAATGGACTTAGGAATCACACTTGGCGGAGCTATAGCCCTTGCTATTGGGATGGGTTTACAAAATGCTCCTGAAGGTTTTGCGGTTTCTATGCCAATGAGAAGAGCAGGATTTAGTAGATTTAAATCATGGAAGTGGGGCCAACTTTCAGCAATAGTAGAACCAATATTCGCTGTTATCGGTGCAGCTATTGTAATTTCTATTTATCCAATTTTACCATATGCTTTAGCTTTTGCTGCAGGTGCTATGATATTCATTGTTGTTGAAGAGGTGATTCCCGAGAGTCAAAGTGGAGGAAATGCTGATATTGCAACGATGGGATTAATTGCAGGATTTATTGTAATGATGTGTTTAGATGTAGCTCTGGGATAACCTACTTTCTTGAACTATTTGCAATTTCTTCAAAGTCTACATTTTTATATTTAAAATATTTTTTTTTCATTAAATTTTTTCCAAAATTATCTAGCCAGTCTTTGTGAAGGGATAATTCAATATGAGTTGGTGGTAAAACACTAAATTCAACTAAATACAAATCATCATTATTTCCTGGTAAAGAAATGTTTCTTGCATAATGGTAATTATCTATAAGATTTATATGTGGCAATAAATCAATAAAAGTACTCATTCCCGTTTTCTCATTTGTAACCTTTGCAGTAATATGTAGATATGCAACAAATCCTCCGGCAGGTGTACCATTGGGAATATTTTTTGTATCCCAGTTCACACGAGCTTCAATGTGAATATTTGTTTGTGATTCTTTTAAGTGCATGCCATTAGGCATAATATGATCTTTTACAGCTCCTTCAAAAATGAATACAATACCTGGATCTACTAATTCTTCCCCAATAATTAGCTCTTGGGAAAATGTAAAGGTTAAATTCAAAATCAATAAAAAGTGTACAATTTTTTTCATTTATATGAGTTTTTTAAAATTTCTAAATCATCTAGTAATAAATTGATATCATCAATTTTTGTTCCGTCATAAAAGCCCCTTATTTGACTTTCTTTATCAATAAGAACAAAATTTTCGGTGTGAATCAAATCATATTTTTTAAACTCAACATCCTCAGCAGCTAGGTAAGATTTTCTTGCCAGATTATAAATTTGTTCTTTATCTCCAGTAACCAAATTCCATTTATTATCATTAACATTATAATCCATGGAATATTTTTTCAAGGTTTCAACAGTATCTACATCAGGCATAACAGTGTGAGATAATAAAAAAACTTCCTCATCATTTTTTAATTTTTCTTGTAGAATATGCATATTTCTTGTCATTATTGGACATATATCTTGACAACTTGTAAAAAAGAAGTCAGCTACATAAATTTTTCCATTGTAAAACTTTTCAGTAATGGTATCTCCGTTTTGATTTATCAATGAAAATGGGGATATTTTATGATACTTTGAAACATATTGAATAGACGAATCAACTAGTTTTACGTTTACTGTTGCAGGTTGAAATATTGGAAGAATTTTTTGAGGCTTTAATATCAAATAAAATATAGAAACAGAGATTAATGCGAAGACAAACCCTACCATATAAACTAATAAATCTTTTTTTCTAAATAATTTCAAATCTTATTTTTTGTGAATTGCAAAAATACAATAGATTAGCTTTTTAATTATTACATTTAGAAAAATTTTTATTTGTGCTTAAATATATAATTCTACTACTTGTTTTTACAAACCACTTATTTTGTCAAGTTGGATCTATTGAATCCATTGCAGATCTTGAGTCAAAAATTGCAACAAAAAAATTTAAAACTATTTCAAATACTCAGACATCAAATTATGATTTGAAGCATCATAAATTAGAACTTAATATTGACCCCTCACAAACTTCTATTTCGGGGGAGATTTCAAGTTCTTTTATAGCAAATGAAAATATGGATGAAATGATTTTTGATCTTTCAGACAACATGACTGTCTCTGAGATAATAAAATTATCCAACAACATTGAATTATCTTTTTTACATCAAAATGATAGTTTATTTATTGATTTAGGCCAAACAATATTACAAGGAGAAATGGATTCTGTGAAAGTAACATATTATGGAAATCCAGTTAGTTCAGGATTTGGATCATATGAAGTTTCTGAACATAATGGCTCTCCAATTATGTGGACACTTTCTGAGCCTTATGGAGCTAAAGGGTGGTGGCCATGTAAACAATCACTAGATGATAAAATTGACTCAATTGATGTTTTTATAACTACTCCTAGATTTGATCCTAATGGAGATGAATATGTTTCTGTTTCTAATGGATTAGAAAAAGATCAGATATTCATTGGTGATACTAAGACAACTCATTTTCAACATAAGTATCCAATTCCTGCATATCTAATCGCTATTGCTATTACTAATTATGAAGTTTATAGCCATACAGTTAATAATAATGGCAACCCTTTTGAAATTGTTAATTACGTGTACCCTGAGTCAATAGAGTACGCAACTAATAATACTGAAATAACTGTAGATATTATGAATCTATTTTCTGAACTTTTTGAAGAATATCCTTTTTCTGATGAAAAGTATGGTCATGCACAATTTGGATGGGGTGGAGGAATGGAGCATACAACTGTATCCTTCATGGGAAATTTTAGTTCTTCACTAATTGCTCATGAGCTAGCTCACCAATGGTTTGGAAATAAAATTACTTGTGGTAGCTGGAAAGATATTTGGCTTAATGAAGGCTTTGCTACATATTTATCTGGTTTAGTTGTTGAGAATTTTGAAGAAGAGAGTTCATTTACAAGCTGGAAACAATCTAGGGTAAATTCAATCACTGCGCAACCCTCAGGGTCAGTATATATTTCAAATAACGACACTACAGTAGCAAGAGTTTTTAGTAGCAGGCTTTCCTACAGCAAGGGAGCAATGGTTTTACATATGTTGAGAAAAAAATTAGGAGATGAACTCTTTTTTCAGTCCTTGAGAGATTATCTTTCGGAAGAAGATTTATCATACAGTTATGCAAAAACTGATGATTTGAAAAGTATTATTGAAGAATCCACAGCAGAGGATGTTACTGAGTTTTTTGACGATTGGGTCTATGGCGAGGGATACCCATCCTATCAAATTAATTGGAGTCATAATTCCCAAGGGAATCTCAATCTAGAAGTTTCACAATTACAAAGTCACCCATCTGTAGATTTTTTTGAAGGACCAATAACTCTTAAATTAAATGGTTCTGAAAATGAGGAGTCTTTGATAAACTTTGTTTTAACCCAAAATGATCAATCCTTTTCATTCCCCGTTTCTTTTGATGTTGAAAGCATAGAATTTGATCCTTTTAATGATATAATTTCAAAAAACAATATTGTCACATTAGGTTTGAATACAGATTTAATCCATGAAAAAGTAAGTATTTATCCAATACCAGCATCAAATGAATTTAGAATAATTAAGCCCGAAAATCTTGTTATTGATCAGATAGTTATCTATAATGTTAATGGACAAAAAATATTAGAAATTCCATACTCCAATACTATTGAAATTTCAACTTTGACTAAGGGTAAATATATTGTTCGTTTTGATAATTTTGAAATCTATATTTACAAACCTCTTTTGGTAAAATAATCTCGGAAGATATTTTTAATTAATTTTTATTAGACTACTTTTGTCAGCTATATCGTTTTAAAATTCACATGGAGATTTTTATAAAAACTGTACAATTCTTTTTAAGCCTTTCTTTAATAATTGTCCTCCACGAGTTAGGCCATTATTTGCCAGCAAAGTTTTTCAAAACCAAAGTTGAAAAGTTTTATCTATTTTTCGATGTCAAGTTTTCTCTTTTTAAGAAGAAAATTGGAGAAACGGTTTATGGAATAGGGTGGCTGCCGCTTGGAGGTTATGTGAAAATTGCGGGTATGATTGATGAAAGTATGGATAAAGAACAAATGAAAGAGGATCCAAAACCGTGGGAATTTAGATCTAAACCATCATGGCAAAGACTAGTTATAATGTTAGGTGGAGTTACCATAAACTTTATCCTTGCTATTATCATTTATATTGGATTGGCTTATAATTATGGCAAAACATCAATACCACTTAACTCAATCAAAGACGGTTTTCTAATTGAAAACCCAATATTAAACGAAATTGGATTCAAGACTGGAGATAGAATAATTAGTGTAGATGACAAACAGCTTTCAACATACTCAGAGTTAAGAAAATCTATTGTAAGTGCATCTGTTTATCAAATTGAAAGAGATGGAGAATATATGGAAATATCGCTTCCCAAAGATTTTCTTGGCAGGCTTTCATCTCAAGAGAATACTACAATATTTGAGTTAAGAATGCCATTTGTAATTCAGCAGGTTTTGGATGGTTCCTTGAACAAAACATATGATATTCAAAAAGGGGATATTATAACTTCAATTAATGATAAAAAAATCAATTATGTAGATGAGTTGATTCCTATTTTATCAGAAAACAGAAATACAACTGTTGATGTACAGTTATTGCGAGGATCTTTTACAATACAAAAAACCTTAAATGTTGATGCTGATGGAAAATTAGGAATTATGCATGGAGCATCAATGGCAGATAATATAAATCTTGGATTACTCGAAGTTTCAACCACCCAATATTCGTTTTTTGAAAGTATCGGAGTTGGGATAGATAACTTTGTGTCTTTTTTTGGTTTTTATTTAGAACAATTTGTAGCAATTTTTAATCCAAGTACGGGAGCATATAAGGGTTTAGGAGGTTTTCTTGCAATTGGTAATATATTTCCGCCATCATGGGATTGGGGGGCATTTTGGAATACAACAGCTATATTGTCTGTTATGCTAGGAGTTTTAAATTTGCTACCAATTCCCGCATTAGATGGAGGTCATGCAATGTTTTTGATTTATGAAATGATTTCTGGAAGAAAACCATCAGACAAATTTCTTGAGAGAGTTCAAATTATAGGTTTTATAATTCTCATGACATTAGTCATTTTTGCAAATGGAAATGATATCTACAAACTATTTAATATTTTTATTTAAAGGTTTAGATTCACAAATAAAATTAAATTTTAAAAATATTATATATATTTGCGCACATTAAATAAATTCCTCCTTAGCTCAGTTGGTTAGAGCATCTGACTGTTA
>TARA_B100001057_G_scaffold148262_1_pt1 | contig 12413 bp, 10 predicted proteins | sample TARA_B100001057 | Tara Oceans TARA_B100001057 (sample SAMEA2621839) | marine metagenome | biome: marine biome (ENVO:00000447); feature: surface water layer (ENVO:00002042); material: "saline water (ENVO:00002010), including plankton (ENVO:xxxxxxxx)" | depth 5 m | reverse complement strand
CTTCTTCCACCAAATGCACTTTTTAAAAAGGCCTGGCTTGCTTCAAAAAAACTCGCGTCTGCCAAATTCAGCAATAACAATAATATTAAAAATAAAGACAGTGCGGTTATGAAATACCGCACTGTCTTTTGTTTTAGAAAATACAAAAATTTAAATTGTTTCATGCCGTTTTTATCTTTTTCTTTTCTTTTTTATCAGATGCTTTCATCAGCATAAGTTTTCCAAGGTCTTCTCGCGTAACTTTTTCAGTGCAAAAACTTTGCGATAACCCACTTTCAAACATTACTAAAACTCTGTCCGATAATGTTAGGATTTCATCTAAATCCGACGAAACCAACAATATAGCATGGCCATTTTCACGCATAGATAAAAGTTCGTGGTGTATTTGATTAATTGCACCTAAATCAACACCCCAGGTTGGGTTTTCGGCAATAATCACATCTGACTCTAAAGAGAGTTCACGAGCTATAATTAGTTTCTGCTTATTTCCACCAGATAGACTGTTAGCCAAAGCTGACGGGCTAGCGGCTTTCACGTCAAACTTTTTAATTAGATCTTCAGTGAACTCCCTAATTTTCGTTTTCCTTAAAAAAGGACCGTTTGCAAAAGCTTTTGATACCAATGAAGATATCGAGGCATTTTCTGAGAGTTTTGCATCTAGCGCCAAGCCTCTTTTTTGCCTATCCTCAGGGATGTAGCAAAGACCAACATCCCGCCTAGTGGAAATATCTGCACCTGTTACATCCGTATTGCAGATTTCTATTAATCCAGATTTAGATGATCGCAAACCTACTATAGCCTCGACTAATTGTGATTGGCCATTGCCCGCCACGCCAGCTATACCAACTATTTCACTTGCCTTAACTTCTAAATTAAAAGCATTACCAACTTGTGGCATTCCAAGAATAGCTAAATTACGCAAGTTCAGTTTGACTGATCCTGCTTTGATCTTTTTTCGAGAGATATTTTTAGTTTTGCTTAAGCCTACAATTTCTTCACTTATCTGTGTTTGGGAAGTACCCTCAATTGGTAAAGATGAAATAAGCTGACCAGCGCGCATAACGCTTACATGATCGGCGTTCGCAATCACTTCATCTATTTTATGTGTAATCAGTATTATTGATTTTCCAGCATTCTTGAAATCTTGAAGTGAACTAAAAAGGTCTAACCGCTCCGCTGGCGTCAATACCGCTGTAGGTTCATCAAGAATTATTAATTCTGCTGATCTATAAAGTGTTTTTAGTATTTCAACCATCTGTCTCTGCCCAACAGATAATTTATCTACAGTCTGGTGTAGGTTTATTGAAAAATTATAGGTATGAAGTAAGTTAGATAATTTCTTCTCAGCAAGTTGAAAATCCAAGAACCCAAGGTATTTATTAGGCTCAGACCCTAGAATAATATTTTCTAAAACTGTCATACTTTCGATGAGCATAAAATGCTGGTGGACCATCCCAATTCCGACTTTGATGGCATCGCTGGGTGCGGCCCACGTTTTACGGGTGTCATTTATAAAAATTTGGCCACCGTAATTAACATTTAAACCAAAAAGAACGGACATTAAGGTGCTTTTACCGGCACCATTTTCACCTACGATGGCATGGATTTGGTTGGGGCTTATATCCAACGATACGCTGTCTAAAGCCCTAACCTCACCAAAATTTACAGAAATGTCACGAAGTTGAGCAAACATTCCTATTTACATTATTGAGCAAACATTGGGTCAGGCAGTGTTAAACTACCATCAATGATAGTGGCAGCAACTTCCCGTACTTTGCTAACAACGTCTGGATGATCGGCGATCAGGCACTTACTATCAGCTAACCTATCCCCATCAAGAGCAATCACAGACATTCCGCCCTCTTTCAGCCCAACGGCTGATACGCTTGACTTAGCACCAGACATTATGGCGTCTACCGAGTTTAATAATGCTGCGTCCACGCCTTTTAGTGTATTATCGATGACGTATCCTGGTGCATCAAGACATCTGTTTACATCCACTGAAAAAACACTGAAGTTATTTTCCTTGGCAGCCTCAAAAACACCAAAATCACCGCCTGCTGTTGCTGTAAAAATTATGTCAGCGCCTGCTGCATGCATTGCAAGAGCCTGCTCTTTAGCGCGAACTGGATCACCAAACGGATTGTCACCTCCAACCCAACGAATTTCCACATCTACATTACTGTTAATCGCTTTTGCACCATCTCTGTAGGCATCTGTATATCGATGTAAAAATGGTATATCTAAGGCACCTACAACACCTACTTTATTATTTTTTGTCAACATACCTGCAGCTATACCAGTTAGATAACTCGCCTCATATTCTTTGAATACGGCACAGTGCACGTTCGCAGGTAGATCGCTAATACACTGATCAACAATTAAAAAATTCACATCAGGGGCAGTTGGAGCAAGTTCAGATATAATGTCGTTAAATTCAAATCCTAGTACAACTATTAGTGATGCACCTTCATTAAGAGCTGCTTCAACATTCTCCCGCCGCGCTACTGCTGAGGTGCTTTCATACGTCTGAACATCAGCATTGTATTTTGCCGCTGCAGCCTCAATTCCAGTTTTACCCATTTCGAGAAAGGCATTAACTCCGATCGGATCCGGTGAAACGTATACAAAAAATTCATCTGATGCATTCGCATGTGTCGCACAAGCCAACGCTCCGGCAAGCAATAAACTTGAAATTTTATTCTTAAAATTCATTTAAGTTTTCCTCTCTATATTTGTCTCTTAAGTTTAGTTTTAATTCTATGGCTTAACTTTAATTTATCTTCTCCAATATTCTCAACTTTGTTCCAAAATTGCCTTCGCAAGCTCAAAATCAAGAATAGCATGCGTGACAAACTTCCCTTTTAAAGCCGCAGTGACAGCTGATACTTTTTTTAATCCTGAAGCAACCAAGATTCTTTTTGGAGTTTTGAGAATATCTTCTAATTGAATCGCTATCATACGTTCTTCAAGGTGGTGAGGAAGCATGGTTCCGTCTGTTTGAATAAAACCGCTGCATAACCAACCAGCACCTCCTGCTTTTTTAATTTCTTCTAATTCATTTTCACTTATTATCCCGGAGGAGAGAATGTGGGTATTATCTGAGAGGTCACCAACAGAAGTGATTATCGCATTAAGGGTTTTTAGCCTTTTCAATTGTGTTTTAATTGTTTCTTCTTGCTTTAATTCTTGGGCTAAAGCCCTACTGGAAAGAATTGCAGGCGAATGTAACGTATAACATTGCGCACCTACTCTGTTGGCTATTTGAATTGCACAGTCTTCTGCGCTTAGCAACCTGTCTGACTCCATCGACCCAATAATCTGACAAACTGAAGTACTCGCAATTTTGCGGTTAGGAAGGTTTTCTCCAACGGACTTAATGGTCTCACCCCATGCTACGCCTATCACATCACCCGGCTCTATTATGTTGTAAAAAGCTAGGGCTGCAACTCGTGCGGTTTGTCGAAGTGCTAATGAATAATCAGATTTACGGCCGCTGTTTGCTATGTAGACATCAGCAAGGTCAAACATTTTGCGCAATTCTTGACCAGCTGAAGATGCTCGAAGACTTTCACCGTTGACCCTTATGTCTACAATACCGCGATCTCGGCCTTCTTTTAAGTAGTTTACGATAGTCGCCCTAGACAGCCCAAGGCGGTCTGCTATTTGGCCTTGATTTAAGCCTTCCTGATAATACAAAAGAGCAATGTTAGCTAAATAATTCTCGTCCTTTCCAGAATTTGCTACCTTAACTTCAGGTTCATTATGGCTCTTTAGCAACATTTATTTTAGTTATTTCCTTTTAACGCAGAGAAGCTTCAACATTACCACCATCTACCGTCATCACGTGAGCAGTTGTTCGCTCAGCTTGAGCAAGTGCAACAAAGGCTTCTGCTACATGACTTGCTTTAACTTCTGCATTTAACAAGTTCCCAGCCATATAATTATCTTCAGAAATGCCTCTGGCATTTGCACGCTCAGCTATAAAGTTATCTGTAAGAAGACCTGACCTTATTCTATCAGCATTGACTCCATTAACGCGAATACCGTCAGCTCCAAGCTCCAGCGCAAGCTGTCGCATCATAAAAAAAGTAGTTGCCTTTGGCATCCCGTATGCACCAAAGTTTTTACCCGGGTTTACAGCTTGTTTCGATATATTGAACAAAATCTGGCCTCCTCGGGATTGTAGCTTCATCAAATTTGCTGCTTCTTTTGCAAACTCATAATGAGAGAAAAAGTTTAATTCAAAAGCTTTCCTGACTGAAGAGCTTGGCATATCTACCATTGCTCCAGATTGCGCGGAGCCCGCGTTAGAGACAAGTATATCAAGACCTCCAAACGCATCGACAACAGATTTTATGGCTTCTTTTGCCGCATTTGGATCTGTTACATCTAGCGATTTTCCAAAGTGCCCCTTTCCTAATTTTTCTATAGAGGAATTTAAATTTTCTTGGTTCATGTCAATCAAAAAACATTGCGCGCCTAAAGAAGCAAATGCCTTTGCTGTTTCAAACCCAATCGTTCCGGATCCTCCAGTAACCATTACCACTTTTCCCTGAAACACTGGCGCTTTCCCTTTACCCAGTTTGGCTTGTTCTAATGACCAATATTCACAATCAAATAAATCTTTTTCGGAAATTGGATAAAATCCACCTGCATCTTCACCAACTGACCTAACACGAGCATTCTGAACGACAAGATCACCCGCTATACTAGCTGCTTTAAAATTTGTGCCGAGACCTAAAAGGCCCACTCCTTCCATCCATATTGTTTTAGGATCTGGTGAAAGTATAGTTTTAGGTTGGGTAGCTTTAGCAGCCTGTCGTTTGAACATAGCTCTATATTCATTTTCATAGTCTCTAAGCGCTTCTTTAATAGCGGAGCTTCCCTGCTCCCAAACTGATTGACGTAAAACTAGAGGGCGACCCTTTATCCTAATAACGTGGTCTGGTGACGCGGTTCCACGCTCCGATAAGCTGTCCAAATCATTTCTCTTAAGAAATTCCATTTCTTCTGGACCGTTTCTTACATCAATAATTGGCATTGTAGCAGTCGGACCAATCATATCTGCTATCAAACCCCTTATTACTGGTAAAACTTCATGGGACTCATGGTTAGATCTAACATTAAGGGCCGTTGGCTCTTTAAGCTTAAAATAATCTGCAACTGTTTGTGTATGTGAAATTATCTGGTTGTAGCTTTCTTCAGCAGTCTCGCCAAAAGCAAAATGGCCATGGCCCAATAACATTAAACCTTCAACACTAGGATCTTGATCATAAACTTCGGCTGCTTTTTTTGCCAAAGCAAAGCCAGGCATTATGTACGGTACTATTCCCAATCTTGAACCAAAGATTTCTCTACAAACCTCTTCAGAATTTGGAAGATTACCAAGAATCAAAAATGGTGTGGCATGTGTGTGATCAACAAATTTATGAGGGAGAAATGCATGCAGCAGTGTTTCGACCGAAGGGTTCGGTGCTGAACTATCCAACAAATTAGCTCTCTGCACATTTACCATATCCTCATCAGACAACTTATCTAGTTGTCGCAACTCTCTCAAAGGGTCTAGCCATAATCCAGGTAGTCCAGGGGCTAATATAGTATCCAAGTCCCAGCCTGATCCCTTAACATGTATTACCTTTTTGGTATTTCCAAAGAGATCCTGTCGCTCAACTTTAACAGAAGTATTACCACCTCCATGCATAACAAGATCAGGGTTTTGTCCAATTATTCTTGATGTATAAACTCTAAGAGCAAGCTCTTGGTCAGCGACAACTTGCCCTGCTTTATCAACATAAGATTCAGCGTCGCTTTTTTTATAATTATTTTTGATCATCTTTTAAGATCCTATTAAATCTGGAAACATTTCGGCAAGAGCACTTTTTGATGCGTCAGAAATACCCCTTTCAGTTATTAAACCAGTAACCAATCTATTCGGAGTAACATCAAAAGCTGGATTACCGCCAGAAATACCCTCTGAAGTAACCCTTATTTCTTCAATACTATTTTTTTCGTGGTGTCCCAAAACATGGGTAACCTCTCGCGCGGCTCTCTCTTCAATTGGTATCTCTTTGACGCCATCCCTAATAGTCCAGTCAATTGTAGGTGAAGGCAGCGCTACATAAAACGGCACATTATTATCATACGCCGAAAGAGCTTTTAGATAAGTTCCGATTTTGTTGCAAACATCGCCTTGCGCAGTCGTCCGATCAGTACCAACAATAACCATATCAACGAGCCCCCGCTGCATAAGATGTCCGCCAGCATTATCTGTTATGTAAGTGTTGCTAATTCCATGGCTCTCGAGCTCCCAAGCGGTCATCGCACCTTGATTTCTAGGTCGGGTCTCATCAACCCAAACGTGGATTGGAATACCTGCTTCGTGAGCATGATACATTGGCGATGTAGCTGTACCCCAATCGACCGTAGCAGGCCAACCTGCATTGCAATGTGTTAACATTCTCACAGGATCACCTGCCGGTTTATTTGATGCGATGTTTTTTACAATTTCTAACCCGTGCTCACCAATCTTTTTATTTATTCCAACATCTTCTTCTGCCACTTGATGAGCGAGCTCCAATGCTTTGGAGGCTCTATCCACCTCGGGTACATCTTTCAACGCTCTAATAAAACGATCCAAAGCCCACTTCAGATTAATTGCTGTTGGACGGGTCTTTATCAAAGTATCATATGTATTTTTTACGCCAGCATCAGAAGCGTCTTTATTCAAGGATATTGCCACCCCATAAGCAGCAGTAGCACCAATAAGAGGTGCGCCCCTTACCCACATATCCCGGATTGCTACAGCAAACTGATTTAAATTGGTTAAAGAAACAATTCTAAAGTCATGAGGTAACCAACGCTGATCTATAATTTTTACCTCACAATCGCTGTGATCATACCAAATTGACCGATAGTGAGTTCCATTTACCTTCATAAGAAATTCTCCAAATTGAATTTTCTTGCAATATTTGTAAGTTCACTAACATTTTCAATCGTCTTGTTATTTAGAATTAACTCGCGTCCCATCATCAAATTACGAGCCTCGAGTTGAGACCTTTTTTTAGTATCGCTAATCTCTTCAAAGTCTGCGTTGTGTGCGAGCGATAAAACTCGTCTATGCATTTCAATACCACTTATTGCAACAGCGTCTTGCCAAATGTGTTCGAGCATCTCATTAAGTGCGAATTCTGAGCTATCTCCTTGATCCTCAAACATTGATTTCGGAAACAAAATACCTGTTCGTTCAGAGTTCCAAAGCTTTTTGAACTCATTCTGGAATGCTTCGTGAGTCTCCTCTATCACTTCTAAAATCCAATTTTGATATTCTAATAGTGTATTACTCTCACGATGCGCTGGTTGACTGAAATAGGCCATCAAATAATTAGAAGTTAGCATTCCAAGGTCAAAACCCATTGGGCCATAAAAACCAAATTCTGGATCTATAACTTTTGTTTCATCATCAGTACACATCACCGAACCTGAGTGTAAATCACCATGGCACAAAGTTTCGGTATTTGCCGTGAATTTCATTAGCATCTTCTGCGTTTCAACTTTCATTTTGACGTCTGATCTAAGTATTTTAACGATTGGGTCTAATCCGTCTGTGTGATGGTTCATTTCTGCTGCAAAATAAGGTTCCGTAAATACAAGACTTTCAGTGATTCCCATTAACGCAAGGTTGCCCTGAAACATTGCCGTATCACTTTTTTTATCAGCTGTTTTAAGTGATAAATCAGAACCCCTAAAAGCTGTACGCGCACAGAATTTTCCAAGCCGTTGCGCCAGTCCATCCACATATTCTCCAGCTATTAATTTTTTCCTTAGGATAACGTGTGGCAGAAGCATTTCCATGGCAATAATTGCTTGAACTTTATTAAAATAAATTATTTCAGGCACACTCCCAGGATCACGCTTTGCTTGTCTAACTAAGACCTCATGTTCATAAAAAGAGCGGCTTAGAGGCAATGGCCAACTATCACCTACCAACCTCACGTAAGGGAGGGCCTGCTTTACAATAATGTTCCCCAAGTCACTTGAAACTGTGTAAACTAAATTCAGGTTTCCATCACCTACTTCATCAATCTTCCATTTGCTTTTGTCATCACCAACTATTTTACAAATATCGTCGACTGCACCTAACCTTTTCGCAAGTGTTTCAATTGTAAGAGGCTCATACTTCTCTGATGACATACAATCGTTCCTCCTCATTTAAATTTTATTTAAAACGACTGTTATCAAGCATTGGCATTATTTGACTTTTGTCAATAGTATTGACAATTGAAAAGCTTTGGTTAAGCTTTTTCACGGGGGACCAGTATGTCAAAAATTGCTTGCCAAATTTCTGGAATTGTAAAGTCATTTGGACCAAACAAAGTGCTTCGGGAAATCAACTTAGATTTGCCAGCTGGCAAAATTACCGTACTCATGGGTGCGAACGGTGCAGGAAAATCGACTTTAGTTAAAATACTTTGCGGCGTACATCGAGCAGATGCTGGATCAGTATTTCTTTTTGGCAAGAATTTTGATCCGGTTTCACCTGCTGACGCATTTAGGTCTGGTGTTGTCACTGTCCACCAATCAATAAATAACGGTGTAATACCTGATTTAGATATTGTTTCAAACCTAATGATTGATAGGCTTGCCGAACAAAATTCAGGATTTTTTATTAATTCAGAAAAACTTAGAAAAGAAGCTGATAAAATCGCAGCGGCTATGGATATCAATATTAACACAGCCACTTTGGTTAGGGATTTGGGGCCGGCCGACAAACAGATGATCGCCATAGCTCGCGCAATGGCGCATGACCCCAAATTGCTTATTTTGGACGAGCCAACTTCGTCTCTTTCTGAAAATGAGGCCAAAAGACTTTTCACACTATTACAAAAGTTGAAAGATCAAGGCGTAGCCATCTTATACATTTCTCATCGAATGTCAGATATAAATAATGTTGCCGATCGCATTGTAGCCATGAGAGACGGTACAATATCTGGTCTTTTTGAAGACAAACCTCTTAATTATGAGGGGGCTGTAACAGCAATGCTCGGCCAAAAATTGTCGCAAAATGAACGAAAACTAAATGAACGAAAACGAGAAGTATTAAATTTAAAAGGGTTAAAGTTGAATAATAATAGTAAGCCCTTCGATTTATCTTTTTATGAAAATGAAATTGTTTCAATTACTGGCCTAATTGGTAGTGGGAAAACTACTTTGGCTTCACAAATATTTGGATTAACTCCCAATTCAGAAGTAAAAATGACTTTAAATGGAAATGCATATAAACCCAAAAGCCCAAAAGAGGCCATCGCAGCTGGAGTTTTTATGTGCCCCAAAGATAGAGCATCAAACGCCGTAATTTCAGAGTTTGATATTTCAAACAATCTAGCGGTACCATTTTTTAAAAAGCATAGCAGTTTATCTTTTCTTCGTTCCAAAAGTCTTACACAAAATGCTAAAAGTTCTATCGATGAACTCGGGATAGTGTGCCAATCTGAAATGGATTCTGTAACAACATTATCTGGGGGAAATCAACAAAAGGTAATGGTTGGAAGATGGTTGACTGAAGAGTCTTTTGTTCTCCTTTTAGATGAACCTTTCCAAGGAGTAGATATAAAGGCTCGGCGTGATATTGGCCTCCAGATACGGTCAACATCTGGCAAAAGGGCTACCCTTATATTTGTTGCAGAACTTGATGAGGCTCTAGAAATAGCAGACCGAGTTATTGTTTTATACGAGGGGAATCTTGTTGGTGAATATCAAAACAAAAGTAAAAATGTATCAGAAATAGTATCGAGTTTTAGTGGAAGCGCTTATAAACAAGATAGCTCAAATTACGGGACTTAGACATGGCAAGTGATCAAAAAATGGATTCGAGACGTTTTGCCATAAAGTACGGCTTTCTTATTCTACTCGCAGGATTGGTAATTTTCTTTTCGATAGCGGCAGAAGGGTTTGCTGGACCTCGATCTGCTGTGTTTATTTTTCAATCTGTTTCCATAACAGGCATTCTGGCCCTTGGTGTTACAGCCACGTTGGTAGTAGATGGTTTTGATCTTTCTATAGGCTCCGTCGCGACTTCAGCATTAATGCTATCTGCATACGTGATGGTTGTATTAGAAATGTCTGCTTTTTCCGCAATTTTTGCGTGCTTGTTCATGGGTGCTGCAGTTGGATTTATCAACGGTTTACTAATAGTAAAAGCTAGAGTTCCCGATCTGCTAGCAACTCTTGGCATGATGTTCCTTTTAATCGGACTTCAACGTATTCCTACCGAAGGTCGATCAATTTCGACTGGGATGAAATTACCAGATGGATCAACTACTGAAGGAGTGTACTCCCAAGCTTTTTTATGGCTTGGAAGGCACAGACTAGATTTTTTCTTAGAAAAACTTATCCCCATTCCGGTAATCATTTTTATTCTCGTAGGTATATTAATATGGGTTTTTCTCGAGCTAACCCGTCATGGAAGATTAATGTATGCTATTGGCTCAAACGAAACAGCTACAGCGCTTGCTGGAGCTAACGTAAACAAATATAAGATTTTAGCGTATGTAATATCAGGCGTAATGGCCTCCATTGGTGGTATTTTACTTTCTGCGCGTCTGGGCAGGGGGGATATTGCATCAGGAAATAATCTATTATTGGACTCAGTAGCCGCAGCATTAATAGGGTTTGCGGTTCTTGGAGCAGCTAAACCTAATGCATTTGGTACAGCAATAGGGGCTCTTTTTGTGGGTATCCTTTTACAAGGTCTCACTATGATGAATGCGCCCTATTATACTCAAGATTTTGTAAAAGGCGCAGTCCTAGTGATCGCGTTAATTTTTACATTTGCCCTTTCATTTAGTGGGCGCAAAAGTGGTCACTAACATGTGACTTAAACAAACTAGGGAGAAAAAAGTATGTTTAGAAGATCTTTACTAAAATTAATTGGCGGGATGGTCGCATTGCCTGTGGCTCTTTCAACCTCTGCATTTGCAGGCAATATGCCTGCTCCATTTGACAATCCTGGTGACGTAAAAATTGCACTGGTCAGATATCTTTCAACAGGTGACTTTTTCCAAGCCTATCTATCAGGTGTAGAAACACAAGCGGCTGCGCTAGGAGTTGATTTGCGAGTTTTTGATAGTCGACAAGATGCAGCTCTACAATCAGATATGGTAGATCAAGCTATAGCTCTTGGTGTTGACGGAATTGTAATCCAACATGGATTAACCGAAAGTATGCGAGATGCCGCTCAACGAGCAGTAGATGCAGGAATAAAGGTTGTTGCTTTTGACGTAAACGTTGAAAATTCTGCAATTCCGCAAATCGAGCAATCTGACTATTTACTAGGTAAACTTGCTTTAGAGCAAGCAGTCAAAGATAATGGAACTACCTGGAAGGCAGGATATGTTTACGTACCAGGAATTGCACCCTTAGATAGACGGCACGCCGCTTGGGAAGACATAAAAGCTGCTAATCCTGGCATAGAAGAAGTTGCTCAATTTGGAACACTTGATAACCCAATTGCAAACTCAAACGCTAACCAAGCAAGATCTGTATTACAAGCAAACTCAGATATTACTGTTATGTTTGCCCCATACGATGAATTTGCTAAAGGCGTAAAGATTGCCGTAGACGAAGCAGGTCTTACAGATCAAATTGATATATATTCTGCAGACGTTTCAACAGCAGACATATCAGCAATGCGTGAACCTAACTCAGCTTGGGCGGCAACGGTTGCCACCAACCCAGCTGTTGTTGGGGAAGTATCTGTCAGATCACTCGCAATGATGCTTGCCGGTGAAAACCCAGGAAGTAATGTTGTGGTCCCACCAACTCTGATCACTCAGAAATTCTTAAATGACAATGACATTAAAAATATGGAAGATTTATCATCAAAAATGCCACAATTTGCTCATGCTGATGTATCAGTACCAAGCTGGATGCCATTGCCTAAACGCTAGATATTCTTTGAGCTGGGATTTATCCCAGCTCAAATCTTAATTTTTTAAATCCAGTAAGAGCTTCAAAATGGACAAAACTAACTTTGAAGAATTGGTACTTGATTACTTCAAGGGTGTTGATGAAGAAAATATAGACGCAATTCTTGAAACATTAACTGAAGACTGCGCTTTTTCGATTGAAACTCACGGTGTTAAGTTGGTTGGCCATAAAGAAATCACAAATATGTTTAAAAGATTATGGAAAAACCATAAGTCAGTTGAGCATAAAGAGTTTTGCTTTGTAAAAGACCCTATTAGCAATCAAATTGCCGTAAGGTTTCAGGTCAAAAACGTTCTTCGTAATGGTCAATTTGTATTAAAATCAAATTGTAATTTTTTTACCTTAAAAGACGGCCTTTTTTCTGAAGTGCGAGTTTACATGGCCGGTGAAAACACACTGAATAAGGAAGGTTGACGATCTAGTGC
>TARA_B100001057_G_scaffold491081_1_pt1 | contig 12430 bp, 15 predicted proteins | sample TARA_B100001057 | Tara Oceans TARA_B100001057 (sample SAMEA2621839) | marine metagenome | biome: marine biome (ENVO:00000447); feature: surface water layer (ENVO:00002042); material: "saline water (ENVO:00002010), including plankton (ENVO:xxxxxxxx)" | depth 5 m | reverse complement strand
GCCGGGTCGCATCTATTCCATCATCGGCGGCGGCAAGACCGCGATGGATGCCGTTTTGTGGCTGCTGTCGAATGAGGTGGAAGCTAAAAACATTCACTGGGTAAGGCCCAGGGACAGCTGGATTCTTAATCGCGCAAATATACAGCCCGGTGAGTTGGCGGCTAAAAGTCAGCAGTCTTTTGTACGCCAGATGGTCGAAATCGCCGAATCCGAAACGCCAGAAGACATGTTTCAACGCCTCAACGCCGCCGAAATTTTATGGCGATTAGACGACGCCGTGTGGCCAACTATGTACCGCTGCGCCACAGTGACGTCTGCCGAATTTGCCCAGCTGCAGCGTGTTACTAATGTTGTGCGCATGGGCCACGTGCAGCGTATCCAAACCGAGGGCTTGCAACTCGCCGAGGGGTCTTACGCGCTTCCACATGACACGCTGTACATAGATTGTTCCGCTGACGGTCTGGCGAAACGTCCTTCCAAGGCTATTTTCCAGGATCAAAGCATCACGCTACAGACTGTTCGCTTTTGTCAGCAGGTGTTCAGTGCCGCCTTTATCGCTCATGCGGAGGTCGCCTATGCGGACGACGCGGAAAAGAACACTATTTGCAACGTTGTTCCGCACCCGGACACGGCTGAGGACTTCATTCGGGTAACCCTCGCGAATACTCTGAATGGGGTCACTTGGAGTCAGGACGAGGCTCTAACGCAATGGTTGATAGCCGCCCGCTTGGACGGTTTTAGCGCCGTGCGCCGTTCTGACGACGCGAACATGATGGACATAGGAATGAAGGCTATAGCGAATATGCAGCGCTTTTTGGCCGCATAACGGGCTGCTCGATCAATGGGCAGCCTAGCGTCTGCACCAGTCTTTCGCCGTTAATCCTCGACTTTGACGAACCGTTTAAACAGCTGGTCGACAAACTGCTGTATTTCTTCCTCGGCAACGTCACTCCGCGATATTCGATCGCCTTCAAGCAGCACGCTCATCAAGAATGATTGGCCTTGGTACTTTTCCAATCGGTAACGTTTGTTACTGTCTAACACCTGCCGCCATCGAGCATTAATCGCTTTCCAAAACATGCGGGTGCTCGCCCAATATTTCGTCGCCGGCGAAAAATCAAACTCCACAATTTTGTCGTATCGATTCAGCCCTGCCTCTCGCGCTAGGACGATCTCGCCGTCCCCGGCACTGGCGCCAGTGAGCTTCACCTTCAGGTTGTCCTCCTCTTGAGTCCAACCGGTCGGCGTAATGGTGTGGCGGTTGGTGCCAAGTAAATAGTCGTAGTCGCGCCGCACGCTGGTTTCACGCCTAGGCACAGGACGCCGGGTCTCACCGCTTTGCCAAAAGGACGTTCCTGTTCTGTGCGACCACTTGCCAAACGCTTCGTACCGTGGCGAATCGTCGACCTGATAAACCGCTTGAGTCCATGTGCCCGCGGCCGCCGCTGGCGCGATGGCTTGCGGCGCCCAGGTATTGTTCCCAACAAAAACATTCATTTCGGTGTCTTCGAAGGTCCAGTCTTGCCGCCAATGCTTCATCGTCATCGGCGCAGACGTCGTGCCATCCGGCATTTGCACAACCATCACCAGCACATGTTGCAGGCTGATGAATGTGTCGCTGTCCTCAAGCACAAAAATGTACTCAGTGCCCCAAGACTGATACGGCGCCTTTGGCGAATAGTCCTGAGAAAAGCCAATGGTTTCGATGAAATCGAAAGAGGCCTGATACTCTCCAGCCATCGCCAGAATCGCCAGACGATCACGTTCGAAAGGGCTTAGACCCGCTTTACTAAGGCCGAGCCAGGCCGCATTAGGCTCCGGCGCCTTTTTTATAGCAGCGCCCTGTGTCGTGCCGCCGCGCGGCGCGAGTTCACTGTCGCTCTGAAACTGCCACGAGTAGGTGAAGCGTTTTGATGTGCTCTGCTTCATTGGTTCTTCGGCGCCAGCGCTTTGCACACCAGGAACCGCGCACCAAAACAGCAGCAAGGACAACAGGGGCCCGAAGCCAACGCGCGACCCAATGGCTAAGCGCAACATGCTATTCATGGCGCAGCAGCCCGTGCAAAGCCGGCGTCCGTCAGGAATTCGATCCTGCGCGTTATTGCTCGAATCGGACCAGTGTTGTCACTCAAAATCTATTCGTCCTATTGCCTTTCTTTGTGTCGATCATTCAGCCTGCCAGAGAGATCGTCCCCTTCATAACAACCGAATGACTCATTACGGTACAAAAGAAGCTGAAGGCGTCGCCAGACTTAAGCAGATCGGTTGCAAACGTCACGCTTGTGGACTCACCACCTCCGATTATTTTTGTCGCTGCTAAGACGCGAGAATCGTCTGCTTTAAGGTAGCCGCCGGCCGCACCAGCCACGTTGCCGTCGTTTTGAATCGCCTGCAAATCGCTCGTCTTAGAGAGCACCCAGTTGTGACCCATCGCTGCCGCCGGTAGATTCCCCGTGTGCTTGAAGTTAATGACCGCGTTCGCACACGCCGCCGGTATCTCTATATTCGAGGTACTAAAACTAAGCGCATCACCGGCTTCAATGTTTACCGTACACTCGTCGGCTAGCGCGGCCTGCGAAAAAGCAGCCATGCCCAGCAAAATTGCCACACGTAAGAATCTATCCATCACAGTCTCCTATAGGTTATTCGCCATCTACTGGCTTATTGTTACGAATCAATCAAACGAAAGAGACCGAGAACGGTCTCCTTATCCGGCAAAGGACTCGGCCTAATACAACGCCCGCACTCAACGGCCGGTCGCATACCGACGACTCCTCCTGCACATTATCGCCATGCAGGCTTACCAACCCATTGGATAACAGGCGCAAGCGTTTCACTACGAGACCCACTGGGGCAACATCGGCCACGACGATGTTGCCCGTATTCAACCTTGCCTTCTTCAGCATCAACACCAGATCATCAGGCCGTAGCGTCGGCAGCATACTGGTGCCAGTGACCCGGAGAAGTTCAGGCACCTTTAAGTATGGGCTGACACACCGGCAATTCTGGTGGATACGGCGCGATCACCAACTGGGTTTCTACGCCTTTGCTCTGCCAAAACATTGCCGCGAACTCATTGACCAGCGTCAGCAGGTTCTCACCGTCCGAACGCTCGATGCCCTGCTTACAGGCAGACCCTGCCTGCATAATGCGATGCACTAAATCATGTACGCCGGGATGCGCTTCTATCTGCGGGGCTTTGAAAAAATCACCCCAGATGATGTTTATCTCGGCCTTTACGATGCCGGCCTGCTCTTCCTTCTCCATCACAACCCGAGCGAGTTTCGCACTGTCGGCCAGTGTGCTTGGAACGCCAGTCTCGGCAATAATGTCCATCAGCCGGATCACGCTTAGCGCGGACACCTGTGCGACAGCCGGATCATATATCTTGCAGGGTATATCACAGTGCGCGGCGACGGTTCTAAGCTTAAACATTGCGCGCACCTCCAAACGATTTCGCTACCGCCACTGGCTCGATTGCCAGATCGAAAGCCGAAGTCTGCTTGTACACAGGCGCCGCAGGAACCGTTTTGGTACGCCTAGAGATAATCGTGCGGACACTGCCAAACAATACTGCCAGGGCGATTAGACACATCACCCAAAAGTCTGCGTGTGCCATAGATAATAGCGGACCATCGTGCGCCAATACGGGTGCGCTGAACGCAGCCAAGGTAAGGCCGATCAATAACTTCATCAAATTTGCTCCAAAAACGTATTCAAGGGACACTTATTAAAACACATCATTATTGCGTTCGCGTTCACGTCGTAAATGATAATGATTTGTATTTAGGATTGGAAACTAAAACGTTATTTTTCTCGCCACTACCAACATTGGATCTCTCTATGAAAGGACAAATGACCGAAATCGAGGTTGAGCAATTTCTCGACAGCAAGCCGGGATGGATCATTTTGAGCACGATCGGCGCCGATGGCTTTCCACACAGCGTGCCGTTGGGTTACTTTCGCGACGACGCCACAATCTATCTCGGCTGCAAAGACGCAACCCAAAAAGTGCGCAACATCGAGGGCAACCCCAAGGTCTCGCTATGCCTCGAGAGCGGGTCGACTATGAGCGATATAAAAGGCGTACTGCTGCGAGGCACCGCCACAATTGTGCGCGAGCCGGCAGAACGATTGTCGCTACACCAGTTGGCGGCTAGACAGCGCGGTGTCGCAGAGGAGAACCTACCCCAATCCGTTAGCGAAGGCTCAGCCTACATAAAAGTCAGCGGCTACAAAGTTACGTCGTGGAACTATGGTTCTTGAGGCGACAACGCCGCTTTCGCTTCAAAGAACATCGTAACCATAACTCTCTCAGCGTCTTTGATATCTGATATTGGCTCGGACAGCGCGACTTCAACTAGATTGTCTTTATTCGGCTCAGCGCCGTCGCCATGATCTCGCTCGATCAGCATTGACGTCGCACTAACATCTATTATCTGCGCGTTCTCCGCATCTCGAAGACCAGCGAAGTGATGGACATAGGCCAACACGGCGTCGGGATGATCGTCATTCATATGCTCGATGATTTCCGCCTTCACCTCAGGATCGATCTTGGACAAAACACTCTCCTTTTCCGTATATAAAACCTTTCGGCGCCCACTAAACAGCGCTTTACGACCGGCACTCAACGCTTCCGCGGCAACAAGGACCTGACCCTGTACTGGCGCGACTAGCTCATGCGGAGTGCGGACTTAACCTCCTCGAGCGCCTTGGCTTTCTGCAGCCCCTCTTGTGTCGCACCAATTTTCCAGTAGCTGCTGACATACTTTCCGTGAACAGCTGATTTCAAGGATTTTAATGTTTTTCGCGCTGAACGCATCAGTTCGAACTCGCCAGCAACCCAGATATACGGCGCGCCGTCCAGCCATTGCAACTTTTCCAGACACTGAAATAATTCATCCGAATAGATATCCGGTTGCGCATTAATAATCCATTCAACCCTAACGCCCGGTGGCTTTTCTAGATCAACACAATCGTCTTTTGAGGGCACCTCTAAAAAAGCATAGCCAAGGGCATCCTCAGGTAGACGCTGTAAATTAACCGCGATCGCTGGGAGCGCGCTTAGATCACCGAAGAACGCAAACCAATCGGCGTCTGCATCCGCTAGTTTTGTTGGACCCGGCCCGGCAATGGCCAGAACATCGCCAACACAAGCGGCACGCGCCCAGGCAGATGCCGGGCCCAGATCTCCGTGTAGGACGAAATCGATATCAAGCTCTCGCGTCTCTGCTCTAAACGCTCTCACAGTATATGACCTCTTGACGGCGCTCTTCGCCGTGTCCGCATCGACAACCGGCAGCCCTTGCGGGTGAAATAGGGCTTTTACATAACCACTTTCAGCGTCGGTTGGAAAATCTGCCAGATCTTTGCCATGCAGCGTTATTCTTTTTAGATGCGGGCTGAGGATACTGGTATCGATGACTTCGAGAGATCTGACACGAATAGGCATTAAAACCTCGCGGTGGCCTGTGCGGCAAAATCGAACACCCCTTTACACCAAAGGATTAAGCGGGCGGGTTTGCCCGCGCCCAAATGAATGAGCGCACACAGATGACCACGTAGAAAGCACCGGTAACTAAAAGCATTAATTTGGATGCTCCGGCAGCTGGGTTAGCAAAGGCGCCCGACCCCATAAAAAGGCCTCGAAAAAAGTCTAGTCCACCCAGAAAAGCAACCAACCCGAACAGTACTGCGATATGCATCCATACCTTGCGCCGCGCCGGCAGCGTTATGCACAGTCCCCCCATTACTAAAATCGGTGCGCCGAGCATCGCTGGAATCCATGACGTGATCGACGTCGACCCAGAAGCCAGAGACACCGTCGTCGCCCACGCGATCAACCAGAGCCCGTAGATCACAGTCCAGCGAGACATTTCGATGTTCAAAAAGGTAAATTGTTGTGACACGAGACCTCCAAAGCCTTCAATCATTAATGCGCTAAAAAAACGTCCAGCCCTATTTTTACATTATTGTTCGGCCTCTACAGGCTGTAGTATCCTAAATGCAAATAGTTATCATTTGCAAACAAGGACACCCATTGACCGACCTATCAGCAGCAGATCTCGCAGATCAAATTGTCGAAGCGAAAAATACTTTGGTCGTTTTAGGTCGCCGAATATTTCGTATCTCTTCGGAATTGAGTAGCCTCGATGAAAATCAAAGAGCACTCGTGCGACAATTGTCTGAAGACCACGAACTGTTTGAGAACCCGCAGATCATCTACGCAAAAATGGAAGAGTTTTATAAAGCCGCCAACGGCTACGTCGACCTACTCAAAGATCTTAACGTCCGATTAGTTGAATTATCAGGCCAGCCTTATCAAACCTCCACGAAAGATCTTCGATCGTAAGTACTGGCTCTGCACGAGTTGCCATGCTGTGTTGAGCAGTTGCATCGCCAGCGACCTGAGCTACTTAAGCTAACGCCCCATATTCGCCAGAGCAAACGCGAACGAATCCGCGTATTGATCGACAATTTTCTCTGTGGGCGTACCGGCGCCATGTCCCGCGTCTTTCTCGATACGAATCAGCACCGGCGCCGCGCCGCTCTGCTTCGCCTGTAACTGCGCTGCGAACTTAAACGAGTGTGCCGGCACCACCCGGTCATCGTGGTCACTGGTGGTCACAAGAGTCGCAGGGTATGCCGTACCTGCTCGAACATTGTGCACGGGAGAATAACCCAAAAGATATTCGAACATTTCTTTCGACTGCTCGGCGGTACCATAGTCATATGCCCAGCCTGCGCCCGCCGTGAACGTGTGATAACGCAACATATCCAATACCCCGACGGCCGGCAGCGCTACCGCCATCAGGTCCGGTCGTTGAGTCATCACGGCGCCCACAAGTAACCCGCCATTGCTGCCACCGCGCACCGCCAAATGCGCGGAATCGGTAATACCGCTGGCAATTAGGTATTCCGCAGCAGCGATAAAGTCGTCGAATACGTTCTGTTTGTTCGTTTGGGTACCCGCGTCGTGCCATACCTTGCCGTACTCACCGCCGCCGCGGAGGTTGGGAACCGCATAGACTCCACCGGCTTCAAGCCAAGCCGCCATAGCGCTGGAAAAGCTCGGCGTTAGACTGATATTAAAGCCTCCATAGCCATACAAAATGGTTGGGTGCGGCTTATCTGCAGCAAGGTCGGCGCGATGGGTAATGATCATAGGCACTTGGGTGCCGTCTTTAGAAGCATAAAAAATTTGCTTTGACACATAGGCGTCGCTGTCAAAAGGCGCTTTCGAGACACGATATATCGAGGACGAACCGCTCGAAATATCCAACTTCAACAAGGTACTAGGGGTGCTATAGCTGTCGAACGTATAGTAGACGGTCGTGTCAGAGGCTTTACCGCTGAATCCGGCCGCGTCGCCGGGACCCGGCAGCGCAATTTCCCGCACCAACTCACCATCGACGGAAAATTGCTTAACCTGAGAAATCACGTCCACCATATATTCGGCAAAAAACTGTCCGCCAGCAGCCGACACATTCAATACGTGGTCACTTTCCGGAATCACATCCTGCCATTGCTCTGGCGCATCTAAGCTGAACTTAACCAGTCGACCATTTGGTGCAGACCGATTGGTCTCGGCAAACAGACTACCGTCCTTGCTAAAAACAACTCCGACATCGGCATTCTCGTCAGCCGCAACCGTAACCAGCTTCGAGCCAGGCGCGGTGAGATCTTTAACAAACAGCCGGTTACCCGAAGTCGTGTTACTGGCGTAGATCGCAAGAAACTGCTGATCTTCGGTCACAGAACCAGAAACGTAGCGGTATTTTTCATTAGCGCCGTCGCCAAATACCACTTGGTCGGAAGATTGCGCGGTGCCTAGTACGTGGAAATATAACCGGTGATGATCAGTTTTCGCGGTAAGCTCATTACCTTCCGGAGAATCGTATCGAGAATAATAAAAACCGGTTTCGCCCTGCCACGCCAAACCGCTGAATTTCACGTCGTCTATTTGGTCAACGACCTCTAACGTTTCGGTATCGATAACCTCAACGCTGCGCCAATCCGCCCCGCCTTCGCTCTTTTGATAAGCCGCCAAACTTCCAGAGGGGGAAAAAGACAACGCGGCAATCGACGTGGTACCGTCTTCGGAAAATGTATTCGGATCGATAAACACGCTTTCTTCGCCCGCTGCATTGAGGCGATAGATGACCGCTTGGTTCTGCAGCCCAGAGTTGCGTTGGAAATAGGTATATTCGCCTTCGTCAAACGGTGCGCTTTCGCGTTCGTAATCCAATAAGCGCGACAACCGTTCGCTAAACTCCCGCTTGCGCGGCAGCGCGTCTAGATAATCAAATGTCACCGCATTTTGCGCGTCGACCCAAGCGGTCGTAGCGGTACTCGTGTCATCCTCCAGCCAGCGATAGGGGTCTATCACTTCGGTGTCGAAATACACATCTGCGACCGGGATTTGTTCAGTTTGAGGATATTCAAGCGGCGCTTTTTGGTTCATGGGCGAAGGCTCACAGGCGGCTAATAAAAGACTGGCAAATGCCAAAATTACAGCTCCGCGCATCTTCAAACACCCCTAATGTTCCTACCACTGTTGGTTGCATAGGATGAGTTTAGCCCAGACCCGTAAGGTTATTAAGATGACCTGGGCCTGCCGGCACCTGCTTGACGCTAAACCAGTTGCCGCGGCCATATCTGTGCCACGTGCCCAAGGTCGAGGGCACCGCGGAGAAATAGGTTATGTCGAAATCATTGACCGTGGGGCAACTTGTACTGCCTGATTATTGCGCCACCACGAACCCTTAATGCGCGCCCAGAACACCCGATATCGTGCAGACTGTACTACCCAACTCGTCTTGTTAGTTCTTTTTTTGGACGACCGCCCGATATGCCGCCGGGTTCAAATCCTGATTGGGGTCGACCAAATGCCCAGCAGGAAAACTGACCGCCGTGGCCGCATCTGCGGTATCCATACACAGCAGGTGGTTATTATCACCATCGCCCAAATCGGCAAGCGCGAATGGCGCAATTGCATTGCTTGAGCCATCTTCGCGCCTTACCGTCACCCGATAGAGCAGACGTTCCGCATCGCCGACTTCGCTACGATCTGGTCGTCGCACTCCGCCAGCCCAGGTCACGCGGATGACCTGCAGCGTGCCGAACGGACATAAAGTGCCTCTCGTATTTGTCGGCCACTCGCCGACAGGCACGGTCTGCGCGACTACGATGTAAGGGCCCGCATCGAGCGACGCAACCGAAACCTTAGTGCCGTTAAAATTCACCGCCCCACTGGCGCTGAGTAAATCATCGACAATTCGCACGATCGTCGGCGGGTTATCCGGCCAGTCTCCAAATTGACCGATAAGCAGCACGGTGCGCGATTCACCGGGATCATCGGCCGGTTCGAGCAGGGCACAGTCCGGCACTTTCTCTGCCCCCGAGCGAGTCACGACACGGAAATCTGCTGGTTGTAGGGTTGCTGCGTCGAGGCTTTGGGAAAACACTACGGGCATACCGTCCTGAGCCCATGCGCCGAGACAAATTAAATTCGCCCTGAGTGGTAGCGCGTTGTCTAAGCCGAAAAATGCGGACAACAGCTGGGGCGGTTCGAAATCTGCAGACGCAGCAACGTGACGTGGGATTGCGCCGGTCCCGGAATGACTGGCTGCCTGCGCGAATAGTGCGACGCTCGTAAGCGACAGACCGCACCATAGGAAAACACTTACGACTACGACGCAAGCGGCCCTATGGGCAGATCTAACCGAACTCATACGCGTCCAGAGTTTCCTGGGCGCGAATGCGGTACTTGTGCCAAGCGCCACCGCCGTAATACGCCAAACTTCCGGGTTCAGCCTCGCCATGGCCATTGTAATAGGTAATACAGTCACGTAATGGCCGCGTCAATTGATCGGCATCTCGACAATGTTCCGCATAGGCGTCCTCGTGTTCGGCTTTGACATCCACCACATCGCTACCTTGGCTGCGCAGCGTCTCGAGCATCCACACCACATAGTCGCCATGCTCTTCAATGGCATTGGTAAAATTAAAACTGCCGCCACCACCCTGGGGCCCAGAGATCAGAAACAAATTTGGGAAGCCTTTGCTGTGCAAGCCAAGAAAGGTTTTTGTGCCTTCTGCCTGCCACTTGTCGCGCAGTGTGCGGCCCTCGCGACCGACGATCATGTTAAAGGTGGAGGTTGCCATCCACTGAAAGCCGGTGGCATATATCAAAACGTCTAATGGATACTCTTTATCACCATGCACCACGCCTTGCGCGTTGATCTTGCTCACCCCTCTGGGGGCAGTGTCCACAAGATGCACATGAGGTAGGTTGAAGGTAGGCAGATATTCGTCATGAAACGTTGGTCGCTTGCAACCATATGGGTAATAGGGTTTCAACGCTGCCGCGGTCACCGGATCTTCTACGATTGCGTCTACCCGAGCACGAATTTGCTCCATGATCCGGAAATTGGAGTCGAGCTGTTTCTGCACCAACTCCTCCGGACTTATCGCTTCCGCATGTTGCTTACGCTCACGAAAATCTTTTACACGGCCTGCGAGATAGTCATCATTGGCTTTCATCGCTGTGCGGCCCTGAGAGATTTTTGCAAACCGCGCGCGCCGCGCTTTCGCCCAGCCTGGCTCCTTGGCCCACTCCTTAAACTCTTCCACAGACGTTTCGCGCTGGTCGCGCACGTCTATAGACGATGGCGTGCGCTGGAACACGTAGAGTTCTTCGACGATCTTCGCCAATTCGGGCACCGCTTGCACCGCGGTGGCGCCGGTACCGATAATGCCAACGCGCTTGCCCTTAAGATCGATGTTGTAGTCCCAGCGCGACGTGTGGAACGAACTCCCTGCAAACGATTGCATACCATCGATGCGCGCCAGTTTCGGTGTGGTCAAAATACCGTTTGCCAGAACCACAAACTTCGCACGCATCGCGTCACCGCGATCTGTATGCACGGTCCAGCGGGAGTTGTCTTCATCCCATTCGGTTCTTTCTACTGTAGTGTGGAACAGACACTTATCGTAAAAACCGAACTTCTCTGCCATTTTTTGGCAGTACTCCATAATTTCGAAACCCGCAGCAAATTTCATTGAAGGGATGTAATTCATCTCCTCGAGCAACGGCAAATAACTGTAAGACTCCACGTCACAGGCGATACCCGGGTAGCGATTCCAATACCAGGTGCCACCCACATCGCCGCCCTTCTCACAAAAGCGCACATTTTCAAAACCTGCCCGTTGCAGTTTGTGCCACAGCAGTAACCCGGCAAAACCTGCGCCAACCACCAGCACTTCGCATTCATCAGTCAAGGCTTCGCGCGGTACCGGATCTGCCGAATACACGTCCTGTAGATAGCGGCTAAACTCACCCTTCATTTCGATGTAGTCAGCCGCACCGGCTCGCGCCTCTTTAAACGCCTTGTATTTGGCTTGTTCCTCGGCATCGAAAACGGCGCCGACCGGCTCGGGAGGCAACGTCTTAAGGGCCTCATTGGTGTTAGTCGAATAGCCTTTGCCGGTAATTTTTTCCGACGCCTTTGCCGCCCGGGTCGCAAAAACCTTTAGTCCACTGACTGGATCTACCTTAATAGACATACCTTCCCCCCTGTTTTCTTATCCCTAACCCAGCGAGTACGTTCGTTTAAGTGAACCCACTGCGGCCAATCGATCGTCGCAAAAAGCCTAGAGCACTGGGCTCAAAATCACTTCTTGGCAAAGCTCTGCAAGCGCTCTTCCATATCCGGGCCTCGACCTGGGCTGTTCTGTCGCTCCCACATCAAGCCCTCCTGCAGCGTATTATCCAGACCGCCGTTAATCAGCATTTTATCTGCACGCAGAGTGAACCAGGAGTTGGCTAAAAAACTCTGCGCCATCGCCAGTGCCTCGTCGAGTAACGACTCAGCAGCAACGCATCGATTCGCCAGACCCATGGCCACCGCTTCCGCCCCACCGATGACTCGTCCCGAAAACATCATTTCCTTTGCTGCCAACAGACCAACCCGCCGCGGCAGGCGCTGGCTCATACCCCAAGTTGGCGACATCCCCCACTTGCCGTGGGTATCACAAAAGCGCGCATCGTCGGCGGCAATCAGCAGATCACAGGCGATGGCCAGTTCCAGCGCGCCGGTATAGCAATGACCCTGCACCGCAGCAATAACCGGCTGGGGCAGACGCTCAATCGCGTCGAGTGTTTCCGCCTGAAAATGCCGGGAAGGCGGCTTTTCTCCGGCCTGAATAGCCTTGAGGTCATTTCCCGCCGAAAACGACCGGCCCTCGCCACGCAAAATGACACAACCCACTTGATCGGGTTGCTCTGCGATCGCGTCGATGTGGGCTCTAAGTTCATTGAACAAATTCGGACTCAGCGCGTTCAGCATGTCTGGTCTGTTAAGACTGAGAACCGCTATGCCCGAATCGTCTGATCTGCTTACAAGTTCCATTTTTAATCCTCACTCCG